>TARA_R110001592_G_scaffold68311_1_pt1 | contig 20312 bp, 20 predicted proteins | sample TARA_R110001592 | Tara Oceans TARA_R110001592 (sample SAMEA4398387) | marine metagenome | biome: Polar Biome; feature: [SRF] surface water layer (ENVO:00010504); material: water (ENVO:00002006), including particulate matter (ENVO:01000060) such as... | depth 5 m | reverse complement strand
CATATTACATCGCAAATGAATTATTGGACATATACCACAACATATAATAATCTGGAGTTTGAATATATTTATATTCGAATAAAATCAAATTCTTAAAAATTAAACTATACTTTGGATATTAATAAAATATTTGGTGCCTTCGATTCTTCCTCTAGGGATGAAAATGGATTCCTTCATTCCCCCTTTTTAATTTATAAAACTGATGTTGAAGAAAACCATCCTAGGTACCATATTAAAATGTTTATTAAATTAATATTAGAGTATACTGATTATAATAAGCAACTTATAAATGTATTAGGTTCATCTGACCCTGAGTTAGATATAGATGAAATTTCTAATGTTGGGAAAGTAATGTTATATGAAAGAGCATATCAATATTTAATTAAATTGGATGTGGAGGATGAATATCATATAAAAATATTAAAAGAGGAATGTGATGGAAAGTTAAAAAAGGCTTTAGTTAAAAGTTTAAAGTTTTATGAAAATGGGGAAGAATATGAAAAATGTGCAATACTTAAACAATACCTTGATTCCCCAAATCTTCCAGCGTAACTTCCAGACAAATCGAAAATTAGATTATAAAATTATAAATAAATAAAAGAAAAAAATATGCAGTATAGACAACACGTTATAAAAAAGATTGAAAACCTCGAAGGGAAATTAAAACATATTGAATTCCATAATGGGAGAGGAAATAAATCAGAGGTTGATAACGCAAAGAAGGAATGTGAGGATTTAATAGAAGATATTAAAGCAACTATAGAACGCGAACCTCATTCCCCTAACGAAATAAATAAATACTAATATGTTAACAGCAGAGCAAATCCAAAGTAATTGGGAGAAATTTATCTCTAATATAGAAAATCATATTACAGGAGATAGGAAAAATCTACTACTAGAGTTTTATAACAAATATCAAGATCGCCTCATATTAATGCCAGCGGCTCATAAAAAGGAGTACCACAACTCATTTCCAGGAGGATATGTTGATCATGTTAATCGAGTAGTTAGATGTGCTATAAAACAATCTAAACTTTGGGAGGAAGAAGGAGCAGATATGTCTACTTTTACTCAAGAAGAATTAATATTTTCAGCAATTAACCACGATTTAGGAAAAATGGGAGACTCAGAACATGAATCCTACATACCTCAAACTGACAAATGGAGGAGAGAGAAATTAGGTGAAGATTATATGTTTAATAAATCTCTAGCGTTTGCTGCAGTCCCAGATAGAGGGTTATTTTTACTCCAGGAGCATAATATTAAGTATACTTTTAATGAAATGGTTGCAATCCAAACTCATGATGGTCTATATGATCCAGCAAATGAAAAATACTTAAAAAGCTACAGCCCAGAGCAAAAACCACGAACTTCCCTTCCATTTATTCTCCATCAAGGGGATATGATGGCTGCTAGGATTGAATTTGAAAACGAGTGGCTACCCAAATTTAAAAACTCCGTGCCATCCCATAATAAAAATCGTACATTGACGACGGAAGTTAAAAAAACAACAAAAGATAAAGCACTCTCCCAAATTCAGAGTGAAGGTCTTAAGAAAATTTTTGACAAATTATGATAGAAACAATAGTAATTAGCATTTTAGGGGTTTTGGTTATAATCTTTGGATTTACAACCTTTAACCTCTTGCGAAAAAATGAAAAACAAGAAGACATTTTATCAGGATATTTAGAGTATCTTGATGAAATAAGTAAAACAATAGAATTTTCTGATGAGAAATTAAAAAAAATAGATTCAAAAGGCATTTTTGCAAATGATGATGAAGTTGGATTTATGTATAATCAAATAAAAGAACTACAGAATATTCTATCTAATTTTAGGATGGATAAATTATGAGTACACTACCCCCCCGAAGAAGGAAAAAGAAAACAAAAAATTATTATTTTACTCAAGACACAGAGGATGCTATTGTTAAATACAATGGCTCTTCTGATCCCGAAGAAAGAAGTATAATATATGAAAGAGGAATTCATTATGGTTTTTTTAAATTAACCGAAAATATCATTCATACCTTTAAATTTTATTATACTGAGGTAAGTGATATTGAGCATCTTCAACATGAAGTAATAACTTTCTTACTAGATAAAATTCATTTATTTGACCCAACCAGGGGGGCTAAGGCATTTTCATATTTTGGAACTATTGCCAAGAGATATTTAATTATACAAAATACTAAAAATTATAAAAAAAGAGTAGATAAAGCCCCTGTTGAAGAAATCCACCATGATGTAAAGCATTCTTATGACATGGATTATAATCCCATGGAGAAAGATCTGCTTTCAGATTTTATGGATGAATATGTTGAATACTGTACTGATAACTTATCAAATTTCTTTCCAAAAATAAAGGATGCTCAAGTAGCCGATGCTATATTATTAGTTTTTTCACAAAGAGATAAAATTGATTTTTTTAATAAAAAGGCACTTTACATTTATATAAGAGAAATGGTAGATGTTAAAACTCCTCATATTACTAAAATAGCAGGAAAGTTGGGGGATATATATAAAAAACATTATATGTTTTATTTAAAGAATGGTTATACAAATTTTAAAAATACTTCGTATTTATAACCATGGGACAGTTAGACAAAAAAATATTTGGTAAAAAAAAATTCTCTGATATTTTAGAAGAAATTTACAACAATCAAAAGAAAAAAGAAGAACAAATTTCAACTTTAATCTCGGAATTAAAACCCCTCATTCAAGATATAGGGGATGCTACATTAGTTGTTCCCCTTCTTAAAGAATATCTTGAAATTTCAGTTAAAAATGATGAGCAACTTATAAAAATGGCCACAATCATCCAACGTGCAGTTCAAAGTGAAGGGGGTGATGATGAGAATTTTGGAATGACTGAGGATGAAAAGCATCAACTGTTAGAGGAAGTAAAAAAATACGGAGAAAATAAAAATAAGAATAAAAATAATAAATAATGCCTTACGGATTTAGTGCATTAAATAATATTACATCCGGGAAAAATACACAACCCACCTCCCGCAAAAGTATAATGTCGGGGAGGGTGAAAAACATTATTCTAGATAAAGATAACCCCCAATTTCACAAATATGGAGAGTGGAATGGGATAGGAGTTATAGAGTGGGAGGATATATCTGCACCTACATCCCCCTTAAGTAATCTATCTATAAGTTATGCTTATCCTTTATTTCCTAATATAAAATTCTATCCTTTAATAAATGAAGTAGTTACTATAATAAAACTTCCATCTAGTAATATTGATAAAAAAGTAACAAAAACGGTAAATTACTATTTACCTCCTATTAATATTTGGAATAATATCCACCATAATGCTATACCTGCAGTTGCAAATCGCTCACCTTCTCAACAACAGGATTATGAGCAAACTGCTGTAGGATCTGTAAGAAGAGTAACAGATAACTCCACAGAAATTCATTTAGGTAAAACTTTTACCGAAAAGAGCAACATTCATCCTTTATTACCTTATGAAGGAGACCATATAATAGAAGGAAGATGGGGAAATTCCATCAGATTAGGAAGTACAGTAAAAAATTCAACTACCTCAAATCCCTGGTCAAAATCGGGTGGTGAGGGAGATCCTATTACTATTATTAGAAATGGTCAATCTGCACATACTACTCCTGGGTGGGAGCCTATCATAGAAAACATCGGAACAGATGATTCTTCTATATATTTAACTTCTACGCAACAAATTCCCTTCTTCCCATCAAGCGCTACTAAAAATTCATTTGCTCCTAAAGACGCTACTCCTCTTTCATCAGCGGAGTATGGAGGAAAGCAAATAATACTAAACTCAGGAAGATTAAATTTAAATGCTACTTCAGATTCAATTTTAATTAGTTCTCCTAACACCATTCACCTCTCTGCTAACAAAGAAATACACTTTGACTCCCCAACTCGCACTGTTATTTCAACAGGAGAATTATTTTTAGGAGATAGACAAGCTACTGAGAGATTAGTAAAAGGAGATACTTTAGTAAAGGAGTTAAAGAAACTTGTAGTAGCATTAGAGGGTTTAGCAAATTCATGTACTACATCTGTGGCGGGTCCGTTTCCTATCCCCTCCCTAAATGTTGTAGGTCCTTCTCTATCGGCAGCAATTAAAGATTTTAAAATTTCAATAAGTGGTGAAAATCCTACTATTTTATCAAAAGACGTTAAAACTAAATAATGGCTTTCTTTCCTCCCGAAAAATATAATGTTGATGCTAAATATATTCTTAGTAATGGATATTATATAAAATTTAAAACATTGGGGCCTAAAAAAGCAACCGAACTTTTTACCCCCGAAAATGTTTTACATGGTGTGGGTAATTGGAGTTTTAGCGCAGAAATAGAATTATTAATTGAGGAAACTTTAGTTAATTTTCAAAAAGATTTTTCGGGGACTATAGAAATAGTAGATATTATAGGAACCCCTACTCCTAAACCCCCACCCGAAGAACCTAAATCTAATGTACCCTTACCATCACATATAGAAATATCTGGTCGTACTAAAACTGCAGAAGGAGAATCTTTAGAGCAAATTCCCTTTAACATTGTTGGGGAAGGATTTACTCTTTATAGAGAAACGGATGAAAATGGGGGTTTTAATGAAAGACTTCAAGGTACTGTAGATGTTAGTAAACTTACTGTAAATATACTTCCTAAAGGAGACCTTGCAGTCAAGGCTATTTCTAATTTAGTTCAAACAGGTGAAAGAAGTACACCAACAACCCGCACTGAAAAAAATTTCACAGGTAGTGCTACCGAAGTTTTTGAATTAGATCCGGGAGTTGAAGCATTAGTGCAGCGTGCCGATGGGAATTTCGTTAGCAATGTAAGGTTTGAAAAAAGAGAAGATGCTATTAGGGGACCTAATGGTTCTATAACCCCCGGAGCATCTACTGGCCAATTTGCAAACGGGCAAGGTATTTCTACTAATAGAAATATTGCAAAATCTATGGCAGAAGAGGATGCTAGAAAAAAACTGGGAGTAATAACATTAACTGATGTAGTTAGTTATGAACTAGTCCATCTATATGAATTAGGTAATATAACCTTATCCCCTCTACTTCCTAGTACAGATGATTTACAAGATAAAATTCTTATTGAATCTCAAAAAATTGAAAATCTTGAGGTTAAAGTTACTAACTATGCTAAATTACCTTTTGAAATTAAATCCTCTATTGTTTTATTAAAAACAAAAGAAAATTTAAAGAGAACTTTATTACCTTATGTTTTATCCTTACTAGCACCCTTTGGAGCTAAATTCCTTCAAGCATTATTAGATAAAATACCTAACCCTACAACAGATGTATGCCCAGATCCACGTTTAATTAAAAAATTAATTCGAAAAAGAAATAAATTAGTAAGAGAATTAAATAATATATATAAAAAAATATCCCGACTTGAAAAAGTATTAAAAACTACTAAGGACATAATTTTAGGGGTTAAGATAGGAATTGCCATTGCAAAAGCAGCTCCCTTAATATATCAGGTAGGAGCCATTCCTAGTATCCTAACTAAAATTGAAAAACAATTAGAAGTAGCGGGAATAGCAGTAAGTACATTAACAATAGCAGCAACAATAATAGGAGTAATATTAGCTCAAATAATTGATTTATTAAATTCTTTAGATTTAGCAATTCAAAATTGTTCTGAACAACAAGACATACCTATGGAAGAAATAAATGATGAACTAAACCAACTAGTAAGTGAAGACTCAGCATCTACTCAGGGGCCAGATTTTACTACCTATAAGGGATTTACATTTGAAATAAAAACGGATCCCCTTAATAAAACAGGTTATACAAAAAGATTTGCTCAAGCCCTTAACATCCAAAGCATACCAGTCCTTAAAAGTGACTCTTCTTTTGCCTCTAACCCACAAGTACTTATTGATCAATTAAAATTTATAATTGACTCCCAGGATTTAAAAGCAGACTAACGTAATATTTATAAACAATGAAACAGAATTTATTAAAATCATTAATTAAAACAGCAGTAAAGGAAGCCATACAAGAAGAATTAAAAGATATCTTACTAGAAGCAATTCGTTCCCCAAAGCAGCCCGTTGTAGAAACACCCCAACCCCAAAAAGTGGTTGAAGGTCCCTCTTTAAGTCCTTCAGAAAAAAGAGATGCCTATCAAAATATAATGGGAGATATAAATTCTAATTTCAACTCTTCTCACGTAGCTAAACCCTTTAATCCCCAAGGAGGAATGCCTGGGGGTGACTTACCCGAAGGAGAATTAAATATGGATCAAATAATGGGTTTAATGAATAAGTAATGGCTAAGATTCTACCAAATAGATTTGTTAATGACCTAATAGATAGACAAGCTATTGGGGTATCTATCCCCTTCTCAAATTCTGGGGTATTTCATCAAACATACACTACGGCAGATCAAACAAAATCAAATCTTATTAATTATTTTTTGACTAATAAAGGAGAAAGAATTTTAAAATGTAATTATGGGGGTAATTTAAGAAATATTTTATTTGAACAGATAAGTGAAGAAACTTTAATTGTATTACAACAAAGATTAAAAACAGACATATCCTTAAAATTTCCTATAGTAGAAGTTAAAAGTTTAACTGTTACTCCCCAATCCGATTTAAACATTATAAATATTACTTTAATATATGATGTATTAAATTTAGAAAATGAAGTTATAGAAATAAACGTAGAAAATTCAACTGGAACTTACTAAAATGGCGTACAGTAACTCAAATATAAAAGACTCTAAGGTAAATAGAAATATTAAATATATTAATAGGGACTTTAATGACTTAAGGTCATCATTAATTAATTACTCTAAAACTTACTTTCCCAATACTTACTCTGACTTTTCTGAGGATTCACCGGGAATGTTATTTATGGAAATGGCTTCTTATGTAGGGGATGTATTATCCTTCTATCAGGATAACCAAATCCAAGAAAATTTCCTCCAATATGCTCGTCAAACTGATAATTTATATTCTTTAGCTTATATGATGGGATATACTCCTAAAGTTACGTCAGTATCAAATGTTGAGGTAGATGTATATCAGCAAGTTCCCGCAGATTCTAATGGTGCTCCTGATTACAATTATACTTTAAATATAGCTTCTAATACTACTGTAAGTTCAACTAGTGGGACTAGTTTTGTAATTCAAGATCCTATAGATTTTTCCTTTTCAAGTTCCTTTGACCCTACTGAATTATCAGTATTTCAAGTTGTAGGTAACGCCCCTCAATACTTCCTTCTGAAAAAAACCCGTAATGCTATTTCATCTACAGTCAAATCCACTACTTTTACAGTAGGAGACTTTACTAAATATCCTACATTTAATATAACAGACAGCAATATTGTAAAAATTTTAGATATAACAGATTCTGATGGTAATATTTATTATGAGGTACCTTATTTAGCCCAAGAAATGATATTAGATAAGGTAAAGAATATTAATAACTCAATATTTGGAGACCCTACTCTTTCTTCAGATTATGATACTACTCCTTATTTATTAAAATTAAAAAAAGTATCAAGACGATTTGTATCTCGATTTTTATCACCTACTAAACTCCAAATACAATTTGGATCTGGAGATTCTTCGTCTACAGATGAAACTATAGTCCCTAACCCAAATAATGTAGGTATAGGACTCCCTAACACTCAAGATAAATTAAAAACAGCCTTTTCCCCTACTAATTTTTTATTTACTAATACTTATGGTGTAACTCCTGTTAATACTACTTTAACAGTAAGATATCTTACCGGAGGGGGTGTTAGAAGTAATATTTTTGCTAATACTCTTAGTGCTATTACTACAACATCAAACATAAAATTTAATAAGGTTGGAAACCCAGCACCATTATCATCATATATTTTTGAGTCAGTTTCGGTTAACAATCCTTTCGCCGCAAAAGGAGGAAGTGATGGAGACAACACAGAAGAAATTAGAAATAATTCCCTTTCCTCATTTTCGGGGCAATTAAGAGCAGTAACTAATGATGATTATTTAGTTAGAGCTTTAAGTATGCCCCCTGAATTTGGATCTATAGCTAAACTAGGAGTTGAAACCCAAAAATTAGAAAATCTATTCCCAGGCGAATCTCCTTCAACTTTAGATTTATATGTTTTGGGATATAATAATACTAAAACTCTAACTTCAACCTCACGCGCAACAAAAGTAAATCTATCAACTTATCTTTCCCAATATCGTAATATTAATGATTCTTTACGAATTTTAGATGGATATGTTATTAATATAGGAGTTGAAATAGATATTATAGCTTTACCAAATTACAATAGTAACCAAGTATTATCATCATGCATTCAAGAACTATTAGAATATTTTAATATAGATAATTGGCAATTCAAACAACCTATTTATTTAAGGGATATTTATGTAATGTTAGATAAAATAGAGGGGGTTCAAACAGTTAATGATGTTATTATTACTAATAAAACCATTGATGATGGTGAATACTCACTTTATGCCTACGATATTAGTGCCGCTACCCAAAATAATGTAATATTCCCCTCAGTAGATGCCTCTATATTCGAAGTTAAATACCCTAGTAGTGACATTAAAGGTAGAATAATAAATTTCTAAAATATGGCAATATACAAAATTTTTCCTGAAAAAGATTCAACAATATACTCCGGGTTTACCTTAAAAAATACCGGAATTGACGAAATTCTAGAAATTTCTACATTTTACAATACTACCTCCCCTGAGGTAAGTAGGGCTTTAGTAAAATTTTCTCAAGATGAAATTGAACATGTTTTTGAAAATATAATAATATTAGGAGATAGTCAAGAATATCAAGTAAATCTTAGACTTTATGTAGCTGACGTTAGAGGGCTAAATGCCGATACCACATTAGAAATATTCCCAGTTTCTGAATCTTATAATATGGGTACTGGAAAATATAGTAATAAACCCGAAACCACTAATGGAGTAGGATGGAATTTCAGAAACAGCTCAGGTTCAGGAGCTTGGAAAACTTCTTCGTGGGTGGCAAATACAACTGCTTCTTTTAGTGGATCTAATGGTGGGGGAGGTACTTGGTATACTGGTTCTAATTTAGGACTAGACATAACCCCAACTCAAATTCTTAATTATTCTAGTGATAAAGATATAAATGTTGATGTAACTAATATGGTAAAAAATTGGTTTAATTATGACAATGTTAACCTACCAGAAAGTCTTCCCTTTGATTTAGGAGGTCAAGGTTTAGTTAATGAAGGATTTATAATTAAACAAAGTGACAGCGATGAATTTATTGCTGATAAAAATTACGTAACTTCACTAAAATATTTCTCAGTAGATACTAATACTATATACCCCCCTCAATTAGAATTTAAATGGAAAGATTCAACATTTGAAACAGGTTCTTCTCCTCTTACTACAATTTCTACATCCCGATTAGTTGCTTCATTAGATAATAATTCTAATACTTATAGGTCGGAAAGTGTAGCTAAAATGAGGGTAAATTGTAGACCACAATTCCCAACTCGAGTTTTTCAAACATCTTCTATATATACTACTAATTATTTCCTCCCCACTTCTTCATTTTATGCTGTAAAAGATTTAGACACTAACGAATTTGTAATAGATTTTAATACAGATTACACTAAACTTAGTCAAGATGAAAGTGGAAGTTATTTTAAACTATATATGAATGGTTTACAACCCGAAAGATATTATCAAATCCTTATTAAAACTAATATAGGAAGTGAAACTATAATTTTAGATGATAACTATTATTTTAAAGTAATAAATGGCTGATTATAAAGGAGGATATAACAATATAAGAGGAGGTAATACTTCGGAGGAAGTTATACAATCTTCCTCAGTTTATGAGGCTGAATTAGAATTATCTAAAACCGTACTTGTAAAAAATTCCTACCCAGAATCAATAGATATAACATTTTCAGAGCTAAAAACACCACCTCCCCCCTTAGAGGATACTATTAGTGTTGAAGAATTTTTTAATTTATATAAAAAAATATTTTATGATATCCCCGCTGAGGGAGATGTAAATTCTCATCAATTTATAATTGAAAGAAGCACTGAATATTTAGGACTCCCCGAAACCCAAGATGAAGAATTTCAAATACTTTTAGATGAAATAACTTCATTAAGACAAAATTTATTAGACACAGAAAAGGAAGTATTTGATTTACAAAACCCAACAAATCAATCTACTAATCTTTCTGAAGATTCGGTATCAAGTAATATTGGGGTAAATGGTAATGAAGTATAATAATAGATGGCTATAGTAAATCAAATAAACGTAAATACATTAGATCCAAGATCCTACTCATCTAAGGATGTTAAGGTTATAGGTGAATATCCAATATCTTCAGAGTTTAACCCCACTACTGACATAATTGAGTATTACATATATGATATCAATCAAAGATTACTATCCTATGACCCCAACTTTACTCAATATAAAGTTCTCAACCCTAGTATAAATCAGGAAGGATTATCTACTATTAATCTAAATGTAGAACAAGTTGTAAATCGAAGAGGATTTGATTTAGGTACCTATCAAATAGTTTTTAATTTTCTTAGAAACGAATTAGACTCATCTTTTCTAAATCCTTACTTCATTAAAGAGATTTCCTCAAATAGAACTGAAATAAGGATAGGAAATAATTTAATAACTAATAATAAATTAGAAGAGGAAGTAAATAAATTTAAAGATTTAAATGCATCTAAATCATATTTCCCTGATTTTTTTATTAATTTTGGGAATAATAAACAATTTATTGCTAATAATATTATTTTAGATAGAACTAATGTAGATAAATACTCGGTTTTAATTAAACTTTATGCACCCCTCCCAATAGAATATGAAAAAAATGATACTTTATGGATTGCAAAAGAAGTAGCAAACCCCAAAGCATTTTCAGTTGAATTTGAGCCTGATGAGGTTGATATAAAATATGCTGTTCCTCTAAAAGGTCCGAATTATAATATTGATGTTAAAGATAACATTGCAAACTCAACTACATTTAAATCAAATGATGATCTATTAAATATAGGACCCTCCTCATCAGTATTATTATCTTCTTCCTATAACCAACTACAAAACATTCTAAATAAAAAGGGAATTAATATAAATATTAATTACACTACTTTTAGTAATTTTTGTCATTTCTCATCTGTTGAGCAAAGGTTAGAAAATTTTTCATACAAAATAGGACAAATAGAATCAGCAAGTTCACAAATAAGTCAAAGTCATAATATAACATCAAGCTACACAGCTTCTAACGATTATTCATCTAGTATTGCTAAATTAGAATTTATAATAGATGACACTATTAAAAATTTTGATGGTTATGAAAACTTCTTATACTATAATACAGGAAGTTCAGATTTACATTGGCCTAAAAGTACTACATCTCCCATACCCCGCTTATTGGGAACCGGCAGCTCCGAAGTAATAGCTTGGTATGGTTCTACAGCAGGAGAAACTGGAATTATATATAGTGCCTCCCTATATGATCAAGAAAATCAAGATAACTTAGTATATACTATACCTGAATATTTAAGAGAAGACTCAAGTAATGCCCCCTATCAATTGTTTATTGAAATGATGGGTCAATATTTTGATGAATTGTATTTTTACGCAAATGACATTACTAATAGGTATAATGCCGATAATAGGTTAGATTTTGGAGTATCTAAAGATATAGTAGGTGATGTTTTAAAAAGTTTTGGAATAAAATTATATGAAAATAACTTTACTTCTGACGATTTATATGCTTCATTAATAGGAATTAATGCTTCAGGAAGCCTAGCTCCCCCTACAGGAAGTGAAGTAATTGAAACTTACATTTCTGCTTCTAATGATGTTATTCCCCTAAATAATATAGATAAAGAAACATATAAAAGGATCTATCACAATATGCCTTATCTTCTAAAAAAGAAGGGATCTGTAGAAGGACTTAGGGCTCTTATAAATGTTTTTGGCATCCCCTCTTCTATATTAAGAATATCTGAATTTGGAGGAAAAGATCTTAACAATGCACATACCCCCTATGATTATTATCAAAATATATTTAATTATGGAGCACAAGCGGGATCAACATCTACTAACCGCTTTTTCACATCTAGTTTTACAGCTAATGCTGCCTTTGGAGGAGACCAACCTGCTTACTTCAGTTATAGATTTAGATATGTAAGTGGTGCCCTTCCCGCTTTAAACAATAATTTTGTTTTGCATAAAATTGCGGGAACAGGCGTGCAGGCTAATTTAAAGTACAAAGGAGGATCAGGTGTTTCTGCTAGTTTTAGTGGTTCTATTGTTTCTTCAAGTGAGTACAATGGAGAAATATCTTGGGGAAGTGCTAGAGTTAGTGGCTCTATGTTTAATGGGGAATGGTGGACTGTTGCTGTTGTAGGAAGAACCAATTCTATAATATATATAGGTACCAAAAATAACACAGAAACTGATGGATTTGATGTAGGTTATATGACGTCTTCAATAAGTTCTACTGCCCTTACTGGTGATAATTTCAATTTAAACTTCAATTATAATGATATTGAATATCAAGAAGTAAAATTTTATAATACCGAACCCTCCGATCCAGGATTTTTTACAGCATCAATAATGAATCCCTATTTAATTGAAGGGAATATACTTAGCGGAAAATCTTCTAAAGACCAATTATTTTTTAGAGCTCCTTTAGGATCTGAATTAGAAATTGACAGAAATGCCGGAAAAACTAACTATAACTCAATGCATCCTGCAATCACAGGATCTAGTATTACAAATTCCTTCGCTAACAATAGCCATTATGCCTTTACTCAATCTAACGCAGATGCTTTTACTATTACTTATGCCCCCAACACTGAATCTATTTATTATACTCAACCCAATGCTGGATTAAAAAATAGAATTTCTAATAAAATTAGAATTGGAGGTAGCCATACAATCCCCAACAACATTCTTTCCCCTGAAAGGAGTGTTATACAGGATTCTGAGTATGGAGGAGGATGGCAAAACCCCTATGGCCGAGATATTAATAGAACTGAAATAGCATTCTCTCCTACTAATGAGGTTGATGATGATATAATATCATCCCTAGGATACTTTAATATAGGGGAGTATATCGGGGATCCTAATTACCTCACAGAACCTAGCGCAAGCTATAGGGATCTTAATATAATACGCGATAATCACTTTAAAAAATATTATAAATCATATGGGTGGAGGGATTATGTAAGACTTATTAAATATTTTGATAATTCTTTATTTAAAATGATAAAGGATTTTACTCCTGCAAGAACCTCTCTATCAACAGGAGTAGTAATTAAACAACATTTACTCGAAAGAAATAAATACCCAACTCCTCAAGTTAGTAGCTCGCAAAGTCCTTATACTTCAGCATCTATGCAAGACCTTAATGCATCCTCAGGATCAGATGGGTTAATATTAGTAGGAAGTCAAAGTGCGGGTACTGGTGGGTCTTTACCCCCAACTTCATCCCAAGTAGTTTATGAAGAGATTGCTGCACTTAGTGGTTCTTTATTAGTAACTCATTCTACTAGTGAAGAATTTTACAATGGAGAATTATTTATTAGAGATGGAGGAAGTACTAATGTAGTAAGTTCTGTTCCTGCTACTAATATGGCAATTTCCTCCTCAATGACGGGTCCCCTCCCAATAAACGCAGGTTTCTCAAGTAAAACATATACTGGGACTGGGACAGCAGGTTTATATTCTTACCAAACTGTTGGGTCGACAAGTGGAGATGATTTTCTAAATCAATATTTGGCGGCTTTTCTCACTAGTACTCCTCTTACAGACGATAAATCACGAATTACAGGTTCAATCCATATTGTTAGGGATCCTAATTACAATGTAGGAACAACCAAAATGGTTATAGGGTTTAACACAGGATCTTCAGCAGACAATGCCTTCACTTCCTCTTTAGACTCTTTAAATCCGGGAGATACATTTAATTTGATATTTACGAATTCCCCATACCCCTCAGTTCAACCTACAAACATTCCTTATGAATTTACTGTAGGTACTATTGAAAAAACTAACCCCTCTTACTATTATACTATTACGTTAAAAGGTGGTCAACCCTCACCAAATCTACTTAGTTTTTATTTCAATTACTCTCAAACTTCTGGAGCAGGTGTCAACGGTAGTTCTTATGGATCAGGTTTAGATTTTACAATTCAAGTTGGTTCATATACCTTGAATATTGATGGATCTGTAAATAATATTACTAATACTTCTGCTACTACATTATTAAATGAAGCTAATCCTATAGTATCTAATGCTATATCTGCTAGACAATCTACAAATTACTCTAAAGTTGATTACGACAACGGTATAATTATTCCCACTAATTTAAGTGCTATAACTGACGGCACTGCTACCCGTGCTTCTATACAAGATAGTAATTATACTAAAACGGGACATATAAATGCAAGATATAATGGGTCGAGGGCTTCCTCACCTGGTTTTAATATAAGAAGTAAAATTAAATAAAAATGGCAGCAGCACAAGGACCACAAGGAGGAGGAGGAACAACTTCCAACACATCAAATCAATCCCAAAATATAGAACTACAGGGAATTGTAGCCGATGGAGTTTTAGGAGGCTTACCTGTAGCAGAACAAAACCAAGAATATTTTATAGTTTTTAAAGGTGTAGGAGGAACAGGACCCGAAATTATAGCCCAAACAGCATATTTTATAGAATATATAGTCGACTCTGATGGAAATATTTTTAAACCTACAGAAAACACATCTGCATTAAATAACTTACTGCAGAATTTCCCCATACAAAAACCAGTTAGTGTAATTTTAGATGAAGCGTCTAATGCTTCTTCTAATTTAGGAGGAAAAATTGAATTGACTGCTGTAGGACTGCAAACACCGATTTTATACTCCCAAACAGGCTCTAGTGCAGGCGCTTATACTGGATCATTATTTTTTAAAGGGGATCCAACATTAGGTGTTGTAGATGTTAATACCTCATTAACTGTTCCAAATATGCAAGCCTTTATGGTCAAAACAACAGGATTCCCTACCTCAAATTATACAGAAATTGCTTCATACGGCGGATTTGAAGGAGGAACACCTGCCTTTACCTCTGGAAATGCTAGAAGTGCGAGTCTTGCAACAGGACGTTATATTGTAACTTCATCAGCTGCGGGTGATTTACTAAGTTTTAATATACAAGCACAAGTTAAAGTAAAAAATATAGATCCAACATATTCAAGACAAATCGCACTAAGGTTTAAACTAACTCGTGATGGTGATGCTGTAAACCTTGGGCCTCAAGGTTTTATACTACCAGCAAATTCAGAATATGCGGTAATAGAACATAATTTAGAGATTGCAGTAGGTGATCCACTTATTTTCCAACAGATGATAGATGGTGATTTCTTCCAATTAATAATACAGGAAGAAGTTAGTTCAATGGAATTTGATTATATAAAATTTGGAGTTAATAACCAAGGAACACTCACACAGAACCCCGCCACAGATGGTAATATCCTCCAAAGTGCGGGACAGAATGCTCCCCCCTATTGGCTTACAGGAAGCAATAATAATTTATATATAACAGCTTCGGATTGGTTATCAACTAATTACCAAAATGTACAAGAAACCGAAAATGCAGAAGTAATAGGATCTACTTGGAATAATTATAATTTATCACCTGTTAAAGTTCCTTTTGTTACAAAAGTAGGAGATAGAATACGTTTCCTATACAACCCTACGTTAGATTTCCACATATATGATGTAAAAGAACCCCAAGATGAAACAGATGGTAGATTAAAACTAAAACTTAATACAATTTTATCTCAATCTCTAACAGAAACTAATATGAGTAACTTTGTATTACATCGTACTGATGTAAGTCTTCCTAAATATGTTATCCTAAATGTTGATAAATCATCAGGAATAATTGATACAACAGAAAATCCTTTTACTGGAATTATCTTACCCCAATTCCCCTCAGAAAAACTACTTAATAACTTAGACTCTATTTTAAATAAACTTAAAGTAGAGGGAATAATAGAAAATTAAACTTTATATATTTATAAACATAATAATAAAATACAATGGGATATTTAAACAATGCTGTAGTAACAGTAGATGCTATTTTAACTGACAAAGGAAGAGAACTTCTTGCTAGGGGTGATGGATCATTTAGAATAACACAATTTGGCCTTTCTGATGATGAAATAGACTATAGCTTATATAATCCATCACATGCCTCAGGAAGTGCCTTTTATGGACAAGCATTAGAAAACATGCCTGTATTAGAAGCCTTTCCAGTTACTACTCAAAACTTAAGGTATAAGTTAGTAACTCTTCCAAGAGGAACAGGTAAAATGCCTGTGTTGGATATTGGTTTTACTCAAATAACTTTAAAACAAGGTGCATCTTTAGCAATTACCCCACAAACCCTCAATTATTTAGGGGCTAATCAGGTATTTGAATCTAATGGATACACAGCAGTTATAGCGGACATTAGAACTATGTCAACGTTTACAGGTACGGGTATTCAAACGGCTGCATCTACTAATTTAAACCAAACCACTACATTAGGGACAAATGTGAGTAAAACAGTAGTAGGAACTTCTTTAAATTTAACTGCAACCACAATTAATACCTTATTTGGTACCCAAACTGAATTAAATACTACTATTCAAATAGTAGGAAGAGATAGTGGAGCAAGAATAACTGTTCCTATTAAAATAGTAAAAACTAATATATAATTAAATGTCATTTAAAAGATTTGAGAGTGAAGATTTCTTAGTAAGTATTGATTCTGTAACAGCGGGAGCCTTTACAGGCGATGCGTCTGTTTTTGGAACTACAGTAGTCACCAGCTCAGCCCAAACTACAGGAACATCAGGGCAATATTACACTAGTGTTCAAAGGGTAGCAGCAGGTGAAGATCAATTTAGTGTAGCCTTTGGTGATAGTAATGGATCGGGTTCTGCGTTATATGATACGGGTATTGATGGTAAATCCCCTTCATCAACAGTTTTTGGTCAGTTTCAAAATATTATATTAGGAGATGAAAATAATACTTTTACTTTTGGGGGCCACACTCCAACAACCCAAAGCTTTGTAGCAATAACCTTTAACAGAGCTAGATATAAGGGCAGTCTATTCCCGGGAACTTTTAATTTAGGTATTTCAGGTTCTACTGTTTTACAATTAACTGATAATAGTAAAGATGTATCCGCAGTAGAATTTAATGAAGCTGGAAGAGTATTTCAATTAGTTTCAGGCTCTAATGGTACTGCTACAGGAACACCCGCAGGGGCTACAACAGGTATGACAATGTCAGGCTCATATGGTTTATTCCTCCCAGATATAGGAACCGTTTTATTAAATGTCCCAGCTCTTCAATTATCTACTGCTAATGGAGGTGCTTTAAATTCAGCTAATGCTGGTGCTTTTAGTTTTGCCTCTAATACAAATGGATTAAATAACCAAACTGTTGTTGCTGCCATCTCTGAATCTTGTAGAGAAAACGGATCAGATACTACAAACTCAGGATCTATAGTATTAAATAGTTTAGATAATGTATCTTCAGATTATATATTTGTAAGAGCAAGAAATGCTGAATTCAACTACTCAGAAAATCCATCATTTATTAGTGGTTCTACTGGAGAAGTATTATATGATGCATTTATTAATGCTCCCCAAACTTTTATTACTACAATAGGTTTATATAACGATTCAAATGAATTAGTAGCAACAGCCAAATTAAGTAAACCACTTAAAAAGGACTTTACCAAAGAAGCTCTTATTAGAGTGAAATTAGACTTCTAATGAATGAGCGCTTACAAACAACTTACTAGTAAAGATATAATTGTAACCCCGTTTACAGTTCACGCTTCTGCTTCAAACATTGATAATAATACAGTATCAAAATTTTCAGGCTCTAATGCCTCACACACTGTAACTGGCTCTTTTCCAACTAACACTATTATAGGGACAAGTAGTGTAGCATTAGTTTATAATTCTATTAAACAATTATTTTATTCTAACTACTTAGAAAAAGCAAATAATGAAGATGGCCTTCCTTTAAAGGGATTAGTTTCTAAAGTAGGCACATCTAGTTTCAACACAGATGGTACTATTAAAGGACCTATCTACACCCCCTCATTTGAAAATTATCCTACTTCAATGAATGAACGTAGATATTTCCCAACACAAAGTAATGCTAAAATAGCAGTAGCTACTATAGGAGAAAAAGCATTTGGGAGTTATATAAAACCCGGAAGTGTAACTCCTACATTTAGGATAGATGATGAATTAGCTTCTACTACTACCTTTATTGATAATGGAGAAGGGGAAATCGTAGATGCTGATAACAATGTTTATGGAAATATTTTTTATTACCAAGGTATAGGGGTATATACAGGAATTTCGGGTTCAGGGGCGGGCAATGGCCAACTTAACTTTACAAAATGGATATCTTCTTACACAATATATGAAACCCAATTTAATTGTACTATTAGACCTAATGAATTTAACTACTCATTAAACCCTAGCCTGCTTTCTTCATCACTAAGTGGGCAAAATAAAATTTTAGACTCAGGAAGTTCTAAATATTCAGAGTTTGCAACAGGCTCTAATTTTTCACCCTATATAACAACTATAGGATTATATAACAATGATTATGAATTAATGGCTGTAGCTAAACTATCTCAACCATTAGAAACTTCCCAAACTACAGACACAACAATTTTAATAAACATAGATAAATGAATTGGTTATATAATGAAGAAAATATCACAGACATATCACAATTTCCAAAGGATGCTATAGGTTTTCTTTATGAAGTAGAGGATGAAAATGGTAAAAAGTATATAGGTAAAAAGGCTTTATACCACAACAAAAAACGTAAATTATCAAAAAAGGATTTACTTAAATTTGAAGGCAAAGTTGGTAGAAAACCCACACACGAAAGACTAACTAAAGAAAGTGATTGGAAAACCTACTATGGCTCCCATAAAGAAATAAAAAAACTTATTAAAGAGGGGAAGATTCAATTTACAAGGAAAATTTTAAAATTCGCATTTTCAAAAAAACAACTTACTTACTTAGAAGCACAACTACTATTTAAACTTGAGGTATTAGAAAACACTACAGATTATTATAATGATAATATCTTAGCTAAATTCTACCGTAAAGATTTTACCCTAACATAAATTTGGTTTCCACCCCATTTGTTCGTATATTATGGCTTATGGTAAATCACTTACTAGTTACACTAGTTGATTCGGTTTTAGGCAAAGGCAAATCCACCTCTAGGGGTAATTATGCTTACCATTGTTCTTTTTGTAAACATCACAAACCAAAACTTGAGATTAATTTTACAGAAAATAAAAAAGGACATAACCCCTGGCATTGTTGGGTGTGTAACACTCGAGGAAAGACAATTCCAAGCCTACTTAAAAAATTAGAAGCTTACGATAAAATTGAAGAAGCAAAAAAATTAATTCCTCAAGGTTCATTTGTTGAAGAATTTACAGTTCAAACTAATTTATCACTTCCTAAAGAATACATACCATTTATAGATAAACCAACTAGTTTAATGTCCCGCCATTCCTTAGTTTATCTAAAAAATAGAGGAGTTACTATAGAAGATATGATTAAATATCATATGGGGTATTGTGAAGAAGGTGAATATAAAAATATGATTATTATTCCATCATATGATAGTAATGGAAATTTAAATTACTTTACAGCTCGTAGTTTTGAAAAACAACCATACAGAAAATATAAAAACCCACCAGTATCTCGTGACATAATACCCTTTGAAATGTTTATAAACTGGAACAGCCCATTAGTATTATGTGAAGGACCATTTGATGCTATAGCCATCAAACGTAATGCCATCCCACTCTTAGGGAAAAATATTCAAACTAATTTAATGAAGAAAATTGTTTCTTCTAAAGTTAAAAAAATATACATAGCACTTGATAGTGATGCTATGAAATCAGCAATAGTATTTTGTGAAAAATTCATGAATGAAGGTAAAGAAGTACATCTATTAGAAATGGATGATAAAGACCCTAGCGAACTGGGGTTTAATGGCTTTACCGAATTAATCCAAAAGTCCACACCCCTTACCCTATCAGGACTTTTAAGTAAAAAATTATTTTTATGACCGAAATTAAAAAATCATTCAATCGAATATTAGAAATATCCGACGACCACAAGCAAATCACCCTGCCAGATGGGAGATACTACCAACGAAATGGGGAATATTACCCATCAGTAACTTATGTTTTAAGTTATTACCCTAAAGGTAAAT
>TARA_R110001592_G_scaffold362489_1_pt1 | contig 20320 bp, 19 predicted proteins | sample TARA_R110001592 | Tara Oceans TARA_R110001592 (sample SAMEA4398387) | marine metagenome | biome: Polar Biome; feature: [SRF] surface water layer (ENVO:00010504); material: water (ENVO:00002006), including particulate matter (ENVO:01000060) such as... | depth 5 m | reverse complement strand
AGGGATTCTGAGGGCTTTTTAAAATAACGACTTTCGGATGCTAGTATGTTTATTAAAACCAAGGTTTTTTACCAAGTTGATACGTGTTGTAGAATTCGTCATCCGTTTTGGTTAAGTAAATAATGCCTTCAATAAGCCCTAAAACACCCATTAACCACCCAGCCATTCCACAAGTAAAAATGCCTAATATCAAGGTTATTACAAGAATAATAATACCTTCCTTAGTGTATCCTAAAATAAACTTATGAACACCAAATACACCTAATAATATGGCCAGAACACCTGCCAATATTTTTTTGTTGCTTCCTGTAAAGGTTTCTTTTGCGTTTTGTGCAAATTCAGAAGCAGATTCTTTAGCCTCTTTTGTAAATTCTTTGGCCTTTTCTTTAAGGTCGTCGTTTAAATTCTTTTCTTCAGACATGACGTTTTATTTTTGGTCATTAAAAATAATAAAAAAACATTTGAAATTAGTTTCATGTAATATTTTCCTATAAAAAAGTAGTGTCAAGAGGTTCCCAAAGTTCTATTTTATTCCCATCATTATCAAGAATCCAACCAAATTTACCATACTCATATTCTTCAATATCACCAACAATGGTGACGCCTTCTTTTTTTAATTCAGCCAATAGTCCTACTAAATTCTCTACACGATAATTAAACATAAAGTCCTTTTTTGAAGGCTCATAATATTTGGTGTCTTCGGCAAAAGGGCTCCATTGTGTCGAACAATCATTCCCTTCTTTATCTTTCCACCAAAACGTGCACCCATAATCATCGGTATTGAATCCTAAATGTTTTTTGTACCACTCTATTGATGCTTTTGGATCTTTTGTTTTAAAAAATAATCCTCCTATTCCGGTGACTCTGTTTTTCATATTTATAATCTTAATAGTAAGTTATACGTGCTGATCTATTAGTATTGTATTCCCATCTGGATCAACAAGGACAAAATTTGCAGGGCCAGAGGTTTTTTCGTCCACTTCTTTATCTAATTTAACTCCTTTAGTTTTTAAATGTTTTTGAATGGTTCTTATATCATCAAAAGGGTTGACGCTGTTAGCGTTTTCATCCCAACCAGGATTAAAGGTTAATATATTATTTTCGAACATCCCTTGAAAAAGGCCAATAAGTGCATTACCATTTTTCATGATGAGATAGTTTTTTTCGGTGGCACCTGCAAACACATTAAATCCAAGTTTCTCGTAAAATTGTTTTGAAACCCCAATGTCTTTAACACTAAGACTTGCAGAAAAAGCTCCTAATTTCATGATTTTAGTTTTATAGGTTCCTGAATATATTTATTTCTTTTTTATGTTAGTTTCATAAATTGTAATCCATTGACCAACTGTTAATTTTGAGGCTAATTCACCAATAAGGTCGAATGGGATATCATCAATATACTTAAATCGAACACAACTTTTTCCCATATCAAGTTTTCGTTTGCAATGCTTTGGGTATTCGGTTACAAACCAATCATGAATTTTGGGTACTGCATAAATTCCACTATGGTAAAGGTTAATGGAGTTTTTTTGGGAAGCGAACCCCATAAACGGTAAAGGCTCTGTTGGTGTACAATGGTAACCATCTGGATATATAGAATGAGGCACGTAATACCCAATCATACCATATTGTATCCCTTCTTCAAAGCCTTTAGGCAAATTTTTATTTATTACTGAACGTAATTTTTTTAAGATAGGTCGACGTTCTTCGGGAACTTGACTTATGTAATCTTCTGGTGAATTTGCTTTATATTGCATAACAAACTAGTTCGCAATAAAGTTAGCAAAATTCTTTAATTTTTTAAACTGAAATTTTTTTTGATGATCAGTCGCAACCTTTTATTACTTTTTGCATCTATACTATAAGTGTCAAATAACATATAACCATGAAATTAGTAAACACTTTCTCATTTGCAATCTTAATCGGCATAACTGCTCTTCAATCCTGTAGTACCGTCGATGAAACACCATTGAAATCCTTTGACTCTGTTGCCAAAGGGCGTCAAATTGTTTCCGCAAATAATGATTTTGCATTTTCTTTGTTTAAGGAAATTGCACAAGCCGAAACCAAAGATAATTTCATGATTTCGCCCGTTAGTGCCTCACTAGCTTTGGGCATGGTTTATAACGGTACCAATGGGGAAACCCAACAGGCATTCTCCAATGTGTTCAACTATGGCAATGCCACTTTAGAAGAAACCAACTTGGCAAACCAAAACATCATAAACAACCTAACCGATAAATCTTCTGGAGCAACTTTCGAGATTGCCAACTCCATTTGGGTTGAAAACTCCTTTCCTGTAAAGGAATCTTTTTTGAAAGCCAACAAAACCTACTATTATGCCGAAGTACAAAACAAGGACTTTAGAGACCCCAAGACCTTGGAAACCATAAACAACTGGGTTTCCGATAAAACTTATGGAAAGATTCCTGAAATTTTAAATGAAATTTCTCCAGAGGCGGTTCTTTATGCCATCAATGCCCTTTATTTTAAAAGTGATTGGAAATTTCGTTTTGACCCAGAAGACACCAAGGCACTGCCATTTAATCTAGATGATGGTACAGTTAAGCAAGTAGATATGATGTCTATGGAACAAGATTTAAAATACTTTTCAAACGATGTGTTTTCTTCAGTTGAACTTCCTTATAAAAACGATAAATATATAATGACACTCATGCTTCCACATAGCGACAAAACAGCGGATGATATTGTGGCAATCATGAATAATGCAAACTGGATAGAGTGGCAAAAAAACTATTCTGTTCAAGGCTTAAAAATTACCATGCCCAAGTTTACGTTTTCCTATGAGAGACTGTTTAACGACGCTTTAACTAACTTAGGTCTTGGTATTGCTTTTACTGATAATGCCAATTTTAACGGCATAAGCGAGATACCTACCAAAATCTCGTTTGTTTTGCAAAAAACCTTTATAGATGTAAACGAAAAAGGCACGGAAGCTGCCGCCGTAACCGTTGTTGGAATAGAATTAACTTCTGTTGGCGGACCAAAACAGTTTTTATTGGATAGACCTTTTGTATTTGCCATAACCGAAAAGGAAACAGGCTCTCTTTGTTTTATGGGAAAAGTGGGAATTCCCGAGTACAAGGAATAATTTTTTTTAAATTGAAAGAAAGGCTTTTTCGTGTTTTAAAATCAGCAAAATGTTGATCTAATTTTATCAACGATAGTTTGAGCCAGTTTAGCTTTGCTTTCAATGGTCCAACCTGCTACATGAGGTGTTAAGATGACATTTTTTGCTTGTATTAAATATTGAAAGGCTTCTGGCATCTTGACAGAGTCTGTCTTGAGTGAAGCCGAAAGGTTCGATGTGACATTTGACTTAAATAAATTTTCGAAGGATGTTTTTTCATATTCCAACACATCTAAACCTGCACCGAGTATTTTTCCGGATTTAAGAGCGTCAACCAAATTTTTAGTGACTACACTTTTACCACGTGCCGTATTTATAAACCAAAATGGTTTTTTAAACTGACTAATGAATTGGGTGTTAATCATATTTAAGGTCAATGGTGTTTGTGTGGTATGTAAACTTACAACATCTGTTTTTTCTTGAAATTCCACCAACGACACTTGTTTTGCATTAGCGTCGCCAACATTTGGCTTTATATCGTAACAAATCACTTCTACCTCAAACCCTTTAAGCTTTTTAGCAAAGGCTTTTCCCATATTTCCATAACCAATAATACCAACGGTTTTACCATCGAGTTCAATACCTCTATTCTCTTCACGCAACCATTTGCCATTTCTTACCTCGGCATCTGCAGTATTAAGTTTATTAAAAAGTGATAAAAGCATGCCTAAGGTGTGTTCGCCAACGGCATTACGGTTGCCTTCTGGCGCTGCTATTAATGTGATGCCCTTTTTTTCTGCATACTCACAATCAATATTTTCGAGTCCTGCGCCAACACGACCAATGAATTTTAAGTTGGTGGCAGCATCTATAAATTGTTTATCGATCGTAAAACGGCTTCTTAAAATGATGCCACCGTATTCCGAAATTTTAGATTCTATTGCCACTTTTGAAGATGTGTAATCTTCATCGTTTTGAAATCCCAAATTGTTTAATTGTTCAATTAAAAGGGGATGGTTTGTATCTAGGTGAAGTATTTTCATTGTCCTATCCTAAATCCTTTCCAAAGGAAAGGACTTTTATAAGTTCTTTTTAGGTTGACTTTTTTTTGTAATCACAGTTTTTTTACTTTAAAAACCCTAAACGTCTTATTTCTTTATGAATGGTCTCTATATTATCTGGTATTTCACATTGCAACAGCCAATTAACATCTAACCCATTTTTAATGGCTGCATCCATAAGGTGATTATTATCTGAAATAAGCTTGCCCATCTTTTTTAAATTTGGGTTAAAATCCAACTTATAATCCATATGCATTTTGTTTATTAAGATTAATATTTTAAATACTCTAGCAATTACAACTACACAAAACTTTCTTGCATTTTCCGGTGTAGCACTCAATATATTGTCATTATTGCTTTGTAAAACTTCTTTGAGCAATAATATATTTAGGCTTACTTCCCCAAACTTATCCTTGGTTTTTTGTACGTGTTCTGAAATTTCCCCGCTTAAATACCGAACATCTATGTTAAGGTCGCCAACAGAGTAAAAAGTATGGGTTATTTGCTGCACTCTTAGTTTTATTCTATTTTCAATTTTTTGTCTTTCCTCATCTACCGTATTGGTGCTCAACAACTCAAAAAGCAAGCGGTTTGCAAGTGCTAAATCTTTTTTTAACAATCTAAAAATAAGTTTGTCTTTTTCTTTAGAAGGTAGTTGGCTAATGGCTTCTTTAAATTCTTTAGGGTAAAAAGGCATAATGCTATAAATATTTTTTAAGTATCGTTTCTTTATGTTTTGGTATAGCTGAAATTTCGGTTTCTAAAACAGTAATTTTTGTTTCTATTTTTTCTATTTCTGAAACTATTTTTTGTTGCTCGGAAAGTGGTGGAAGGGGGATTTTTATATTTGAAAGTTGTGTCTGATTTAAACTTTTTATGTTTGAACCAATACTGTTTTCGCTTAATTCATTTCTAACAATATCAGATTTTAAATAATAACATAAGAATTTATGGTTTGCTTTATCCACATCAGGACGAATTCGTATTGTAAAACCAGAATACGATGTATCCGTTTTTAAACGATCTATTAATAAAAATCGACCTACTAAATTTGCTGAACCGTTTGACCTGACTACCAATAAATCATTATTTTTTAACAGATAATCATCACTTAAATTTCCATCAATTTGTACTTTCTCTAAAGTATCGATATTTGGAGAAAAGCTATCCTGAAAATCTTTTACGCCAACGATATCAATAATTTGACCACTGCTTTTTCTGGAATAGTTTAAACCATTTTTAAAAACGGAAAGGTTTCCTAAATTTTGCTTTTCAAAAGGCAAGGAAGCAAACTTATTGTAAATTGAATTTTTTAAATTCCCTACTTCCTCTTTTGCTTTGGTTTGTTTTGCTTCTAACCCTTCTATTTCGACAACTATTTTTTCTTGAATTTCGATTGGTGGAAGTGGAATTTTTATGCTTCGAAAATCTGGCTTTTGTAGATGTTTTAAACCAAGACCTTTAAAATAAAATTCATTAATCATTTCAATAATGCTTTCTAAAAAGTAAAAAATATATTTAGTTTTAACTATAGTTTCATCATTACTTTTAACTACAAATGTATCCGTAGAATAAGATGCTTTTCCATCATGAAATTTCACAATTGCATTTCCACCAGTAGATAAATATATATTTTGATTATCGACTAAATATTCCTTGTAATTATATACTGATTCACCACTTGTAAAAAATAAATACTCCTCACCTATGTAATCTTTTGCTGTTCCCACTTTAATTTTTGATTTCGGTTGTTCGAATAACACATCTCCAACATTTACCAAATCCCATTTACTCTGAATCTTAACTTTTTTTTTAACCGATAGCGATATTTCTTTTTCAAAATCAAACCTATCAAAAGGGAGCATATCGACCAAATCATATCTTGTCACGTTTTTTTGTATCGTTTTGTCTATCTCACTTTCAAAATCACCATTAAATGCTTTGTAAACGTAGGTACTTGCTTTGGTAGGATTGTCAAAAACATTTGGGTCAAACAGTTGGGTGCAGTCTTCAATATTTTTACCTTGTTGCATGGCGTGTATGCCTTGGCTTCCTCTACGTTCGCTAAAATCATAACCTAAAAATTGTTTTTCGGCATTTTTTTGCCCTGTTTTGACCAAAACCGTTTTTTGTGGATATGTAATGATAAAATAATAAAGTTTTTCGGTTTCTGTTTCCAAAACGGCATCCCAAAATGATGAATCATTCTTCACCTTTATTTTCTTTTTGTATTCTTTATATATGTCGTTTTCCTCTATTTTTTTGTTTGGTTTTTTGCTTAATAATGTACTATAATCTTCAAAAGAAATAGTTTCCCAAACATGGTTAATGTATTTGGTTACTGGTTTTTCTATACCGTTTATAGTTACATCATTATGGGTTTCAAAAAAAGTATTTATAGCGTTTTTCCAACCTATACAATCATAATTATTTCTTCTTCTTAAAAACAAGACTACTGTACTTACTGGAGTTGCCATAAAAGTATTGCCTCCTAATTCTGTTATAGCTACAATGTCAAAATATTGTAAAATTATTTCACGGGCTTTAGCATAGTTTTTACCATTAAGTATTGTCCTTGGTAAAATTATACCTGCTAATCCGCCATTTTTAAGCAATTGTTTGGTTCTTTCTATAAAAAGCACTTCAATTTGCGGGCTTTGGTCTGAAAGCACATCGTATAAATCAAAATCTTTATTGGTGTAGTATTCTCTTGAGTTGATTTTAAATGCTGGTACAGAATAAGGTGGATTGCTCAACACAATGTCAAACTGTTTGTTTTCTTTAGGGAAATCGGCATCGGTTTTCTTTAAAAGTCCTTTGTATTCTTTTGTTTTTGAAAAATTTGCTAATCCGTCACTCAAAATAACGTTTGCCAAACCATCACCATGAAGATAACAACCTACTTTACCTACTTTTACTAATCTATAATCTTTTTCAACACCATATATATATTGTGTTGCCCAGTCAAAATGGTCTTCTTGCCAGTTTTTTATTTTCTTTGCAGTATCAGAAATAAAATCGTTTGGATTTTTATCATCCAAATGTCTTTGAATTTCATGCATACTTTCTGTTAAAAAGTGTCCACTGCCAGCAGCATAATCAATTATAAAAGGCAATAAATTATTGCGTTCTCCTTTTTCCAATTTTTCATTAACAATATTATCAATGGGCAAACTTTTAATTACAAATTGAGCAATGGGAACAGGTGTGAAATATTGTCCAACTTTTTGTTTTAATCCTGTGGTTAATAGTAACTCAAAAAAATCGGATAGATATTGTTGTCTTTTATTGTAACGAATTCTATAACCTTGAAGTAATTCAACAACTTGTTTAACTACTTTTGCGTTTTCTTTAAAAGACTGATGGTCAAAAACTTCTTTTATTGCAAACTCGTTGTTTTTTTCTAAACGTAGTTTATGGATTTCAAAAAGCAGGTCTTTTTTGTCTTCGGTTTTTAAATGTTTGAATTTATTTTCAAATGCGTCTTCACTAAAATCTGAAACTTCTTTTTCAAGAAATTCAAGCATTCCGTTTTTATATAAATCGGTTAATCTTAACTGAAAACTTACATCATCATCCTTACCCTCAAACCATTGAAATTTTAATTCTTCGTTTACTTTGGTTGATTTTTCATCATATACTTTACAAAGAAATAAAGTGAATATTTTATTAAAAGCGTTTCCTTCATCAGACACAACATTGTTTCTTAAAATTTCCAAAAATCTTATAAAAATAAAATTACTGTCTTCTTGTTCTATTGCTTTTAATTGTTTTGGGGTAATTGCTTTACTAATAAATGAATATGGGTTTACCCAAGCATCAAATACACCATTATCTTTGGTAAGTTTATTCCATTTTTCGTAAAAATCTTTTACATCGCCCGTTCTGTAATCGTCTTCAATTTTTACTATCTCATTTCGGTAAACAATGTCCTTCCCTTTCAATTCTGAAGTATAAAGCATAATAATATCTGCTTTATTGCTGAATTTAAAATAAGTAAAAAGTTGTCCGCCATCTTTATTCATTCGAGTAAATGCTTTCTCAAATTCTTTTCCGTAGGTTTTGCATTCTATTAAAAGATATTCCGAGCCATCTTCACGAGTAACACAAATATCCAATCTACCAGAAAAACCGTGTCCTGCAGGATATACTTTTTCTAAAAAAATATTTTCTGGTTTATAGCCTTTTGTAAGCAATCTATCAACACATTCTAAAACCACCCAATCTTCTGGTTTTGTTATATTTTGAGAATCTTTATCCCCAATTTTTATTTTTCCACCAAAAAAGAATGTGTTTTTTTCAAAATCTACTTCAATAGGATAACCATCTGAATATTTTTTTATAAATATTCCAGAAGTATTTTCTTTAGGAGAAAATCCAAGATTTAAAAGAAGTTTTTTTTGGAGCATTCGTTGCGTTTTTGCAAAATTACAAAATACATAAAATATTTTGTGTAAGTTACTATTTTATTAAAACAAATTTAAATTGATAAATTGTGTTTTTTCAACAAATAAACTAACATTTTAAATGTTACAAAGTCTTGCGTTAGCGATTGCAGTGGGAATCCTTTTGTTTTTGTTATAAAAGGCATTTCGACTGCGCTCAATGTGACAAAAACAAAAGATTGAAACGGAACGCGCGACCCTCCCGGATAGCTATCGGGAGGGTAACGCCCAAATTAGTTAAAACCCAAGAATTAATTTTGCAATTACAAAGTATAATAAAATACCGAAAATATCATTACTTGTTGTAATAAAAGGCCCTGTTGCTACTGCGGCATCGACACCGCGTTTGTCTAAAAATATAGGAATAAATGTTCCTATTAGTGCAGCCATTATAATTACTGCAACTAACGCAATGCATATGGTTAAAGATTCTAAATAGGTGGTATGAAAAGCAAAATGACTAATAAACAACACAATGACCGCAATAGCAAGGCCGTTAACAAGCCCTAACGCAAATTCTTTTAGGAGTCTTTTAAACATGCTGCCATCGATAGAGTCGTTTGCTAAACCCTGAACGATGATTGCGGAAGACTGAACCCCTACATTACCAGCTGTTGCTTGTATTAATGGGACAAAGCTTAATAATATTTTATAGTCGTTTAATACCGTTTGAAAATTGGTTATGATAGTAGCCGCGCCTATCCCTCCAAACATACCTATTAAAAGCCATGGTAACCGGGCTTTTGTAAGTTCCCAAATGCTATCATCGGCTTCTACATCGCTGGTAATACCTGCTGCTAACTGGTAATCTTTTTCGGCTTCTTCTTTCATGACATCTACAATGTCATCAATAGTGATTCTTCCTAATAAATGTTGATGATTATCGACTACTGGAATGGCTTCCAAATCGTACTTTTGCATCACCTTTACAACGTCTTCGGCTTCGTCGTGAACGTTTACACTATCGACACTTTTTATATAGATATCGGAGATTTTTTGGTCGCTTTTAGCAACAATTAAATCTTTTAAAGACAGTCTGCCAATAAGTTTGTTTTGCTTATTTACCACATATATTGAATGGACCCGGGTCACGTCTTTTGCTTGCCCTCTTATTCTTCTTAAACATCCTGCAACCGTCCATGTTTCATATACTTTAACAAGCTCTTTAGCCATAAGGCCACCTGCTGTATCCTCATCATAAGCAAGAAGCTCTCTAATTTCGGCCTTGTGTTCTTCGTCTTCAATGTTCGAAATAACTTCCTGTTGACGCTCTTCTGGTAACTCGGAAATAATATCGGCGGCATCATCGGTATCAAGTTCTTCAACTTCTTCGGCAATTTCCTTAGCAGATAAGTTTTTTAAGACTTTTTCTCTGTTGTCCTCATCAAGTTCCATAAGAACATCTGATGTGGTTTCAGAATCCAGAAGTTTTATGACATACATGGCCTCTTCCAGATCTAATTCATCTAAAATTTCGGCAATATCTGCATAATGAATCTCGTTAAAAAGCTTTTGTAATTCTTTGTCGTTTTTTTGTTCGACAAGAAATTCAACTTGCTCTATAAGTTCATCGCTTAACTCAAATGGTATGTTTTCTGTTTCTTCTGACAAATTGAAAAGATTAAACCTGTTGAACGTCTTTTTCAATCCATTGGGCAAGTTCAATAAACTGTTGCACACTTAATTGCTCCGGACGTTTGCCAAAGATAGTATTTGCTTTTAAATTATCGGATAAATTAAACATTTTTAAACTGTTACGAAGTGTTTTTCTGCGCTGCTGAAAGGCAGTTTTTACGACTTTAAAAAACAAGGCCTCATCACAAGGCAGTGTGCAATCCTTTTTTCTAATAAGCCTTAAAACACCCGATTCAACTTTTGGAGGCGGATTGAAAACCGATGCCGGAACCGTAAACATATATTCAGCATCATAAAATGCCTGAGTTAATACCGATAAAATACCGTACACTTTACTGCCTTCTTTTGAGCAAATGCGTTGCGCAACCTCCTTTTGGAACATCCCTGAAAATTCAGGAATTTGATCTCGCATTTCGAGGGTTTTAAAAACAATTTGGGTTGAAATATTATAAGGAAAATTTCCAATAATGGCGAAACACTCTCCTTTAAAAGCGTCATTTAAATCGTACTTTAAAAAATCCTTCTCTATAATTCTGGGTGCTAGAGTTAGATACGTTGATTTTAAATACTCTACCGATTCTGAATCGATTTCAATAACATAGGCTATAATCTCCTTGTCCAGTAAATATTTAGTTAAAACACCCATGCCCGGACCAATTTCCAAGACCTTATTATAACCAACTAATGACAGTGTATCGGCAATTTTTTTTGCAATACTCTCGTCATTTAAAAAGTGTTGTCCTAAATGTTTTTTCGCTCTTACAGTCATGCTTTTGGTTTAAATGTTGTGCTTTTAAATGCACGTTATTTAACAGAATATTCATCAATAATTTCCAATTCTGTTCTAAAGGATAACACGTTATCTCCAAATTGTTTTAAACCATCTTGACGTAATATATTGGCATTGTTTTTATAATAAGCCTCTAAAGCTTCGCGTGATTTTGCCCTGTACTGTATAGAATACGTTACTTCCCCTAGTTCTTCTTTAATTAAAACTCTGGTAAGTCTAGCCTCTATAAAATGTCCTGTCGCCAGCACTTGTGGAATATGCTCTTTAACCCATTCTAACCATTTTTGATGAATGCTTTCATCAATATTAGAGGTGACATTATAAATGATCATGATTCTGTTTTATTTTGTATCTAATTGTTTTGCAAATAACAGGAGTTCTACTTCATCTTCAAAAGGAATTACTCTTTTTTGATAGATAAATCCTAATTTTCCCAAGAGCTTTATAGAACTAATATTGATTGGTAGCGTAATTGCCAGAAGTTGTTTTAACCGAAACTGTTCTTGAGCTAACTTTATAATAGCTAGAGACGATTCAAAACCAAAACCTTGCCCTTCAAATTCCGGCAAAAAAGCAAAGCCCAAATCGACATTTTCTAATTGTTCCCGTTTAATTAATCCGCAAATACCAATGCCTTTATTATTGTCTTGTTTAAGCTCTAATTTATAAAAGCCAAATCCAAAGTTCTGATAACTTTTTAAAGTGCCCTTTGTTAAATAGTCTTTCACCTCTTCAACCGTTTTAAGATGTCTATCGCCTATATATTTTATCCAATTTGGAGAATTTACAAGTTCTAGAAAAAACGGCGCATCAACTAGAGAAAGTTTTGATATTAAAAGCCTGTTCGTTTCTGCTATTATCATTTTAATTAATTTATAGCATCGCCTCTTAGGGCTCTAAATTTTTTCCTAGCATCAATAAAATAAATACTGTCTGCGTGGTTAAAAATAATATCTTCATACAAAGCTTTTGCTTTTTCAGGCTGTGATAAGTGGTTTACATATAATTCTGCCAAAGCATAGCAAGCATCATCAACCAAAATACCTTCTTTATAATTTATTAAAATACTATTATAGTTGGCTTCTGCCTTTTCATAGTCTTTTTTTCCCTCAAATAACTGGGCTTGTTTATATAAGGCCTGCGGTATTATATTCTCCGTTTTATGTTCTGTTATTATGGTTTCTAACAGTACAATCGCTTCATCTTTTTTATTTTGAAATGCCAATAAATCTGCCTTTGCATACAACTTTAATGCGACGTGAAGTGAATCGTCATATTTGTTGTCTGAAATGATAAGTTTTAAATCTAATGCGTCATTGGCTATCAACTGTGATGTAGAGGCTTTTAATATTTTAAGTTGAGATTCTGCCCAATCAAAATCACCTTTATAATAACTGGCTTTTGCTACTTTATACCTCGCTTCTTGCGACATAGTACTGTTTTTTAAACTGCGTTGTATTTGCGTATAATAAATGAGAGCCGTACTAAACTCTTCTCTAAGCACGTAAATGTCTCCGAGTTCTAATTTAACTTGTGCCTTTTGAGTATCATTTAAAGGCAATTCTAAGGCCTGTTCTAAAAATGTTGTCGCCTTTTTTGTGTCATTCATATAGAATGCTAAAAAATGAGCGTATGCTATTTGCAAATTCAATGTTTGAGAAAATGTTCCATATACCCTAAACAAGGCTTCATAGGCATCTTTTATGTTTTGGTAATTATCGGGTTTACTTTCTTTAGTTTCTAACTGAAGTAAATTATATTGAGCCCTCAATACCGTGGCTAAATCTTGACTTGTTTTTACAAGATACGTAAGAATCTCTTTAGCAATAAGATGGTTGTTTTCGCTAATAGCAATATCAGACAATTCTTCAATTCTGCTCAAATTTTCCTGTTGTCTATTAAAAATTGCCTTTTCTTGTATAAACGCTTTGGCATAATTTTTTTGTTGAATAAATAACCAACTTAACATCTCATTCCAAAGAACATTTGGTTTTTCCTGTAATTTCCTGAGGATGATTTTCCGAAACAATATATTGTTTTCATTACTGGCATCTTCACTTATAAAATCACTTATTGCGCGTTTAATATTACTCACTGAAATGGGGTTCTGTTCGGCAAAATCCATATAGTTATCAAACATTTTTTCAATGTCCCCTTGCTCTCCATAAATTTGAGCCTTTTGAAGATTAAAATTAAAATCTGCCTTTATGGTCATCGCTTTTTCATAGGTGGCAAGTGCTTCATTTAAAAGCGAGTGATTTTGAAAGCTTAAGGCTACTGGAAAAACATTATTAACATTTTGATCTAAACTGGAAAGGGCCTGCTTATAATATGAATTTGCCTTTTCCAAATCGCCCATTAACTGATAATTGTACCCTAGTTCAACAAAAAAAGCTGGATATTGATATTTGGTTCTTTCAATAAGCGTTAGCAAAAATTGTTCGGCCTCATTATATTGTTCTAACTGTTGATACGAACTTATTATTTGATTTATGTAATTAAGATTGGATGGTGAATTTGCATATAATTTTTTGTACTCATAAAGAGCCTTTTCAAATGCTGCATTTTCAAAATACTCTTTGGCAAACATATCATCCTGCGAAAAAACCTGCGCCGATATCATTATTGATAAAACAAAAAAGACTCTCAATCTCATATGGTAAATATAACAAATGTGTCGAGTAGAAATTACAAATAGTACTATAAAAAATGCCCGAACAGAGTCCGGGCATTTACCAACCTAAATAAATACCTATAAATATCCGCTAATTTAAAAACGAAATAATTACTAGATTGGGGACATTCTTTTATAAGAAATACATCCCTATTTATTTACCACTGCTGTTGTTTTATTTTCAGGTTTTTCAATATGGAAATCTGAAAATAAAACCTTACTGGCAATAAAAACAAGTAATACAAGAAAGAAAATCCTTTTAAGATTTTTCATGATAGTAGGTTAACTGGATGTTGGTTTGGCAAACTTCAAAAATAAATATGAAATCTCAAAAGGAATTATTAAAAAATCGTTAAACGGCATTTGATTTAAACACTTCGTCGATTTAATGAAAATTCTTATAGAATTTTTGTAGGATAAAATTTGCTTTTTTGTGTCAATCAATTTTTGTGAAACCTGTATACCTTTGTAACACTTCTGGAATAATAATTCCCTCTTCAGTTTGGTAATTTTCTAAAATTCCGGCAAGTACTCTTGGCAAGGCTAATGAGCTTCCGTTAAGTGTATGTGCCAATTCATTTTTGCCTTCGCTGTTTTTAAATCGCAATTTTAATCGATTGGCCTGAAAGGTTTCAAAGTTTGAAACAGATGAGATTTCCAACCATCTATTTTGAGCGGTAGAAAACACTTCAAAATCATAGGTTAAAGCCGATGTAAATCCTAAATCGCCTCCACATAATCTTAGAATTCTATATGGTAATTTTAATTCTTGCAAGATTGTTTTTACATGGTTTACCATACCATCTAACGCTTGATATGATTTACTTGGATGCTCAATTCGTAAAATTTCAACTTTGTCAAATTGATGCAATCTATTTAAGCCTCTTACATGAGCGCCATAACTTCCGGCTTCTCGTCGAAAACAAGGTGTGTAACCTGTAATACCAATTGGTAAATCGCTTTCATTAAGTAACACATCTCTAAATATATTGGTTCCAGGAACTTCAGCTGTTGGTATTAAATATAAATTATCCTCGGTTACATGATACATTTGCCCTTCTTTATCTGGCAGTTGTCCGGTTCCAAAACCAGACGCTTCATTAACCAAAAGGGGTAATTGATATTCTGTATAACCAGCGTCGGTATTTTTATCAAGAAAATAGGTGATTAACGCGCGTTGTAATTTAGCGCCTTTCCCTTTGTAAACAGGAAAACCTGCCCCTGTGATTTTATTACCTAGCTCAAAATCTATAATATCGTATTTCTTTGCTAATTCCCAATGTGGCAATGCACCTTCATGCAAAACAGGAATATCACCTTCTTTAAATACCTCTTCATTATCTTCATCAGTAGTTCCAGAAGGAACAATCTTATTTGGAACATTAGGGATTTTATATAACAACTGGTTTAACGCTTCAATTTTATTATTAAGAGATTCGTTAAGTTCTTTTGTGGTTTCTTTAATCTTTCCTGTTTTTTCTTTTAAAATAGTGGCTTTTTGAGTGTCCCCAGATTTATACAAGTTCCCAATTTCTTTAGACAAAGAATTTGATTCGGCCAGCAAACTATCTAGCTCTGTTTGTATGCGCCTTCTATCCTCATCACACAAAATAACATCATTTATCAAACTTGTTGCATCAATATTCCGTTTAGCCAATCCAGCAATCACCAAATCCTTGTGTTCTCTAATAAAAGGTACTTGTAACATGTTTTAAAATTTAGGAGACAAATTTAACAAATTACAAAGAAAATCATCTTTGTTTTTAACGGTAAAAATCGATTTATTTAAAATTAGATTTGATGTATTGAAGCGAGATTTCTTTATCTTTAAATAACTGTGTCTTTAAGGCCCCAACAGATTCAAATTTTACTTCATTACGTAGTCGCTTTAATATATTAATTTGAATCTTTTTATTATAGATGTTTTTCTTGAATTCAAAAAAATGAACCTCAATACTCTCCGTTTTGCCATTAACGGTTGGATTGACGCCAATATTCATCATTCCGTAATATAATTTAGCATCAATAAGGGCACTAACAACATAGGCCCCTTGTTTGGGAATTAATTTGTAATCTTCTTTAATAGTAATATTGGCCGTTGGAAAACCAATTTCAGCTCCCAAACCTTTACCGCTCACAACTTTTCCAGTAAGCATAAAATTATAACCCAAATACTTGTTTGCCTTAGTTATATTACCATCGTTTAATGCCTTTCTTATTTTTGTTGAACTAACAGACACATCATCAATATCTTGAGCAGAAATTTCTTCAACTTCAAAATGATATCGTTCACCATATTTTTTTAAATTATCAATATCGGCATTTCTGTTTCTTCCAAATCTGTGGTCATACCCAATAATAACTTTTTTTGCGTGGAGCTTGTCAACTAAAATTTGTTTTACAAAATCTTCTGCAGAAAGTCGTGAAAAAGCCTGAGTAAACTTTTTAATTAATAAAAAATCTAACCCCAAGTCGTTTATTAATTTGCTTCGCTCATCGATAGTATTAATGAGTTTTATGCTTGAATCTTTTTGCAAAACCATGCGTGGATGCGGAAAAAAGGTAAGAATAACAGACTTTAAATGATTTTTTTTTCCTTCATTTACTAATCTCTTTATTATTTTTTGATGGCCAATGTGCACGCCATCAAAGGTTCCAATGGTAACAACAGTATCGCTATTGGATATATATGCTTCAATTTTTTTTACGTTCCTCATAAAAATCAAAATTGCTCATTTCACTAAAAAAAGTTAGATTTGTTAAATTGGCTTAGTGAATTTGCCCTAATTACTATGTTATGAAAACAAAACTACATTATGTTTTGTCAATCACAATATTTTTGATTGTCTTTTCAACCTTTGGTCAAAATTCCTCTTGGAAAAAAATTCAACGGGTTAAAAATACTGAGCTTTTGTCTAACCTTCATTTAGACGAAAATAAAGTCAATATATTTGAACTTAATATAGCCTCTTTAAAGCAGCAGGTGTCGTCTGCAGAGCTGAGAACTGCCAAACAAATAAACCAAAAGACCATTATAAACTTACCAACTCCAAATGGCGACATGGAAGCTTTTAGTCTTTTTGAAGCACCCGTGTTTTCTCCTTCACTTGCGAAAAAATTTCCAAACATAAAGTCCTATGTTGGGATTGGAATTACCAATCCTAATGCACGGTTACGGATGAGTATGTCGCCACGAGGTGTACAAACCATGGTTACCTATACAGATAAACCAACCTTGTTTATGCAACCTGTTTCTCAAGGTTCTAACCAATATGTCCTTTATAAAGACCGTGACAAAACCAATTATGAAAACACCTTTAAATGTAGCACATTAGCTGAATTTAGTGCACCATTAAATAAAACCAGTAGTATAAAAATAAATGAAGGCGGCGCAAATAATCAAACCTTGCAAAAATTTAGAATTGCCATTTCCACTACGGGCGAATATACCGCTTACTATGGAGGAACAGTTGCCGGCGCATTAGCCGGTATTAATGCGACCTTAAATCGTGTTAATGAAATATTTGAAACGGACATGGCCGTAACCTTTGAGCTTGTGGATGCTACGCAACTTATTTATACTGATTCGGCAACCGATCCTTATTCCGATCCAAGTATTGGGATTTCTGACGCAAATTCTGGTTCATTACTTGGTTGGAGCCTTCAATTACAAAACACCTTATCCACACTACTTGGGGCAACAATTAATGATGCCAATGCGGCATATGATATTGGTCATTTGTTTGGTAATAGCGATAGTACGAGTGACGGCGGTGGCAATGCAGGTTGTATAGGTTGTGTTTGCGAAGACGATACAAGCTCAACCATGGACAAAAATAAAGGTGCTGCATTTACAGCTCCTGCTGATGAAATTCCAGAAGGAGACACTTTTGATCTCAATTTTGTTATCCACGAAATAGGGCACCAAATGGGAGCTAGCCATACTTGGGCATTTGATACTGAAGGGGCAGGCGTTAACTCCGAACCAGGAGGTGGTTCTACCATTATGGCTTATGCCGGTGTCGCGCCAAATAGTTTAGATAATGTACAAAATGATAGCGATGCGTACTTTCATTATCATAGTATTAAGCAAATACTAGATAATTTAATCACTAAAACGTGTCAGACCACAACACCGATTGCAAACAATCCACCGATATCTAACGCCGGCAATGATTATAAAATTCCTGCAGGAACGCCTTACATTCTTAAAGGAAGTGCTACCGACGCCAATAGTGGCGATGTTTTAACATATTGCTGGGAACAAACCGATAGTGGTAAGGTTGATTATGCTAATTTTGGACCTGCACTTACAAGTGGTTCCATGAATAGATCATTACCCCCTACAACATCACCCAACAGATATATTCCTAGATTACCAAGTGTTTTAAATGGTAATATTGAACAAACAAACCCAGGTTTAGGCAGTGATTGGGAAACAGTGGCCAGTGTTGATAGATTTTTAAGCTGGGCCTTAACCGTAAGAGATAGAAATGCTGGTGCTTCAATTGGTGGGCAATCAAGTTATGACACGATGCAAATTGAAATTATAGATGGGACTGTTTCTCAACCTGTCGGCCCTTTTGTAGTAACGTCACAAGCAAACTCCGGCATAAATTGGACACAAGGAAGCACAGAAACCATTACTTGGAATGTGGCAAATACCAATGATGTAGCTAGTGTGAGCACTCAATTTGTAAATATTTTATTATCTACAGATGGTGGTGTTAATTTTAATACCGTTTTAAAGGCCAATACCCCAAACGATGGATCCGAGAATATAATGGTTCCCAACATTGCGGCACCTTTTTGCAGAATAATGGTGGAGCCAGTAGGTAACATTTATTATGCCGTGAATTCTACTGATTTTGCAATAGGGTATATAGTGGTTACAACATGTAACCAACAGTTCTTGTCTAGCCCAAATTTAAATTTACCCATTCTTGATGGTCAAGAAACCACAAGTTCTATTAACGTTCCACTAAACGCTGTAATAAGTGATGTTAAGGTTCATGTGGATGTAACTCATTCATATATCAGTGATTTAAAGGTTGTATTAAAGCATCCCGATAATACCACTACCACAACCCTATGGGAAAAAAATTGTTCGAGCAGTAAATATCTGGATTTTAATATTGTATTTGAGGATGGCGCTAGTACAGTAACATGTGCCAGTCCAACTCAGGGCACTTATATTCCTTTCATGCCATTATCTGTTTTTAATAATTTGAACACTTTAGGAGGTTGGACTTTATCTATAACTGATGGCGCCACCGGTGATACTGGAATCCTGAACAATTGGTATCTGGAATTTTGCACAACCACAACAACCTTAAGCATTCCAGAAAGCCCCGAACCACAAACTTTAAAAGTATTTCCTAACCCAAACAACGGAGCCTTTACAGTTTCATTAAATGCATTAAACTCTAAAAGCATTGATATTGAAGTTTTTGATTTACGTGGTCGTCTTATTTTTAATAAGAGCTTCAATAATGTGACTACTGCTTTTTATGAAACAATAGATTTAAATACTGTACAATCTGGAATGTATTTATTAACTGTAAGTGATGGGATGCAAAAATCAACCAAAAAAATTATTGTAAAGTAAAAGATGTTGTCTAAAAAGGCCCTGTTTAAAGTTTTTACGAGATCAAAGCCATATCTGTAAAATAGTATTTATCATGAAACATATTAGTTCACATTTACCTGTCTTAAGCGACCGTTGAAAGATTCGTAAATGACGACTTATTTTAACTTTTTAATAAATCAAAGTTTGAATGTCCGTAATTTGTGATAAGTCTGAAAATATAATAATTTTGTCATTCCGACAAAGGAGGAATCTCATTGATTTTAATGGATTCTTCTTTTCGTTTCACTCCATTCTGAATGACAAAAATGGTATTATGAATGAATACGGACATTCAAATCAAAGTTATCGACCATTAAATGTGTTCATTGCAATTGAAACACCTTCCAAAACAAAAGACTTAATAAGGCTGACACCCAAATCCAAACGTTCATTAAGAAGGTTTATTTCTTCTGTGCTCCATTCCCCTAACACATAATCAATTTGCCTCCCTTTGCTGAAAGCATCACTAATTCCAAACCGAAATCTATTATATGAGGTTGTGTTTAGCTTTTCTTGAATGTCTTTCAGTCCGTTATGGCCTCCATCACTCCCTTTTGTTTTAAGTCTAATATTCCCAAATGGCAAATTTAAATCATCTGTTATAACCAATAAATTCTCTAGTGGAATACGCTCTTTGGTTAACCAATACAAAACAGCCTTACCACTCAAATTCATATATGTGTTTGGTTTTAAGAATATCAATTTTTTACCCTTTAGTGTATAGGTAGTAACATCACCGAGTCGTTGAGTTTCAAATGTTAAATTTTCTTGTTCAGCAAATCTATCTAATACTTTAAATCCAACATTATGTCTTGTATTGACATATTTTTCACCAAAATTCCCTAAGCCAACAATTAAATATTTCTTCATTGTATTTGGTTCGTCTATATGCTGTTTTGATTTAAATAAATTTTTAAAAAATTGAAACATAAAGATTAATTTAACCTATTGGGTGTCATTCAAATTTTTCATCATTAAACTGCCACTTTCATATC
>TARA_R110001592_G_scaffold107065_1_pt1 | contig 20320 bp, 16 predicted proteins | sample TARA_R110001592 | Tara Oceans TARA_R110001592 (sample SAMEA4398387) | marine metagenome | biome: Polar Biome; feature: [SRF] surface water layer (ENVO:00010504); material: water (ENVO:00002006), including particulate matter (ENVO:01000060) such as... | depth 5 m | reverse complement strand
ACCGTACGGTTGCCATATAGCGCGCTGTAGGGCAGTGCGATGCTGTCAGGTGCGGCAGGCTTGGGCACGCTGATTGCCAGCAGATTGCCCAGCCGCAGACCTGCAGCAGGTTGGTCCAACACAAAAATTGCTTCCACTCCGGTGGTATCGGCCTGGCCAGCAATGCGCTGCAGGGTCATGGTCAGGGACGGAGTGGTTTCCAGAGTGCGAGCGACCAGCTTTTGGCCCGAGGCCAGCGCCTGGGTGAAGTCCAGCGCATGAATCTGCGGCAGGGTGGCACGCAACTCAAGACCTTCGACAGGATAGAAATCAAGCAGCGACTGGTTGTTGGTCACATGGTCGCCCGGTGCGATCTGAACATTGGCGACAACGCCATCGAAGGGTGCTGCGAAGCGGCTGCGGGCAGCGTCCCGCTGGACGGATTCGAGGGTTGATTGGGCACGATCGACTCGCGCCTGCAGCGCAGAGAGACGCGAGTCGTGGCTTTCAATACTTCGCTGACGAACGGCGACGGTTAATGCGGCACGTTCGAACAGGTCCTGCGTACTTTCCAGCTCGGTCCGCGATACCAATTGACGCTCGACCAGTTGTTCTACCCGGCCACGTCCCTTACGAGCGTTATCAAGAATGCGCTCTTCCAGTGTCAGCGCCTTGAGATCGCTGGCATGTTCGATACTTTCACGCGCCAGTTGGGCCCTGGCGTCGGCAAGATCGGCCTGTGCCCGCGCGACCATCGGCTCGATGTCTTTATCATCCAGCGCGACCAGTAACGTACCTTGTTCGACTGTCTGCCCATCCTGTGCCGGGAGCAGGTCAATGCGCCCGGTCATGGGTGCTACCACGGTGAAAAGACGGGGAGACTCAAGCTGACCATACAGGGTAAGGCTTGGCTGGCGCGCCTCGGGATCTACCTCCAGAACCGCTACCCGCCAGGTGCGTTCTTGTGGCGTGACCGGTTCGGGGACTGATCGGGTGGCCTTGAGTAGAAGGAAACCGATAACGCCGATGACGAGGATCAGAAGGGGAACAAGGCGCTTGCGCATAGCAGGTCTCTGCGGAGTATGTAACTGCCCTGTATATCCTGTGCCTGCGTGCGGCTGCAAGGTCTGAGATTGCAAAAGAGTGTTGCGCAGTCTACGCAGGGATATGGCGTGATATACGGCGGGTGGATTTGTATTCCCGTCGGGCTAGACAGGGGGTAGCTTTGGCGCATAAAGATAATAGCAAGTGAGGTGATAGTGAATACTGAAATGCGTTGGCTGAAGTCCTACCCGGACACAGTGAAATGGGATGAAACACGGGTAATGGGGCCTGTTTGGGATTTGTTGGACGTGACAGTACAGGACTACCCGGACAATTCGGCTATCGACTTCCTGGGTCACAAGCTCACTTACCGAGAACTCGGTTCGTTGGTAGCACGCTTCGCCTGCGGCTTACAAAAACTGGGTGTGCGGCCGGGTGTGCACGTGGGTATCTATCTGCCCAACTGCCCGCATTACTTCATTGCGTTCCTGGCCGTGCTGCGCGCGGGTGGAACAGTGGTCAACTATTCACCCCTGGACGCAGAGCGCACCCTGGCGCACAAGATCGAGGACAGTGAAACCGATATCATGGTAACGCTCGATCTGGCTGCTTTTTATCCCAAGATGGTAAGCCTGCTCGACGAGACCCGTTTGAACAAGCTGGTGGTCGGTCACTTGACCGAGTTCTGTGGTGAGGTGAGTGAGGCTCAGGCAGGTCAGCTGGGTCCGTCGGTCGAGATTGCTTTGAACGATAGCTGTCACGCGTTCAGCGCGCTGCTTGATAATGCCGGTGATTTCATGGCCTATCCCCTCGATGATCCACGCACTGCTTTAGCCGTGCTGCAATATACCGGTGGCACCACCGGAGCGCCCAAGGGTGCGATGCTCACCCATGCCAACCTCACCGGATCTTGCGCACAACTGGAAGCGGTGCTCGATAGCTCGCTTCAGCCTGGTCAGGAGCGCGTACTGGCCGTTCTGCCGCCGTTTCATATTTATGCCCTGATGATCAACATGATCTTCAGTCTGCGTCTTGCTTCAGAGGTTTACATGCATCCGCGTTTCGACGCGGAAACGGTACTGCGCGAGATAGCTGATAGCCGCATAACCACCTTCCCTGGGGTACCGACGATGTTTATCGGTTTGCTGGGTCACCCGCTGACCAGCCAGCTGGACCTGACCTCGCTGAAAATGTGCAATTCGGGCGGCGCACCCTTGCCCATCGATGTGCAACAGCGCTATCAGGACGTCGCCGGTTGTGCCCTGCGCGAGGGTTGGGGCATGACGGAAACCACCACCAGTGGCACCTTTACACCGAAAGAAGCCGAGCCCCATCCGGGTTCTTGCGGTCTGCCAGTACCTGGCTCGCGAATGCGCGTTATGCCGCTGGATGGCTCCGATCGCGAATTGCCGGCGGGCGAGCGCGGTGAAGTCTGTATTGCCGGACCGAACGTGACTGCCGGCTACTGGAAGCGTCCGGATGCGACGGCCGAGGCGATGACGGCCGATGGCTTCCTGCGCACGGGTGATATTGGCTACATGGATGAGGACGGCTGGGTGTATATCGTTGACCGCACCAAAGACATGATTCTGTGCAGCGGTTATAACGTGTATCCGCGGACCATTGAGGAAGCCATCTACGAACATCCTTCTGTCGAAGAAGTCTCGGTGATCGGGGTGGATGATCCGTATCGGGGGCAGGCGCCCAAGGCTTTCATCAAGCTGAAGACTGGTGCTGAGCCGCTTTATTTTGATGAGTTGCAGGCGTTTCTTGCCCCGCGTCTGGGCAAGCACGAGCGTCTGCAGGCTATGGAAATACGCGACGCACTACCCAGAACGCCGGTGGGTAAGCTATCCAAGAAAGAGCTGGTTGATGAAGAGCGCCAGCGCGCGGGCGCATCCAGCGCAAGCTGAATAGCGAACAGCAGGTGGCCCCCTGCGGGCGACCTGTCATCTGGGCCAGCTTTATCGGATAATGCCCGGCATCTTTTTTGTCAGAGGTATATCCGATCATGTTGCTAGCTCTACTTGCCGTTGTCGCCGGTCTGATCCTGCTGGTCTGGAGCGCCGACAAGTTCGTTGATGGTGCCTCTGCCACCGCCACCCATGCCGGGATGCCGCCCCTGTTGATTGGCATGTTGATTATCGGGTTTGGTACCTCGGCTCCTGAAATGGTGGTCTCTGCGTTGGCCGCTTCCCAAGGGAATCCGGGCTTGGCGTTGGGCAATGCCTATGGATCGAATATCACCAATATTGCGCTGATCATTGGTCTGGTAGCAATTATCAGTCCGATCAATGTGCATTCGCAGGTCGTACGCAAGGAGCTGCCGATCCTGCTGACCGTAACGCTCCTGGCCGGTTACCAGCTGATCGACGGGTATCTCAGTCGCAATGACGCCTGGGTGCTGCTGGGCGCGTTCGCCTTATTGATGGGTTGGTCCATCATGGAGGGGATGCGCGGTCGGGCTGATTCCCTTGCTGCCGACTACGATACCGAGCTCAAGTCCAATGCAATGCCCCTAAGACCGGCGTTGATCTGGCTTGTGATCGGACTGGTGTTGTTGGTCATCAGCTCCCGCATTTTAGTCTGGGGCGCGGTCTATATTGCCCAGAGCCTAGGCGTCAGCGATCTGATTATCGGTCTTACGGTTGTGGCGATTGGCACCTCGTTGCCTGAATTGGCTTCCGCATTGGCAGCGATCCGTAAAAACGAACATGATCTGGCGCTGGGTAACGTGATCGGTTCTGGTCTGTTCAATACGCTGGCGGTGGTTGGTATCGCAGCAGGTATCATGCCGATGACGGTCGAGTCGGTGGTGTTATACCGCGACTGGGTAGTGATGTTTGCACTTACCCTGTGTTTGTTATTGTTGGCGCTGACCACGAAAAAACGCGCCGGGCGGATTAATCGCCTGGAGGGAGCAGGGCTGGTAGCGGCATATCTGGGCTATACCGGCTACCTGGCCTGGACAATTATTTCCGCGGTTTGATCAGGTCGTAACGACTGTCGGTCGGATCTCTTGAATACACTTATGTGCCGCCATGTATCATGGCGGCACATCTAATAGAGCGCAGCCAAGACTTATGACAGAAACAATCCGCGCTAGACCCAAACACAAGCCGCGTCCACTTGTGGACCTACTGGTCAGTATCGTTATCCCTTCGGTCGTTTTACTCAAACTCAGTGGTCCAGAGCATCTGGGACCCAATCAGGCGCTGATTCTGGCTCTGGCGTTTCCATTGGGGTGGGGTTTGTTCGAGTTGATCCGCTACCGCAAATTCAATTTCATTGCTTTGCTGGGCATGATCAGTGTGTTCCTGACTGGCGGCATTGGTCTGATGAAACTAGATCCCCAGTGGCTGGCGATCAAGGAAGCGGCTGTTCCGGGTGTCATCGGTCTAGCGGTATTAGTCTCGACGAGAACGCGGTATCCGCTGATTCGCACCATCCTCTATAACCGCAAGGTACTCAACGTCGACTTGATTCATGATCGGTTGTTACAGCGTGGGTTAGTGGATATTTTCGAGCAGCGCCTGCTCAAGGCAACCTATTTTCTGGCCAGTACTTTTTTCTTTTCATCATGCATGAATTACGTTCTGGCTAAGTGGATTGTGGTCAGTCCATCGGGGACCCAGGCGTTCAACGAAGAGCTGGGTCAAATGACGCTTGTCAGTTATCCGATGATTGCTATTCCCACCATGATCATGATGATCCTGATCATGGTGTACCTGTGGCGCACCATCCACGGGCTGACGGGTCTGAAGATGGAAGAAATCATGGTGCAGCAGAACAAGGAGTAAGCCGCGAGGGGCTGCTCGCAGCAGCACCTCGCTTAGCCTTCGGTTACATCGCTTCCAGTGCCTGGCGCAGATTTGCCACGCTGCGCTGTATGTTATGCAGCTTATCGAGTCCGAACAGGCCGATGCGGAAGGTTTTGAAGCCCGCGGGCTCGTCACACATCAACGGAACCCCAGCGGCTGTCTGCAAGCCGTGGGCGCCAAACGCCTTGCCATTCTGAATACTGTCTTCGGTGGTATAGCTGACGACTACGCCAGGCGCCTCAAAGCCTTCGCCGGCAACGCTGGCAAAACCCTTTTCCTTGAGCAGTGCGCGTACCGCTAGGCCCAGTTCCAGCTGCTCCTGCTTGACCTTGTCAAAGCCATACTCACGGGTTTCCAACATGGTGTCGCGAAACTGCATGAGTGCGTCAGTTGGCATGGTGGCGTGATAGGCATGGCCGCCGTTTTCATACGCCCGCATTATCTGCAGCCATTTTTTCAAGTCACAGGCAAAACTGTTGCTGGTAGTACTTTCAATGCGCTCCAGTGCGAGCGGGCTGAGCATGACCAGGGCGCTGCACGGAGAGGCGCTCCAACCCTTTTGCGGGGCGCTGATCAAAACATCCACGCCGCAGTCCTGCATACCGACCCAGACAGTTCCTGACGCGATGCAGTCAAGGACGAACAAGCCACCTACCTCGTGCACCGCATCGGCCACTGCGCGGAGATAGTCATCAGGCAACATGATACCGGCAGAGGTTTCCACGTGGGGTGCAAACACCAGGTCAGGTTTGCTCGCTCGAATCTCGGCGACGACGTCTTCAATCGGTGCGGGGATAAACGGGCTCTGGTCGCCGGACTGGACTTGCCGTGCTTTGAGTACCGTTTCTTTGGCCGGTAACCGGCCCATTTCAAAAATCTGGGTCCAGCGGTAGCTGAACCAGCCATTACGCAGTACCAGGCAGTGCTTGTCCTGCGCGAACTGCCGGGCTACAGCTTCCATGCCGTAGGTGCCGCCGCCGGGCACGACGACAACTCCAGCGGCCTGGTAAACGTCTTTCAGGTTGGCAGAAATGTCACGCATGACCTGTTGGAAAGCGCCTGACATGTGGTTAAGCGAGCGGTCGGTAAAGACGACGGAGTATTCGAGCAGACCATCGGGATCAATGGTGGGGACCAGGCTGGACACGGTATGTTTCTCCTTCGGATGCATCAGGTAACGCCAGCGCCGATGGTCGCCAGCGTGCTCAGGGGTGGTATCGTAACCGGTTTTGCGCCCCGATTGTGCGAGCTTAACCTGCGGAGGCAAACCAACAAGCCCCCGACAGGTACCCTGCAGATCCTGTCTGAGCTAGGTTCTGCGGCTGCTGATAACCGATTGCCAGGTGACGGGGCTATCGTCCTCAGGCGGTGGCGCGCGATTACGTTTGTCTGCACTACGCACCAGAAACCAGGCGAGCAGAGTGAAGAGTCCGACCGCCAGGAGGATGACGCTGGCGATGGCATTGATCTCCGGTTTTACGCCCAGGCGTACCGCGGAGAAGACCTCCATAGGTAGCGTGGTCGCACCTGGCCCCGAGACAAAACTGGCGAGTACCAGATCGTCGAGTGACAGGGTGAAAGAGAGTAGCCAGCCAGCGGCAATGGATGGCGCAATCATCGGCACGGTAATTAACAAAAAGGTCTTCCAGGGTGGTGCGCCCAAATCCATTGCGGCCTCTTCGATGGACTGGTCGAGCTCACCCAGTCGACCACTGACGACGATTGCCACATAGGCAGTACAAAAGGTCGTGTGTGCAATCCAGATGGTCATGATCCCGCGCTCTAACGGCCAGCCAATCAATTGGGCCATGGCTACGAACAGCAGCAGCAATGAGAGGCCGGTAATCACCTCGGGCATCACCAGAGGGGCCGTCACCAGACCGGAAAACAATGTACGGCCGCGAAAGCGCTTGATGCGGGTCATCACGAACGCGGCCAGCGTACCCAGCACCACTGCCGAACAGGCGGTATAGAAAGCAATCTGCAAACTGCGCTTGACCGCATTCATCAGCTGGGTATTGTCCAGCAGGCCGACATACCAATGTACCGACCAGCCGCCCCACACGGTCACAAGTCGCGAGGCGTTGAACGAGTAGATGACCAGAATGACCATGGGTATGTAGATAAAGGCCAAGCCAACCCAGAGAGCGACGGTAGAGAAATTCGGACGCTTGGTCATGCGTTTTTCTCCATGGCTCTTGACTGGTTATAGTGGAAGAAAATGATCGGAATCAGCAGGATCGCCAGCATGATAATCGCCAGTGCCGAGGCAACCGGCCAGTCGCGGTTATTGAAGAATTCCTGCCAGAGGATCTTGCCGATCATCAGCGTTTCCGGGCCGCCCAGCAGTTCTGGAATAACAAACTCCCCAACCACGGGAATGAACACTAGCATCGAGCCGGCAATGATGCCGGTCTTCGACAGCGGCACGGTGATTTTCCAGAACGCCTTGATCTTGCCTGCACCCAGGTCCATGGCGGCCTCGAGCAGACTTTCGTCGTGCTTGACCAGATTGGCGTAGAGCGGCAGCACCATGAACGGCAGGTAAGCATAAACCACGCCGATATACACCGCGGTATTAGTGTTAAGTATCTGCATCGGTGAATCGATTATTCCGATCGACATCAGCAGATTGTTAAGCAGACCGTTGGTACTCAGAATGCCCATCCACGCGTAGACCCGGATCAGGATGGCAGTCCAGGTCGGCATCATGACCAGCAGCAGATAGACCAACTGTTTTTCCCTTGGCGCGCGGGCAATCGCCAGCGCCATCGGATACCCCAGCATCAGACAGATGGTGGTAGAGATCAGCGCGACTTTCAGCGACCCCAGATAGGCGGCCAGATATAGCGAGTCCTCGCTGAGGAAAATATAGTTGCCCAGATTGATCATCACCTGAAGCGATTGTTCGGCGTAGTCGAACAGCGGGCTGTAAGGGGGGATCGAGATGGCTGCCTGGGAAAAACTGATTTTCAGCACAATAGCGAAGGGCAGCAAAAAGAACAGGAACAACCACAGGTAAGGGATGCTGATGACCCAGAAGCGTCCGCTGGGCAAGAGGCGCGAGCGCGTGGTTTTCATGAGGATAAGATCACCCCGCTGTCATCGTCCCAGCTGATGTAGACCTGATCTTCCCAGGTCATGCGCGGCAGTCGTCGTTCGGAGTTGGCGAAGAACGTCTGCACGATATGCCCGCTGGCAAGCTTGATATAGAACACCGAGTGGCCGCCCAGGTAGGCAATGTCGTGAATCTCGCCGTGCGCCCAGTTGTATTCCGACTCGGGTTTTTCCGCGGTCACCCAGACTTTTTCCGGACGCAGGGCGTAGGTGATGTTCTTGTCCTGTACCCGCGTGGAGATGCCATGACCGATATAGATAGGCCGGTCGAGCTCTGGGCATTCGATAATCGCGTGGTTCTCCATATCCGCGACCAGTTGGCCCTCGAAAATGTTCACGCTGCCAATAAACTCGGCCACGTGCCGGCTGGCCGGGCTCTCGTAAATATCCATGGGTGATCCGACCTGGGCGATCCAGCCTTGATGCATGATGGCAATGCGCTGGGCCATGGTCATGGCCTCTTCCTGGTCGTGGGTCACCATAATGCAGGTCACCCCGACGCGCTCTATGATTTCCACGAGTTCGAGCTGCATCTGCGAGCGTAACTTCTTATCCAGCGCGCCCATGGGTTCGTCGAGTAACAGGACCTTGGGGCTTTTCGCCAATGATCGCGCGAGCGCGACGCGCTGACGCTGGCCACCTGACAGCTGGTTGGGTTTGCGACGGGCATACTCGGTCATGTGCACGAGCTTGAGCATCTCGGCCACTCGCGCGTTGACTTCTGCGCGGCTGAGCTTGTCCTGTTTAAGGCCGAAGGCGATATTCTGCTCGACCGTCATGTGCGGGAAAAGGGCGTAGGACTGGAACATCATGTTGATGGGCCGTTCATACGGCGGCAAATCAGTAATATCCTGGCCGTCGAGAAATACTCGACCTTCGCTGGGACGCTCGAACCCGGCGAGAATACGCAGCAGTGTCGATTTTCCTGAACCCGAGCCGCCAAGCAATGCGAAGATTTCGCCGCGGTTGATGGTCAGACTCACATCGTCGACCGCCAATGCGTCATCAAAGCGCTTGCTCACCCGGTCGATACGCACAAACTCGTCTGGCTCGGCCTTGGCCATGGCCTGTTTCATGGCTCCTGCTGCACCAACCATAATATTCTCCGCAAATACGAGTTATAGGCCCACGCGATTCTGTGCGCATGGGCCAGTCAATTCTGGGTATGGCTGAAACAGGGCTGCCAGGGGCAGCCCGTGTCGCTTACTGCCCGGATTTAATCCGGTTCCAGGAACGGGTAACAATGCGTTGCGCCGCCAAGGGGCGGGGCTCGGCGATGAACAGTTTGTCCATCACTTCTGCGGTCGGGTAAATGGCTGGATCACTGAGGATCTCTGGATCGATCAGGTCGTTCGCTGCCGTGTTGGGGTTGGCATAAGCGACATAGTCAGTGATCGGTGCAACAACGTCCGGGCGCAGTATGTAGTTGATAAAGGCGTGTGCGTTGTCAGGATTGGGCGCATCTTTGGGGACCGCCATCATGTCAAACCAGAGCTGAGTACCTTCTTTTGGAATGGTATAGGCGATGTTGACGCCATTTTCAGCTTCGCTGGCCCGATCTGCGGCCTGGAATACATCGCCGGAGAAGCCAACAGCTACGCAGATGTCGCCATTAGCCAGGTCACTGATATAACGTGAGGAATGGAAATAGCGCACTGAATCGCGCACGCTCAACAACAACGCTTCGGCCTTTTCGAGATCGTCCTTGCTGGTGCTGTTCGGGTTCAGTCCCAGGTAGCCCAAAGCCGATGTCATCATGTCGTCACCCGAATCCAGCATGGAGATACCGCAGCTGGCCAGCTTGCTAGCGACTTCCGGATCGAAAACCAGATCCCAGGAGTTCAGGGGCGCGTCGTCACCGAGAATAGCTTTGACCTTGTCGACGTTATAACCGATGCCGTTGGTACCCCACATGTAGGGAATTGCATACTTGGTTCCCAGGCCTACGGATTCGAGCTGGGTGAGCAACTTTGGATCCAGGTTCTTCATGTTCGGTAGTTTGCTGTGGTCCAGTTCCTGATAAACACCGGCTTGGATTTGCTTGGCCAGAAAATGGTTGGAGGGCACCACCACATCGAAGCCTGAGCGGCCTGTCAGCAGACGCGCATCGAGTATCTCGTTGGAGTCGTAGACGTCGTAGGTGACGTCGATGCCGGTTTCCTGCTTGAAGTTATCAATGGTGTCTTCGGCGATATAGTCCGACCAGTTAAAGATCTTCAGCTCACCGGCATCCTGCGCGCTGACGGCTGTACTCAGCAGGCCGCTAGTGGCCAGGGCCAGCAGGGTCATTCTTATTGGCATTTTCACTGGAACTTTCATGACTTCTCCTCTTGCAGACTGTGGCCGAAAAAGGGCCAGATCTGTTTTCTTTTTTGGAGGCCGGCGCCGTGTGGCGTCGGCCGGTAGTGAATTCATTGCCTGCTTCAGCGTCCGGACTTGATGCGCGTCCAGGCGCGGGTACGAACCCGTTCGATATTCGCTGGCAACTCGGCCAGCGTAAATAGTTTATTCAAGGTTTCGTCATTCGGATAGACACCCGGGTCGTTCAATACGCCTGCATCTACCAGGGGTAGGGAAGCCTTGTTGCCGTTGGCATACGCGACATAGTTACTGACATCGGCGATCACCTCAGGACGAAGGATGTAATCGAGAAATACATAGGCATTATCGACGTTTCTGGCGTCCATGGGCATGACCATCATGTCAAACCACATAGCCGCGCCCTCTTTGGGAATCGCATATTTGACAACCTCACCGTTACCGGCCTCTTCAGCCCGTGCAGCAGCCTGCAGAATGTCGCCAGACCAGCCGACTGCTACGCAGATATCACCATTGGCCAGGTCGGTAATGAACTTGGACGAATGGAAGTAGCGGATGTGCGGGCGAATGCTCTGCATCAACTGCTCGGCTTGCACGTAATCCTCGGGATCTTTGCTGTTGGGGTTGAGTCCCTGATAAAAGAGCGCGGAGGGGATGATTTCTGCCGGCGCATCCAGGAAAGCCACACCGCACTGAGCCAGCTTTTCCATGTTCTCGGGCTTGAATACCAGGTCCCATGAGCCAACTGGCGCATCGTCGCCCAGTATTGCTTTCACTTTGGCTTCGTTGTAACCGATACCGGTGGTGCCCCACAGATAGGGAAATGCGTACTGATTACCCGGGTCATTGTTTTCAAGCGCCTTGAGCAGAACCGGATCAAGATTCTTCCAGTTGGTCAGACGACTACGATCCAGGGGCATGAAGGCGCCGGCCTTGATCTGTTTGCCGAGAAACTGATTGGAGGGGACGACGATATCGAACCCGGAACTGCCTGACAGCAGCTTGGCCTCAAGTACCTCATTGCTGTCAAATACGTCATATACCACCCGGATACCGGTGTCTTTCTGGAAGTTTTCCAGCGTGTCTTCGGCTATGTAATCCGACCAGTTATAAACGTTGACCACGCCCTCGGCCATAGTCGCGCTGCTGAAAGCCATGACGCAGGCCGCGGTGAACAATGTCTTGCTGTTGGATTTTCTCATTGCAGTCAATTCTCCATTGCATTGATGTTCACGCGGCTCGGGTCGCGCTATTGCGCAGAAGTTGCTACGCCCAATTGCTCGGCTGTCATGTCCAGCGCCAGCCAGATCTTGGCGACCAGTTCATCGATCTCCGCCGGCGTGATGATCAGCGGTGGCGACATGATCATCGTGTCGCCTACCGCGCGCATCACCAGGCCGTTGCGAACGCACATGTCGCGGCAGATTGTGCCGGCCATGCCATTCTCCGCAAAGCGCTCTCGGGTGGCCTTGTTACTCACCAACTCGATCGCGCCGAGCAATCCTACACCGCGTACTTCGCCTACCAGTGGATGGTTCGCCAGTTGGGCAATTTTACTTTGCAAGTACGGTGCCGCTTCCTGCTTTACATGCTCGACTATTTTTTCGTCACGCAGGATCTCCAGATTTTTCAGGCCGACAGCCGCCGCTACCGGATGCCCTGAATAGGTATAGCCATGGAAGAATTCGCCACCCTGCTCGATCAGCGTCTCGGCTACGCGCTCGCCGACGATGACGCCGCCCATCGGCAGATAGCCCGAGGTCATGCCCTTGGCGATCGACATCAGATCCGGTTTCAGGTCGTAGTATTGGCTGCCGAACCATTCGCCGGTGCGACCAAAGCCACAGATCACTTCGTCGACAACCAGCAGTATGTCGTAGCGAGCTAGAATGCGCTTGATTTCTGGCCAGTAGGTATCAGGCGGGATGACCACTCCGCCGGCGCCCTGTATTGGCTCGGCAATAAACGCGGCTATCTTGTCTTCGCCTACCTCCTGAATCTTGGCCTCGAGCTCGCGAGCGGCCCAGAGCCCGAACGCGTCCGGACTCATGTCGCCACCCTCACCGTACCAGTATGGCTGTGCAATATGCACAATGCCGGGAATCGGTAGGTCACCTTGGTCATGCATCGCTGACATGCCACCCAGACTTGCCCCGGCTACTGTCGATCCGTGGTAACCGTTGATTCGGCCAATGATGGTTTTCTTGTCGGGCTTGCCTTTGAGGTCCCAGTAGCGTCGGACCATGCGTAACACGGTATCGTTGGCCTCAGACCCCGAGCCGGTAAAGAACACATGGTTCATGTGCTCAGGAGCGATCGCGGCTATGGCGCTGGCCAGCTTGATGGCAGGTGGGTTGGCGCACTGAAAGAAGCTGTTGTAATAGGGCAGTTCAAGCATTTGCTTGTAAGCGGCATCAGCCAACTCGGTGCGACCGTAGCCGATACTCACGCACCACAGGCCAGCCATGCCGTCCAGAACCTTATTGCCTTCACTGTCCCAGAGATAGACGCCTTCGGCGCGTTCGATGATCCGCGTACCCCGCGCGCCCAGCTCCTTGTGATCGGTGAAGGGGTGCAGGTAATGGGCGTGATCCATGGCCTGCAATTGTGCGGTGCTGTAAGGCGTTTGTGAGCTCATTTTCTATCCTTTAACGTCGACGCGCCTGAACTGCGCGCGCCAAAGCTTGTTCATTTTTATACACTCAGCAGGAGAAATTCGCGCTCCCAGCTGCTGATTACTCGCTTATAGTTTTCATGCTCGACGCGCTTGACGGCGACATAGCCGCGGCAGAACTTGCTACCGAGTATTGCTTCGACGTCGCTGCACTGCTCCATGCGTTCCAGGGCTGACTCCAGGGTCAACGGGAGGCGCAAGTTACGTCGTTCATAAGCACGACCCTTGACCGGTGCCGACGGGTCCATCTTGCCGACCATGCCAAGATAGCCGCATAGCAAGCTGGCGGCGATTGCGATATAGGGGTTGGCATCGGCTCCTGGCAAACGGTTCTCCACCCGACGGTTTTGCGGTGTAGAGTCCGGCACACGCAGGCCCGCGGTGCGATTTTCTTCACCCCATTCCACGTTTACTGGAGCGGATGTGTCTGGCAGAAAGCGGCGGAAGGAGTTCACGTTCGGTGCGAAAAGCGGCAGTACTTCCGGGATGTAACGCTGTAGGCCGCCGATGTGATGGAGGAACAACTCGCTCATGCTGCCGTCTGCATTGGAAAAGATGTTCTTGCCCGTTTTGCGATCGATGATGCTCTGGTGCAAATGCATGGCGCTGCCGGGTTCGTTAGTGATTGGCTTGGCCATAAAGGTGGCGGTCATATCATGCTTGAGCGCAGCTTCACGCATGGTGCGCTTGAACACCAGAATCTGGTCGGCCAGATGCAGGGGGTCGCCATGACGGAAATTGATTTCCATCTGCGCGGTACCTTCCTCGTGGATCAATGTGTCCAGATCCAAGCCCTGGGTCTCGCACCAGTCGTACATGTCTTCGAACAATGGATCGAATTCGTTGGCGGCATCGATCGAAAACGATTGGCGACCGGTTTCCTGTCGGCCCGAGCGACCAATCGGCGGCTGCAGGGGCAGGTCGGGGTCCTCGTTGCGCTTGGTCAGATAAAACTCCATCTCCGGTGCGACCAACGGTTGCCAACCCTTATCGGCATAGAGTTTAAGCACTTTCTTAAGAATATTGCGTGGCGACATCTCGATCGGCTCGCCGGTCTTGTCGTAGCAGTCGTGGATGATCTGCGCGGTGGGCTCGATTGCCCAGGGTACTAGATAGATCCCGGTAAAATCGGGTTTGCAGATCATGTCGATATCGGCCGGGTCGAGCAGGTCGTAATAGATGTCATCTTCCACGTAGTCGCCGGTCACAGACTGCAACAGGATGCTTTCGGGCAGCCGCATGCCCTTTTCCGAAATAAACTTCATGGTGGGGGCAATCTTGCCCCGGGCGATGCCAGTGAGATCGCTGACCATGCACTCGACTTCGGTAATCTTGTGTTCTTTCAGCCATGCTTCGATGTTATTCATAAAGCCCTCAGGATTGCCGCGCCACACGGGCCCGGCAGGCGTCTCCAAACGCCTGGAATATGGAGAGATAGAATGGATTGTCGCGAACCTGCCATTCGGGGTGCCACTGCACACCCAGCGCAAATGCGGGTGAGCCAGCGACCGAGAAGGCCTCGATCAATCCATCTGCAGCGGTGGCTTCAGGCCGCAATCCGGCACCCAGCCGGTTCACACCCTGCGTATGCAAGGAGTTTACCTGTGCCGAATTGCGGCCGGCAATTCGCTGCAGCAATCCTCCTGGCTCCAGCTGAACCTCATGGGCTGCCCCATACTGGAGCTCTACCGGTTGCTCCTTGTCTTCCCGGTGTTCGATATAACCGTCGACCTCATGCACGCGCTGATACAGGCTGCCGCCAAAGGCCACATTCATTTCCTGAAAGCCACGGCAAATACACAGCACAGGAATGCCGCGGTCGATTGCTGCCCTTATAAGCGGTAACGTGGTGGCGTCACGCTTGGCATCATGCCGCGTGCCTTCGGCGCTGGCCTCACCCTGATAGTGGTGGGGTTCTACATTGGAAGGTGAGCCGGTGAACATCAGACCGTCGACGGTATCCAGTAGCTGGTCGCTAGCCAGGCGTTCGCCCAGTGCGGGGACAAGTAGCGGCATTCCCTCGGCACCGTCAACGACGGCCAGAATGTATTTTTCACCTACCATATGGAAAGGATGCAGACCTAGCTGATCGGTGCAGCAGGTGATCCCGATCAGTGGCTTTCGAGCGCTTGACATGGTTTACAGCCTGTAGTGAATAACGTACATGAAGCCATTGTTGTTCGATTTTTCAGACAATAGCAACAATAAATAATTAACATGAAACCGGCTTCGGCGGCACTGGGACAGGCTTTGGAAATGCCTCGCAGCCTTGTTTGCGGCCTTATTTGGTGCGGTATGCACTGACTTCGTGCATAGGTGATTCTATTGACTCGCCATAGGCTTTCGGATTTACTCTCTTCCTGTAATCAACGTGATTGATATATTTTACAAACAACAGGTGATATCCCATGCAATCCCAACCCGGAGCGGACGCTGCGCCAGTCAGCGTCCAGGAAGCTGAAGCCTTTTTGGCCGAGCATCCGGAAATCCATTTTATTGACCTCCTGATTGCCGATATGAACGGTATCGTTCGCGGTAAGCGGATTGATCGCTCAGCACTTATCAAGGCCTATGAAAGAGGTATTGCCCTGCCTGCGTCTATTTTTGCGCTCAATATCCAGGGCACCACCGTCGAAGAGACTGGGCTTGGTCTGGAAATAGGTGATGCGGACCGGATCTGCCTGCCAATCCCCGGTACGTTAAATGTCGAGCCCTGGCAGAAGCGGCCCACCGGTCAGTTGTTAATGACCATGTACGAGCTTGACCGCAAAACTCCTTTCTTTGCCGATCCTCGCTATGTGCTGCAGCGGATCGTCAAGCGTTTCAGCGAGCTGGGTCTCAAGCCGGTGTCGGCCTTTGAGCTCGAGTTCTACCTTATAGACCAAGAGAATATTACTGGCCGTCCGCAGCCGCCACGCTCGCCCATGTCCGGTAAGCGACCCAATTCGGTCCAAGTCTACTCGATGGATGATCTGGACGAGTACGCCGAGTTTCTCCAGGACGTCATCGAAGCTGCCCACGAACAGGGCATCCCCACTGACGCCATTGTTGCGGAATCGGCGCCGGGACAGTTTGAGGTCAACCTGCACCACGTGGATGATCCAGTGGTTGCCTGTGACTACAATGTGTTGCTCAAGCGTGTGATCAAGAGTGTTGCCTATGACCATGAAATGGATACCACCTTCATGGCCAAGCCTTACTATGATCAGGCCGGTAATGGCATGCACGTACACATCAGCCTGGAAGATGAGCAGGGCAAGAATATTTTTGCGCCCAATGCCGATGGCAGTCTGAGCGAGACTTTACGCTGGGCGGTAGGCGGATTGCTGCAGACGTTGCCGGAATACATGGCATTTCTGTGCCCTAACGTGAACTCCTATCGACGCTTCAGTCCGAGCTTCTTTGTACCCTGTGCTGCTACTTGGGGTATTGATAACCGTACCGTTGCTGTCCGCGTGCCAGGTGGTGAGCCCGAAGCAATGCGTATCGAACATCGACTGGCGGGCGCTGATGCCAACCCTTATCTGCTGATGGCTGCGCTGCTGTCGGCCATTCATTACGGCATCAGTAACAAGATTGAGCCGCCGGAAATGACCGAAGGTAATGCCTATGATCAGCATGAGGCCTCGTTGCCCACCAACCTGCGCGATGCGCTGCGGTTGTTGGAAACATCCGAGGTCATGAAGGAGTACATCGGCGAGGAATATCTCGACGTCTTTGTCCTGTGCAAGGAAAGCGAGCAAGAGGAGTTCGAGAGAACCATCTCTGATCTCGAATACATGTGGTATCTGCACACGGTGTAGCGCGCCTTCAGGTTGAACATTAATCCCGCCCTCGAGGCGGGATTAGTTTTTCTGGCCTGCGCTGGTACCACTGAACTTTCTTCCTGAGGGGCTGATTCAGCCACGGGCGAGGGGCGCTCTGTGCTATTGTCTAGAGTCTCAATATCCAAGCGCGCGCATCCATGCGAGATACCATGACCCCGGGTAAACCCCAGCCCAAACGCCGAGCCAGCAGTCAGGAGAGGATCGATCGTATCCTTGATGCCACGGTGACGCTGCTTGATCAGCGTACGCTGGGCGATATGTCCATCTATGCGATCGCCGCGCAGGCCGACATCCCGCCCTCTTCTGTTTACCATTTCTTTCCTCAGTTGGCGGACGTTCTCGCCGCCCTGGCGCAGCGGGTTTTTACCGAGCTTGACGCTGTCCTCGGTGAGGCTCCGATGCTGGGCACTGATTGTCTGAGCTGGACTGTTTTGGTCGAGCAGGTGGAAGAACGCTTTCAGCAGTACTATCAATCCCATCCCGCTGCGCGCGAACTCCTACTGGGCGCCCACGAGCTAGTCGGTATCCGTCAGGCAGATCGACAACATGATGGCCTGCTCGGGTACAGTCTGCGTGCCTATCTTGAACGGTATTATCAATTGCCGGCATTACCACAGGACGTGGATATTTTCACATTGGCGATGCAGGCAGCAGACAAGTTACTGGCGATTGATCATCAGCAACATGGGCAATTGACCGCCCCCATGCGCCGCGAAGCAAAACGCATGATGGTGGCTTACTTGGGTCTGTATCTGCCGCCGGTGTTGCCACGTATTGCTGAGTTGGAGGTTATCAATGGGGCTGATTGCAAATCTGTCTGAATGGCGAGAGGAGCGTAAGCTGGAAAGTCTTGGTGTGACGGCGCAAGACTGGCAGCGAGCTCTGGGTGATTGGTCGGTTTATCTTCGATACCAACCGTCCACCCGGATTCGGGTGCAGGAGATGGCGCTGCGACTGCTGTTGCGCAAGGCGTTAATTGGCGCCAAGGGGCTCGAACTGAGCGATCAAATGCGCTTGCGTATCGCCGGTATGGCGGTGGTTCCGGTACTGGAGCTGGGTCTGGATTGGTACAGCGGTTGGGAAACACTGGTGATCTACGAAGGTCCCTTCGTGACAGAGCATGAGTGGGTCGACGAATATGGCGTTGCTCACTTAGAGCGCAGCGCCCTGTGTGGTGAGGCGTCATCTCGTGGTCCAGTGGTGCTGTCATTTGAGGATGTCAGATCGGCAGGCGGCGGCAAAGGCCATAATGTTGTGCTGCATGAGCTAGCGCATACCCTCGATATGCGCCACGAGGGGGCAAACGGTGCGCCACCGCTGCATCAGGGCATGGATGCAACCGCCTGGAAAAGGGATTTCTCTTCGGCCTGGGATGATCTTGAAAGGCGGATTCGGCTGGGTGAATCAAGCCCGGTAGATGAGTACGCACTGGAGGCTCCGGCCGAATTCTTTGCCGTACTGACCGAAGCCTTTTTCGAGAAGCCGGCCCCGCTGGCGCGGACGTGGCCCTCTGTATACGAGCATTTGTGCGACTTCTATCGGCAGGATCCGAGCGTAGATAAATAGTCGATTTATATCGGCTTTAATATAAAAAATAAGCAATTCAGGTCAATAAATTATTTTTTAGCCGATAAGTATCCGGTATAAATCCTCGTCAAACCTATCAGGAGATCGCTATGTCACGCCTTGTCAGTGTTGCCGCTACTCAGATGAGCTGTTCCTGGGACCGTCAGGACAATATCGCCAAAGCCGACAGGCTGGTACGCGAAGCAGCCGCCAGCGGCGCTCAGATCATCCTGATTCAGGAGTTATTCGAAACCCCGTACTTTTGCCAGAAGCCTAACGCTGAATATTTGCAGTTGGCCACCGAGATCGATAAGAATCCGGCCATTGCTCACTTCAAGGCGCTTGCTGCTGAGCTCGCGGTCGTTTTGCCAATCAGCTTTTTCGAGCTGGCGGGGCGGGCGCGTTTCAACAGCGTCGTTATCATCGATGCTGACGGCCGCAATTTGGGGTTGTATCGCAAAAGTCATATTCCCGACGGCCCCGGCTACCATGAGAAGTACTATTTCAATCCTGGCGATACGGGCTTCAAGGTCTGGCAAACCCGATATGCAAAGATTGGCGTGGGTATTTGCTGGGATCAGTGGTTCCCCGAATGCGCTCGCAGCATGGCGCTGATGGGCGCAGAAATTCTGTTCTACCCCACTGCGATTGGTAGTGAACCGCATGACCCGGGTATTACCTCGCGTGATCATTGGCAGCGGGTGCAGCAGGGTCATGCTGGCGCCAACCTGATGCCCCTGGTGGCAAGCAATCGTATTGGTCGTGAGGATCAGGGCGATTACCACATCACGTTCTATGGCTCCTCGTTCATCGCCGATCAGTTTGGTGAAAAAGTGCAGGAGCTGGACGAAAGCGAAGAAGGCGTGCTGGTTCAGCAGTTTGATCTGGATCAGCTTGAGCATATTCGCAGCGCCTGGGGCAGCTTTCGCGATCGCCGGCCTAACTTGTATGGCCCGATCAAAACCCTGGATGGTTCACTGGAGTCCTGATGTATACATTGCATAGCACGCCCCGCGCCGATGGTTACAGTATGCCGGCGGAATGGACCCCGCATAGCCAGACCTGGATGGTCTGGCCTGAACGTTCAGACAACTGGCGCATGGGCGCCAAACCAGCACAGGCCGCATTCGCTGAGGTGGCCAGGACCATCGCAGGATTCGAGCCGGTGACTGTTTGCGTCTCGGCAGCGCAATACGAGAATGCCAATTTACAGCTAAGTCATCCGGGCATTCGCGTGCTGGAAATGAGTTCTGACGATGCCTGGGTGCGCGATACCGGCCCCACTTTCGTTACCAATGGACAGGGTGCACTGCGTGGCGTGGATTGGACCTTTAATGCCTGGGGTGGCTTCAGCGGTGGCTTGTACTGGCCCTGGCAGCGTGACGATCAGGTGGCGGACAAGATCCTGGGTATTGAACGCTGCCCGCGTTATCGCACAGAGGGGTTCGTGTTGGAGGGCGGCGCGATTCATGTGGACGGTGAGGGTACGCTACTCACCACTGAGGAGTGTCTGCTCAACAGCAACCGAAATCCGCATTTGCTACGTGAGGAAATCGAAGTAGTACTGGCTGATCATCTGGGTATCAGCAAGGTGATCTGGCTACCCGAAGGCCTTTATAGCGATGAGACAGATGGTCACGTCGATAATTTTTGCTGCTTCGTACGCCCCGGTGAAGTTCTGCTCGCGTGGACCGACGACGAGACAGATGCTAACTATCCGCGCTGTCAGGCGGCGCTGCGCGTGCTAGAGGCGAGCCGAGATGCCCAGGGGCGCGAGCTAGTGGTGCACAAGATGCCGCTTCCTGGACCCCTTCACGCCACCGTTGAGGAGTGCGCAGGTGTTGATCGCGTGGCAGGGTCTCTGCCACGCGATCCTGCAATTCGCCTAGCCGGCTCCTACGTTAACTTTCTGATCGTCAATGATGACATTGTTGCACCGAGTTTTGATGATCCCCAGGACGAGCCGGCTCGGG
>TARA_R110001592_G_scaffold50883_2_pt1 | contig 20336 bp, 16 predicted proteins | sample TARA_R110001592 | Tara Oceans TARA_R110001592 (sample SAMEA4398387) | marine metagenome | biome: Polar Biome; feature: [SRF] surface water layer (ENVO:00010504); material: water (ENVO:00002006), including particulate matter (ENVO:01000060) such as... | depth 5 m | reverse complement strand
TGACAAAAATGGTATTATGAATGAATACGGACATTCAATAAAAATTATTATTGAACATGTCAACAATATCTAAAAACTATTCTACAGAATTAGTTTCAACAAACTAATGACAAATATTGTAATGCCTTAATTTTTTTTACATTTATAATTATATGATATTTGTGCTCTAAATGTAATTTTTAAATGAAAAACATAGTCATTTTATTTATCTTGATTTTGATAGTGTCATGCGGAAAAGAACAGCATGATTTAACAGTTAAAACTAACATTAAAGGATTAAAAAAAGGAACTGTATATCTTAAAAAAATTAAAGACACGGCTTTAATAACCGTAGATTCCATAATAATAAATGGTGATTCTGAGTTTGAACTTTATAGCGATTTAGAATCCCCAGAAGTTTTCTTTTTATATTTAGATAAAAACAGCAGTGAAAATGATCGGATCCTGTTTTTTGCAGATAAAGGAACCACTGAAATAAATACAACCTTGAAAAATTTTGTTTTTGATGCAAAAATAAAAGGATCTGCACAGCAAAAAGTTTGGGAAGATTATAGATTAATCATGTCCCGTTTTAACGAACGAAATCTCGACCTTATTAAAGAAAATTTTGAAGCTCAAAAAAATAATGATACCTCAAAGTTTAAAAGTATTCAAAAGGAGTTTGATAATCTTTTAAAACGAAAATATCTATATACTGTAAATTTTGCATTAAATAATAAAAACAGTGAAGTAGCTCCTTACTTAGCACTTACAGAAATTTATAATGCTCAGGTTAAATATCTGGATACCATTAATAGCTCATTAACCCCAGAAGTTAAAACTTCTAAATATGGGAAGGAACTGCAATCGTTCATTGATTCTATAAAAAGTAACGAATAGCCTTACCCAACAATGTTTTTTATATAACTTCTTAAAAGTTATAATCGTTATTATTTGGATGCCCATTAAAAATTGGCTTCATTGTAACTTCTATTGTTTTGTAAACATATGGTATTAAATAAACTATCAAAAATTATATGGTTCAAACATGCTCTTAAGGGCATCTTGTTTTTAATCGTATTGACTTTATTGTTCGTTACAAGTATCTATTTTGGTCTTTGGGGAAAAGTACCTTCAATGAACCAACTAAAAGACTTTAAACAAAGTCAGGCCTCACAGGTTTTAGATGTCAATAATAATCTTATTGGCAAATACTATATTTACGATAGACAATCCATTCATTATAGTGATTTCCCTCAACATCTCATTGATGCTTTAATATCCATTGAAGATGCTCGATTTTATAAACATCATGGTATTGACACAAAAAGCCTATTACGCGTATTTTTCAAAACCATTTTAACAGCAGATAAATCTTCTGGAGGAGGAAGTACCATTACGTTGCAATTAGCAAAAAATTTATTTGGCAGAAAAGATTTTGGCCCATTAAGTATTATTGTAAATAAACTAAAAGAAAGTATTGTTGCAACAAGACTTGAAGCTATATATTCAAAAGAAGACATTCTTACATTCTACCTAAACACAGTGCCTTTTCCTGATAACACCTATGGAATTGAAAGTGCATCACTAAAATTCTTCAATGTTCACACAAAGCAACTAAACATCTCACAAGCCGCAACCCTAATAGGGTCATTAAAAGCAAATAATAGCTATAATCCAAGATTATTCCCTAAAAAATCACGTTCCAGAAGAGATATTGTTCTTAAACAAATGGAAAGGTACGGTTATTTAAGCCCAGAAGAAGTTGCACAAAACACAGCAATCGATATTGCCTTGGATTATAAATATTATGACCCCAACGAAGGATTAGCACCCTATTTTAGGGCAGAAATCAAAAAACAATTAGATAGCTTACTTCAACAAGAAAAGTTTAAAAAACCAAACGGTGAAACTTATGATATTTTTCAAGATGGCCTTAAAATCCACACAACATTAGACAACACCATGCAACGCTATGCAGAAAATGCAATGCGTGAGCATATGGCCAAATTACAAGGTTTTTATGAAAAAGCTTATGGACGAAACGCACCGTGGTTAAAAAATAATCCTGTATACCTAGCTTCTAAAAAACGTTTGAAAAAATACAAAACCCTAAAAGCGTTGAACTTAACAGAAAAGGAAATTGAAGACTCCTTAAAAATGCCTGAAGAAAAAGAGTTGTTCTCTTGGAATGGAAACACAGTAAAATCAGTATCAACTTTAGATAGTTTAGAATATTATTTGAAATTTTTAAATTCTGGATTAATATCAATAGATCCATCCACGGGTGCTGTAAGGGCATATGTTGGAGGTATTGATTATCGTTTTTTCCAATACGACCATGTATCACAAAGTAAACGTCAAGTGGGTTCAACCTTTAAACCAATTGTTTACACAGCAGCATTAGAAACTGGCATGGATCCTTGTACCTATTTTTCAGCAAAAGCGGTCACATATACAGATTACGATGATTGGACACCAATAAACGCTTCGGTAACTGAGGGTGATAACTTAAATTATTCATTAGAAAAAGCATTGAGCAATTCTATAAATACCATAGCTGTAAAGGTATTGCATGAAACTGGTATTGATAATGTTAAAGTACAAGCAAAGGCCATGGGCATAAGTAGTAAAATAGAAGAAGTCCCTTCAATTGCTTTAGGCTCATCAAACCTAAGTTTGTTAGAACTGGCCAAGGCCTATACTTGCTTTGTTAATAATAGCAAACCTTCTACTCCTGTATTTATAACAAAGATTGAAGATAAAGAAGGCCGTGTTATTGCTTCGTTCAATGATTTAAACCCTAAACAAACAACTCAAAAAGCATTTAGTGACTATACCAGACAGGTTATGTTGGAGTTTTTAAAAGCAACTGTTGACGATGGCACTGCACAACGGCTAAGAAGCACCTATGGTTTTAAAAATGATATTGCAGGAAAAACAGGTACAACACAGGATAATAAAGATGGCTGGTTTGTTGGAATTATGCCAACTTTAATTACAGTAACTTGGGTAGGAAACGATACTCAGCAAATTGGCTTTAGTAATACATCCATTGGTCAAGGTGCCAATTCTGCACTTCCTATTTTCGCAAACTATCTACAACAATTAAATAACGATTCAAAATATAATATCATTACCAAAGCCTCTTTTGAAACACCTTCCAATGATGTGACACAAGATTTAGATTGTGAATTAACAAAAAAAGATGGCTTTTTTCAACGTCTTTTTGGAACCAATTCAAAGAAAAAAACTTTTAAAAAGAAAAAGAAAAAAGATTTTTTATCATGGCTTACTGGAGATAAGGATTGAAATTTTAACAAAAAACTAAACCTTGAGTCAATTATATTGCATCAAAAATTGTCAAATAAAAAAATCCAGCATTCGCTGGATTTTTTTAAGAGCCGATAGAGGGACTCGAACCCACGACCTGCTGATTACAAATCAGCTGCTCTAGCCAGCTGAGCTACATCGGCGATTTTAACGGCTGCAAATATAAATGAAAGAAAATTATTCGCAACGTATACGTTAAAAAATTTATCCTAATTTATTTATTTTTTCAATAAGTGATCTTCCTTTTTCCTCAAGTTCCGAGCTTATCGTTTTAAAATGCGCTTTTTTATTCTCAACTTTTTTATCATTTACCTTGGCAATTAAAGCATCAAACGTGTCGATCGCTTCATCTATAATTGCTTCACTTTTTTTTGTGTCTTTTGAGGTATTTGTATATTCCCAGACATAAACTGCTTCAATAATATCGCCTAAAACATAATTGATGTCTTTTTTTAGGTCTCTAACATTTGCCATATTTAAAATTTTTATTTCATGCAAAATTACACATAAACTTGTAATAGCATATTAATTTTAGCAGTATTTTAAAATCCTAGTATTTATAAAAAGAATACAATCTTTCAATGGTGAGTTATTTGCCGGAATATCTTACAAAGTTTCGAGGTGTTTCGTAAAGTATAACCTCTAAATCCAAATTAGTGGCCAGTTTAGTCTTTATTTTGTTGTAAATAACAACTACTATATTCTCGGCTGTGGGATTTAAATTTTTAAACTCGGGAACATCTAAATTAAGATTTTTATGATCAAAAGCATCTTCAACTTGAGTCTTTATAATGTCCTTTAAAATTTTAACATCAATAACAAAACCCGTTTCCAGATCAATTTCTCCAGTGACACTTGCAATTAGTTCGTAATTATGTCCATGATAATTAGGGTTGTTGCATAAACCAAAAACGGCATCGTTTTTTTCAAAACTCCAGTCCTTTCTATATAATCTGTGTGCCGCATTAAAATGGGCTTTTCTATTAACTGTAACTTTCATTATCTGCAATGTTTATATGTTGATAATATTTATCAAAAATTATTTTAAACCATTCAGTATATAATTCAGGGTGTAAAACCATATCATCTTTAACAGTTTCTAGAGACATCCATTTCCAGTCTGCTACTTCATCAGTATTAATTTCAGGAACCTTATTATATTTACCAATCAAAATATGATCAAATTCATGTTCCGTTAAACCATTGTCAAAAGGAGCTTTATAAATAAAGGAAATGGATTCTTTTAAATCCACTGCAAACCCCATTTCTTCTTGCAGACGCCTCTTTCCCGCTTGGATATTACTTTCACCTTCACGTTGGTGACTGCAACAAGTATTGGTCCATAGTCCCGGAGAGTGGTATTTATTTAGTGCCCGTTGTTGTAACATAAGTTCATTGTTATCATTAAAAATAAACACAGAAAAAGCCCGATGTAACAAAGCTTTCTCATGAGCTTCCATTTTGGGCATAAGTCCTATTTGCTCATCATTCTCATTGACTAGAATAACATTTTCTTCTCTCATAGTAAAACAAAAATACCACGTAAATTGACAAAAACAACAATCCAATCATAAATTTAAAAACCACCCTTATCAATTATTCTTATTGCCTTTAATAATAGTATCTTTGTTACCCATTTGCACAAAATATTTATGAGTTTTTTAAAAGAAATACAACGCAGACGTACCTTTGGTATTATTTCGCATCCTGATGCTGGAAAAACAACTTTAACCGAAAAATTACTTCTTTTTGGAGGGGCCATTCAAGAAGCTGGTGCGGTTAAAAGTAATAAAATTAAAAAGGGAGCTACCAGTGATTTTATGGAAATTGAGCGTCAGCGTGGAATTTCTGTAGCAACCTCTGTATTAGCATTTGAATATGAAGGCACTAAAATTAACATTTTAGACACCCCTGGTCACAAAGATTTTGCTGAAGATACTTTTAGAACGCTCACGGCAGTTGATAGTGTTATTGTAGTCATTGATGTCGCAAAAGGTGTTGAGGAACAAACTGAAAAATTGGTTGAAGTTTGTAGAATGCGTAATATTCCCATTATCGTTTTTATTAATAAAATGGATAGAGAAGGAAAAGATGCTTTTGATTTATTGGATGAAATTGAGCAAAAACTGGGTTTAAAAGTAGTGCCCTTAAGTTTCCCTATAGGTATGGGATACGATTTTAAAGGGATTTATAATTTATGGGAGAAGAACATTAACTTATTTAGTGGTGACAGCAGAAAAGACATTGAAGAAACCATTGAAATATCAGATTTAGAATCGCCAGAACTTACTAAACTTGTTGGCGCCAAAGCTGCTAATACCTTACGGGAAAATATAGAATTAGTAGAAGGCATCTATCCAGAATTTGATAAACAAGCCTATTTAGATGGCCATTTACAACCCGTCTTCTTTGGTTCGGCATTAAATAATTTTGGCGTTAGAGAACTACTAGACTGTTTTGTTGAAATTGCTCCTAAACCTAGAGCAAAGCAAAGCGAAGAACGCTTAGTGAAGCCTGACGAAGATAAATTTACGGGTTTTGTTTTTAAAATTCACGCCAATATGGATCCGAATCACAGAGATCGGTTAGCCTTTGTAAAAATAGTCTCTGGTGTTTTTAAAAGAAACACACCTTACTTACATGTACGGCACAACAAAAAGTTGAAATTTTCAAGTCCGAATGCTTTTTTTGCTGAAAAAAAAGAAATTGTAGATATCTCCTATCCAGGTGATATTGTAGGACTTCATGATACTGGGAATTTTAAAATTGGTGACACTCTAACTGAAGGTGAAGCAATTAATTATAAAGGTGTTCCAAGCTTTTCGCCAGAACATTTCCGATATATTAACAATGCAGATCCCATGAAATCAAAACAGCTTTTTAAAGGGATTGACCAATTAATGGATGAAGGCGTTGCCCAATTATTTACTTTAGAATTAAACGGAAGAAAAGTAATTGGAACCGTTGGTGCACTGCAATATGAAGTTATTCAATACAGATTAGAGCATGAATATGGTGCTAAATGTACCTATGAAAATTTAAATGTTTTCAAAGCCTGTTGGGTAGACCCCAAGGAATCTAAGAGTGCTGAATATAAAGAGTTTGTGAGAGTAAAACAACGTTTTTTAGCCAACGACAAGCAAAACCAATTGGTGTTTTTAGCAGATTCTTCCTTTTCATTGCAAATGACTCAACAAAAATATCCAAGTATAAAATTTCATTTCACCTCTGAATTTTAACTTATTAACGAAAATATTTTTATTTTTTTTAACAATTATTAATATTTACACAGTATTATTGTCATATATACATTTTAGCAACTGTATTTTATGATATTAATAATTCATAACCCCAAATATGAACGCCTATGGATTTTTATACTAATGAATACAGTAATAATGATATTACTGTAACCTACGAACCAAGCATTTGTATTCATGCCGAAAAATGTGCAAAAGAATTATCAAGTGTGTTTAGATCTTCCATTATTCCTTGGATAAATCTTGATGATGCAGAAACTAAGACTGTTATAAATCAGATAAACAAATGTCCTTCGGGCGCATTAAAGTATTTTAAAAACAATAATAAAAAGGCTAGCTGATTTTTTTCTATTCAAAAGTGTTTAAAAAAAGCCCTATGAAACATTTCAAAGGGCTTTTTTGTTTTTATGCTTGACCTGTAGGTCCAAAATTTAAAGGAATTGGAGGCTGTTCATAATCCTTAATCTCACCATGAGATTTTTCAAATCTTGCAACATTCTCACCCAAAGCTTTTAATAAACGCTTTGCGTGTTGTGGTGTTAATATAATCCTAGACTTTACCTTGCTTTTTGGTATCCCTGGCATTATACTAACAAAATCTATAACAAATTCAGAAACCGAGTGGTTAATAATGGCCAAATTAGAATAAATTCCTTCGGCTACAGCCTCGTCTAATTCAATATTGATTTGTCCTGGTTTTATATCATTTTTATCTTCAGCCATGACTCTTTTTATTTAAAAAGAGAGGTTGTCTAAAAAGTTTGGTTTTACGCCATTGCGAGGAACGAAGCAATCTTTAAGTTCCTAGTAATCAATAAATAGATTACTTCACTGCGTTCATAATGACGACTAATTTTAACTTTTTAGACAGCCTCTTTTTAATTATAATTAACTTCTTTTCTAGCTTGCATCATTTCATCAAACTCTTCTTTAGAACCAACTATAATGTTAGTGTATTTTCGCATACCTGTTCCAGCTGGAATTCTATGCCCTACAATTACATTTTCTTTTAGTCCTTCTAAATCATCTACTTTTCCTGCAACTGCCGCTTCATTAAGAACTTTTGTAGTCTCTTGGAACGATGCCGCCGAAATAAATGATTTTGTTTGAAGTGATGCTCTAGTAATACCTTGCAATATTGGAGTTGCCGTAGCTGGTTGCGCGTCTCTAGCCACTACAAGATTTTTATCTTCTCTTCGTAAAATAGAGTTTTCATCTCTTAACTCACGAGGTGAAATAATTTGTCCCGCTTTAAGATTAACAGAATCTCCAGCATCTTCAATCACTTTCATTCCGAAAATATCATCGTTCTCTTTAATAAAATCAGCCTTATGAGCCAATTGATCTTCTAAGAAAACAGTGTCTCCAGAGTCAATGATTCGTACTTTACGCATCATTTGTCTTACAACAACTTCAAAGTGCTTATCATTAATTTTCACACCTTGCAAACGATATACTTCTTGTACTTCGTTCACTAAATATTGTTGAACTGCAGATGGCCCTTTAATATCTAAGATATCATTTGGAGTAATAGATCCGTCAGAAAGTGGCATACCTGCTTTTATATAGTCATTTTCTTGAACTAGAATTTGACTAGATAATTTTACTAAGTATTTTTTAACTTCACCTAACCTAGATTCTACAACAATCTCACGGTTACCTCTTTTAATCTTACCAAAAGAAACAACACCATCAATTTCACTTACAACCGCAGGGTTTGAAGGATTACGCGCTTCAAATAATTCTGTAACACGTGGTAAACCTCCTGTAATATCACCAGATTTCGCAGATTTACGAGGGATTTTAACTAAAACTTTTCCGACTTTAATTTTTTCCCCATCATCAATCATTAAATGCGCTCCAACCGGTAAATTGTATGAACGCAATACATTTCCTTTTCCATCTTCAACATGAAGCGTTGGAATTAATCGTTTATTTCTAGATTCAGAAATTACTTTTTCTTGGAAACCTGTTTGCTCATCAATTTCAACTTGGTAGGTAATCCCTTGCTCAATATTTTCATACGTTACTTTACCAGCAAATTCTGAAATGATTACACCATTATATGGATCCCAAGAACACACTACATCCCCTTTACTTAATTCATCACCATTTTTTACAAATATGGTTGAACCGTAAGGAATGTTATTAGTACTTAAGGTAATGCCAGTTTTCTTATCTGTTAATTTTATTTCAGAAGTACGAGATATAACAATATTAATTGATTTCCCTTCATTATCTTCTCCTTTAACTGTTTTAAGATCTTCAATTTCTGCAATACCACCGAATCTAGAAGATAATTTATTATCTTCAGAAATGTTACCCGCAATACCACCTACGTGGAATGTACGAAGCGTTAACTGTGTGCCAGGTTCTCCAATAGATTGAGCGGCTACAACACCAACAGCTTCTCCTCGTTGAACCATTTTTCCTGTGGCTAAATTACGTCCGTAACATTTTGCACAAATACCTTGTAAGGCTTCACAAGTTAATGCTGAACGTACTTCTAAGCTTTCAATTGGAGATTCTTCTATAGTTTTTGCTATATCATCTTCAATTAATTGACCTGATGCTACTAATAATTCTTCAGTAATAGGGTTGTAGACATCATTTAATGCCACACGACCTACTATTCGTTCTTCAAGAGTTTCAACAACTTCATCATTTTTCTTTAAAGCTTCTACTTCTACACCGCGTAATGTTCCACAATCTTCGGTGTTTATAATAACATCTTGAGATACATCAACTAAACGGCGTGTTAAATAACCCGCATCGGCAGTTTTAAGTGCTGTATCGGCAAGACCTTTACGAGCACCGTGCGTTGAGATAAAGTATTCTAAAATTGAAAGTCCTTCTTTAAAGTTAGAAAGAATTGGATTTTCAATAATTTCTCCTCCACCCGCATTCGATTTTTTAGGTTTCGCCATCAATCCACGCATTCCTGTAAGCTGACGAATCTGTTCTTTAGATCCACGAGCTCCAGAATCAAGCATCATATATACTGAATTAAAGCCTTGTTGATCTTCACGAATACGTTTCATTGACAACTCGGTTAATGCAGCATTGGTAGACGTCCAAATATCAATAACTTGGTTATAACGTTCGTTATTGGTGATAAGTCCCATGTTATAGTTACCCATAATACCATCCACTTGCTGATTTGCCGCGGCAATCATATCCACTTTTTCCGGTGGAATAATAATATCACCTAAACTAAATGACAAGCCACCTTGGAAGGCGAACTTAAATCCTAAGGTTCTAATTTCGTCAAGAAAATCAGCTGTTTCTGGAACCGATGTAAATTTAAGAATGCTACCAATAATATCTCTTAAAGATTTTTTGGTAAGGACTTCATTTATATAACCAGCGGCCTGAGGCACTTTTTGATTGAATAAAACACGCCCAACAGTTGTATTAATGATAGTTGGAGCTAGTTTACCATCGGCATTTATATCCAACGTTCTAACTCTAATTGACGCATTTAAATCAACTTTCTTTTCGTTAAAAGCTATTTCAACTTCTTCTGGTGCATAGAATGTTAACCCTTCCCCTTTAACTTTTACTTCAGGAGTAGATTTACGTTCTTTAGTCATATAATACAATCCAAGCACCATGTCTTGAGAAGGAACCGTTACTGGTGAACCATTTGCCGGGTTTAGGATATTATGCGACGCCAACATTAATAATTGACATTCTAAAATAGCTTCTGGCCCTAGCGGCAAATGCACCGCCATTTGGTCACCGTCAAAATCGGCATTAAATGCAGTACATACTAATGGATGCAACTGTATTGCTTTCCCTTCAATTAATTTAGGTTGAAAAGCTTGGATACCTAATCTATGCAATGTAGGAGCACGGTTTAGTAATACTGGATGTCCTTTAAGGACATTCTCCAAAATATCCCAAACCACTGGCTCTCTTTTATCTATAATTTTCTTAGCAGATTTTACAGTTTTAACAATGCCTCTTTCAATTAATTTTCTAATTACAAAAGGTTTGTAAAGTTCTGCAGCCATATTTTTTGGCAATCCGCATTCAAATAATTTTAATTCTGGCCCTACAACAATTACCGAACGTGCCGAATAATCAACACGTTTCCCAAGTAAGTTTTGACGGAAACGCCCTTGCTTTCCTTTTAAGGAATCGGATAATGATTTTAATGGTCTGTTTGAATCGGTTTTTACTGCAGATGATTTACGTGTATTATCAAATAAAGAGTCTACCGATTCTTGAAGCATACGTTTTTCATTACGTAAAATAACTTCTGGTGCTTTTATCTCAACCAATCGTTTAAGACGGTTATTGCGGATAATCACACGACGGTATAAATCATTTAAATCTGATGTTGCAAAACGACCACCATCCAACGGCACTAACGGACGCAATTCTGGTGGAATAATAGGAACAACTTTCATAATCATCCATTCAGGACGATTCTCTCTGTTATTATTAGATTCACGCAATGCTTCAACAACTTGTAAGCGTTTTAAAGCCTCCGTTTTACGTTGTTTTGATGTTTCGGTATTCGCCTTATGACGTAATTCGTAAGACAACGCTTCTAAATCTATTCTAGACAATAACTCGATTAAACATTCTGCACCCATTTTAGCAAGAAACTTATTTGGGTCATTATCATCTAAATATTGATTTTCCGGTGGAATTGATTCAAGAATATTTAAGTATTCTTCTTCTGTAAGGAAATCTAATTTTTGTAATGGTTCTCCATCTATATTTTTGGCATTACCAGGCTGAATGACTACATAACGTTCGTAGTAAATAATCATATCTAATTTCTTAGAAGGCAACCCTAGTAAATATCCTATTTTATTTGGTAAAGAACGGAAGTACCAAATGTGCGCAACAGGAACTACAAGATTAATGTGCCCCACTCTATCACGACGCACTTTTTTCTCGGTTACTTCTACACCACAACGATCACATACAATTCCTTTGTAACGTATACGTTTATATTTTCCACAAGCACATTCGTAGTCTTTTACCGGACCAAAAATACGCTCACAGAACAAACCATCTCTTTCTGGTTTATGCGTTCGATAATTGATGGTCTCTGGTTTTAACACCTCACCTCTTGACTCTGCTAAAATAGACTCTGGTGATGCTAAACCAATTGAGATTTTATTAAACCTCTGTACTGTATTCTTATCTTGTTTTCTTGCCATAATTTCTTATAGTGTTCAGTTGTTCAGTAATCAGTACACAGTGTTAACGGCATACTGCTTACTGCTTAACTATTTTTTTATTCCTCTAATCTTATGTCTAATCCAAGACCTTTCAATTCATGCATTAATACATTGAAAGATTCTGGCAGTCCCGGATCTGGCATTGGTTCTCCCTTAACTATGGCTTCATAGGTCTTAGCTCTACCAATTACATCATCCGATTTTACAGTAAGGATTTCTCTTAATGTACTAGATGCTCCATAAGCTTCTAATGCCCATACCTCCATTTCACCAAAACGTTGACCACCAAACTGTGCTTTACCACCCAATGGTTGTTGTGTAATTAATGAGTAAGGTCCAATTGAACGTGCGTGCATTTTATCGTCTACCATATGTCCTAATTTCAACATATAAATAACCCCAACCGTTGCTGGTTGGTCAAAACGCTCACCAGTACCACCATCATATAGATAGGTGTGCCCAAATCTTGGAATACCGGCTTCATCAGTAAATTCATTAATTTGATTAAGTGTTGCTCCATCAAAAATAGGGGTTGCATACGTGCGTCCTAATTTTTGTCCAGCCCAACCAAGAACCGTTTCATAAATCTGTCCAATATTCATACGAGATGGTACACCAAGTGGATTTAATACTATATCAACTGGCGTTCCATCCTCTAGGAACGGCATATCTTCCTGTCGAACAATACGAGCTACAATCCCTTTATTACCATGACGTCCGGCCATTTTATCACCCACTTTAAGTTTACGTTTTTTAGCGATATAAACTTTAGCTAATTTGATAATACCCGCTGGTAATTCATCACCAACAGAAATGGTAAACTTTTCACGTCTTAAAGAACCTTGTAAGTCGTTTTCTTTAATTTTATAATTATGGATCAAGTCGGCAACCAATTTATTAGTATGGTCATCTGTTGTCCATTTGCCAGACACTAAATGCGCATAATCATCCACAGCATTTAACATTTTAAGCGTAAACTTCTTACCTTTTGGTAACACCTCTTCACTTAAATCATTATAAATACCTTGAGCTGTTTTGCCATTGACGATAGTGAATAATTTTTCGATTAAAATATTTTTTAAATCTTCAAATTTAGCATCATAAATGCTTTCAAGTTGAGCGATATCGTCCTTGTCTTGAGCTCTTTTTCGTTTATCTTTAACAGCGCGAGCAAATAATTTCTTTTCAATAACGACACCATTTAAAGATGGCGACGCTTTTAACGAAGCATCTTTAACATCGCCTGCTTTATCACCAAAAATGGCACGTAATAATTTCTCTTCCGGAGTTGGATCACTTTCTCCTTTTGGAGTAATCTTACCAATTAGAATATCACCAGGTTTTACATCGGCCCCAACGCGAATCATCCCGTTTTCATCTAAATCTTTGGTAGCCTCTTCTGAAACATTTGGAATATCATTGGTTAATTCTTCATTACCCAACTTAGTGTCGCGTACTTCTAATGAATATTCATCAATATGGATAGAGGTGAAAATATCTTCACGGACCACTTTTTCTGAAATTACAATCGCATCTTCAAAATTATACCCTTTCCATGGCATGAATGCCACTTTTAAATTTCTTCCTAATGCTAACTCTCCTTTTTGAGTGGCATATCCTTCACACAACACTTGTCCTTTAGTTACTTTATCACCTTTAACAACAATTGGTTTTAGGTTAATGCTAGTACCTTGGTTCGTTTTTCTGAATTTTACTAATGGATAGGTTTTAACATCACCGTCAAAGCTTACTTTTGCTTCATCTTCTGTACGGTTGTATTTGATAACTATTTCGGTTGCATCTACATATTGCACAACACCATCACCTTCAGCATTAATCAACACACGTGAATCTGAGGCCACTTGTCGCTCTAACCCTGTTCCCACAATAGGTGCTTGAGGTAATAATAATGGTACCGCTTGACGCATCATGTTTGACCCCATCAAAGCACGGTTTGCATCATCATGTTCCAAAAATGGAATTAATGACGCAGAAATAGAAGAAATTTGGTTGGGTGCAACATCAGTATAATTAAGACCAGTTGGATCAATAACAGGGAAATCACCTTCCATTCTAGCAATTACCTTCTCATGAAGTATTTTTCCTGTATCATCAACTTTTACAGTTGCCTGAGCAATCAATTTACCCTCTTCCTCTTCGGCACTTAAATATGTAGGTTCGTTTTTAATATCAACAACACCATTGGTTACTTTTCTATAAGGCGTCTCGATGAATCCCATTCCGTTCACTTTTGCAAATACCGAAAGTGAAGAAATTAATCCAATATTTGGTCCTTCAGGTGTTTCAATGGGACATAAACGGCCATAATGTGTATAGTGAACATCACGAACCTCAAATCCAGCTCTTTCACGAGATAACCCTCCAGGCCCTAATGCCGATAAACGACGTTTGTGTGTGATTTCAGCCAATGGATTGGTTTGATCCATGAATTGAGACAACTGGTTTGTTCCAAAGAATGAATTAATAACAGAAGACAACGTCTTTGCATTAATCAAGTCAATTGGTGTAAACACTTCGTTATCACGAACGTTCATACGCTCACGAATGGTACGAGCCATACGCGCTAAACCAACACCAAACTGTTGTGATAATTGCTCACCAACTGTACGGACACGACGGTTGGACAAGTGATCAATATCATCAATCTCAGCTTTGGAGTTGATAAGCTCGATTAAATATTTAATAATGGTAATAATATCTTCTTTGGTAAGCACTTGCTTATCCATTCCAATATCAAGACCTAATTTTTTGTTCATTCTGTAACGCCCAACTTCTCCTAAAGAATAACGTTGGTCACTAAAGAATAATTTATCTATAATACCACGTGCTGTTTCCTCATCAGGCGGCTCAGCATTACGTAGTTGTCTATAGATATGTTCAACAGCCTCTTTTTCAGAGTTTGTTGGATCTTTTTGAAGCGTATTGTGAATAATTGCATAATCACCTTGCTGTGCACTTTCTTTATGTAAAAGAATTGTTTGAACATTGGCTTCGATAATTTCTTCAACATTATCTTTATCAAGTACGGTATCACGATCAAGAACAATTTCATTACGTTCTATCGAAACAACTTCTCCAGTATCTTCATCCACAAAATCTTCATGCCATGTATTAAGAACACGTGCCGCAAGCTTGCGGCCTAACACTTTTTTTAATCCAGATTTTGATACCTTAATCTCTTCAGCAAGGTCAAAAATCTCTAAAATATCTTTATCTCGCTCAAAACCGATAGCTCTGAACAAAGTTGTAACCGGTAATTTTTTCTTTCTATCAATATAGGCATACATAACCTGATTGATATCGGTTGCAAATTCTATCCAAGATCCTTTAAAAGGAATCACTCTTGCAGAATATAATTTGGTTCCATTAGCATGGAATGATTGACCAAAGAAAACACCGGGCGACCGATGTAATTGTGATACTACCACACGCTCTGCACCATTAATAACAAAGGTACCGCTTGGAGTCATGTAAGGTATGGTCCCTAAATAAACATCTTGTACAATCGTCTCAAAATCCTCATGTTCAGGATCTGTACAATACAATTTTAACCTTGCCTTTAACGGAACGCTATAGGTAAGACCTCTTTCTATACACTCATCAATGGCATATCTAGGTGGATCTACGAAATAATCTAAAAATTCTAAAACAAATTGATTACGAGAATCTGTAATAGGGAAATTTTCCATAAAGGTATTGTAAAGACCCTCATTTCCTCTTTCTTCAGATTTTGTCTCTAATTGGAAAAAATCCTGGAAGGATTTAATCTGAATATCCAGGAAATCTGGGTATTCTGTTCTATTAACAATAGACGAGAAATTTAATCTTTCAGCTTGTGTTGATAACATCAATGGACGGAATTATGATTAAAAAAAATAATAGTTGTGGCGTATCTAATAAATATATACGCAAAATGGTCTAGGTCTTGAAGTTAATCTTCAGACCTAAACCTTTGTACTGTTTGGTTGTTAAGCTTACTTAAGCTCAACCTCTGCTCCAGCTTCTTCCAAAGATGTTTTTAAACCTTCAGCTTCGTCTTTAGAGACACCTTCTTTTATGGCACTTGGTGCATTATCAACTAATTCTTTAGCTTCTTTTAAACCTAAACCAGTTAATTCTTTTACTAATTTAACAACTGCTAATTTAGAACCTCCAGCTGCCTTTAATATAACATCAAATTCAGTTTGAGCTTCACCAGCATCGTCTCCACCAGCGACAGGTCCAGCAGCAACAGCCACAGCTGCAGCAGCAGGCTCTATACCATACTCGTCTTTTAAAATAGTAGCTAACTCGTTTACTTCCTTTACTGTTAAGTTAACTAATTGTTCTGCGAAATCTTTTAAATCTGCCATTTTTTCTATCGTTTTAATAAATTTTTAATTGTAATATAATTGTAATTTAGTGCGTACTTAATAATTTTGCTATCCTTCTTTTTCAGATAACGTTTTAATGATGCCTGCCAGTTTACCTCCACTTGATTTAAGTGCAGATATAACATTTTTAGCTGGAGATTGTAGCAATCCTATAATCTCACCAATCATTTCATCTTTAGATTTGATTTCAACTAAGGCATCTAATTGTTCATCGCCAATATAAACCGCTTCTTCAATAAAGGCTCCTTTTAATAAAGGCCTGTCCGATTTTTTACGAAACGTTTTAATTATTTTGGCTGGTGCATTACCTGTCTCAGAATACATCACCGATGTATTTCCTTTTAATACAGTAGGAAGGTTTCCGAAATCTCTTTCTGAAGCTTCCATTGCTTTTTGCAATAATGTGTTTTTTACTACTGCCAGTTTCACGTTTGCTTTAAAACAAGCGTGACGTAAACTTGAAGTGCTACCCGCGTTTAATCCTGAAATATCTGCTAAATATATATTTGCATTATCAGCTAATTGTAACGTTAACTCTTCAATTACTTGTGATTTTTCTTCTCTTGTCATAATAAAAGTATTTAACTAATTAACCAACTTTAGGATCAACAGCAACACTAGGACTCATCGTACTAGAAAGATAAATACTTTTAACGTATACACCTTTAGCAGTTGTTGGCTTAAGTTTTATTAATGTATGTAATAATTCATTTGCATTTCCTGCAATTTTATCAGCACTAAATGATGCTTTTCCAATAGCGGCATGCACAATCCCATGTTTATCAACCTTAAAGTCGATTTTACCAGCTTTTACTTCGGCTACCGCTTTAGCAACATCCATTGTTACCGTACCTGTTTTAGGGTTTGGCATTAAACCACGCGGGCCTAATACACGTCCTAACGGACCTAATTTCCCCATAACACTAGGCATCGTGATAATCACATCAACATCGGTCCAACCATTCTTGATTTTATCAAGATATTCGTCTAATCCAACGTAATCTGCTCCAGCTTCTTTAGCTTCTGCTTCTTTATCTGGCGTTACTAACGCTAATACTTTCATGTCTTTACCAGTACCGTGTGGAAGTGAAACAACACCTCTAACCATCTGGTTTGCTTTACGAGGATCGACTCCTAAACGTACAGCAATGTCCACTGATGCATCAAATTTCGTAGTGGTAATTTCCTTTACTAATACAGATGCTTCATCAAGAGAATAGATCTTCCCTTTTTCTAATTTTGCTAAAGCTTCTTTTTGCTTTTTTGTTAATCTTGCCATTTCTTAATGTCTTTATTAGATTAATTTGGTGCGTTTCCGGTTACGGTTATACCCATAGACCTTGCGGTACCAGCTACCATTCTCATAGCAGATTCAATAGTAAATGCATTTAAATCTACCATTTTATCTTCTGCTATAGTCTTGATTTGATCCCATGAAACTTTAGCTACTTTTTTTCGGTTTGGTTCTCCTGAACCTTTCTTTACTTTGGCCGCTTCTAATAATTGTACTGCAGCTGGAGGAGTTTTAATTACAAAGTCGAATGATTTGTCTTTGTAAACTGTAATAACCACAGGTAATACTTTACCTGGCTTATCTTGTGTTCTAGCATTAAATTGCTTACAAAACTCCATGATGTTAACTCCAGCAGCACCTAAAGCGGGTCCAACCGGTGGCGACGGATTCGCAGCACCTCCCCGAACTTGTAACTTAACTACTTTACCAATTTCTTTTGCCATTTTTAATAATTTAGTGTGATACGCTTCTTAAATTGAAGCTGAAGAGCGTATCTATATATTTAGTGTAACAATTATTATACTTTTTCTACTTGCATATAACTTAATTCTAATGGCGTTTTTCTTCCGAAAATTTTCACCATTACCTCAAGTTTACGCTTTTCTTCATTTATCTTTTCAATCACTCCATCAAATCCATTAAACGGACCATCAATTACTTTAACCGTTTCTCCTTTTGTAAATGGTATAGAAACATTTGAATCGGCATCTACAGATAATTCATCCACCTTACCTAACATTCTATTCACTTCAGATTGTCTTAAAGGCACGGGATCACCTCCTTTTGTTTCACCTAAAAATCCAATTACATTCGTAACCGATCTTATAATATGAGGCACCTCTCCAGTTAAATTAGCCTGAATCATTATGTATCCTGGAAAAAACACTTTTTCTTTATGAATTTTTTTTCCATTACGAATTTGAATAACGCGCTCAGTAGGAACTAATACCTGATCTACATAATCTTGAAGACCTAAACGAGCTATTTCATTCTCGATATACGTCTTTATTTTATTTTCTTGACCGCTTACCGCTCTAACTACGTACCATTTTTTTCCACTAACTACTTCAGACATAGGATTTTTCTTTTACTTATTAATTAATCAATTGAAAGTAAAACGAGATCACTTTGCTAAATACGGTATCAACGCCCCAAATCCCTAAAGAAAACAAAACTGAAAACACTGCAACTAAAACCGTTAATCTTTGAGCTTCAGCCCACGGTGTCCAACTTACATTATTTTTAAGTTCTCCAAATGATTCTTTGACATAATTTACAAATCCAGCCATTTATATTTTTTTATTTAAACAGATTCAAATTTTATATACTTACAAAATTATTGCCTCCTATTTTTCTTTGAAATAACTATTGTCGTTTCAAAACCACTTAATTTTTCCAAGCACAGGTTGAGAGACTCACTTCGTTAAGCTTCACTTAGCTACTTTCAATGAAAATATATTTTCATTTCAGTAATGCTCAGCGTAAACTTCTCGCTCACAATCCTTAGCTTCGCACGGGTTGAGAGGCTCACTTCGACTGCGCTCAGCGTAAACTTCTCGCTCACAATCCTTAGCTTCGCACGGGTTGAGAGGCTCGAACTCCCGACACCTGGTTTTGGAGACCAGTGCTCTACCAACTGAGCTAAACCCGTAAATATAAGTCAAGGCATTCCATAAAAATGGAATACCTCAGCTTATAATTTGATATACTGTATTAGTCTAAAATCTCAGTTACCTGACCAGCTCCTACTGTTCTACCACCTTCACGGATAGCAAAACGCAAACCAACATTCATTGCAATTGGTTGAATTAACTCAACAGTAATTGTTAAGTTATCTCCCGGCATAACCATTTCTACACCAGATGGTAAAGAAATAGTACCAGTTACATCTGTTGTCCGTACATAAAACTGTGGACGATAATTATTATGGAATGGAGTATGACGTCCACCTTCTTCTTTTTTCAAGATATAAACCTCAGCTTTAAATTTAGCATGTGGCGTTACAGAACCTTTTTTACAAATAACCATACCTCTAGAGATTTGAGATTTCTCAATACCCCTTAATAGGATACCAACATTATCACCGGCTTCACCTCTATCCAATATTTTGCGGAACATTTCAACTCCTGTAATTGTAGAAGCTAATTTTTCTGCACCCATACCAATGATGTCAACAACATCACCTGTGTTAGCAATACCAGTTTCAATACGACCGGTTGCAACTGTTCCACGACCTGTAATAGAGAATACATCTTCAATAGGCATTAAGAAAGGTTTTTCAACATCACGTACTGGTAATTCAATCCAAGTATCAACAGCTTCCATTAATTGCATAACAGAATCAACCCATTTTTGCTCTCCATTAAGAGCACCAAGAGCTGAACCAGCAATTACAGGTCCATTATCCCCATCATATTCATAGAAATTAAGAAGATCTCTAATTTCCATATCTACCAACTCAAGTAATTCCTCATCATCAACCATATCTACTTTATTCATAAACACAACCATACGAGGAATTCCTACTTGACGACCTAATAAGATGTGTTCACGTGTTTGTGGCATTGGACCATCAGTAGCAGCAACCACTAAAATAGCACCATCCATTTGAGCAGCACCAGTTACCATGTTCTTTACATAATCCGCGTGACCTGGACAGTCAACGTGAGCATAGTGACGATTTGCTGTTGAATATTCTACGTGTGATGTATTGATAGTAATACCTCTTTCTTTTTCTTCAGGAGCGTTATCGATAGAATCGAAACTTCTCATTTCAGACAATCCTGCATTTGCTAATACAGAAGTAATAGCGGCAGTTAAAGTTGTTTTACCGTGATCTACGTGTCCAATAGTTCCAATATTTAAATGTGGTTTT
>TARA_R110001592_G_scaffold4546_1_pt1 | contig 20359 bp, 38 predicted proteins | sample TARA_R110001592 | Tara Oceans TARA_R110001592 (sample SAMEA4398387) | marine metagenome | biome: Polar Biome; feature: [SRF] surface water layer (ENVO:00010504); material: water (ENVO:00002006), including particulate matter (ENVO:01000060) such as... | depth 5 m | reverse complement strand
GTTGAAAATCTTCATTATAAGATATAAAGTATTTTTTAGTTGCATCATTATACAACCCATCAGCCATCATTATACCCAATTGTTCTTTTTGAGTATAAGTGATTCCATATTTGTTAAGTAAGTAAAATGCTCTATCGGTTACATCAAAGTATTGTAGCTTTGGATTGTGTGTAAAGTATTCTTTTTTGTTTTTTTGATGCCACTCTGAAGTTTGTGGTATATAGTAGGGTTCTGAGCCATCACCCAACTTACCTAAGTCGTGATGAAATGCAGCAAAGAATAATTCTTCATCTGTAAAGTTTACATATCCGTTACCTTCTACAAATAGTTTTTTCATTTTATGTGCATTTCGTGCAACGTTCATAACGTGTTCTATATAACCACCCTCAAAGCAATTATGAAAATTAAGCTTACCACTTGCTGGTGCTAATGTTAATTCAGTACCCAATTCATTTTCTGAGTACATATGTTTTAACTTCTCTAATCTTTCACCACTAAATACTTTTTCTAATGCGGTGATGAACTTATCATAGTTTGCTGATAATTGCTCTGCTGTGTAATTTTTAGTCTTAACCATAAATTGATTTTTTTGTTAACGTTTTATATAATATTTCTATTTCTTCTTCTGTGGTACAAGTTCCCAATCCGTTACAATCTAAGAGTTGAACACCATATGAATCGCTTGTAATACCAGGAATTCTATCGGTATTGGCAGTAGATATTAATTGTAAAGAATAAGGGTCTCTACTTTCTTTTGGTAATGATAATATCCATTGATATACTTCTTCTTTTGGATTTTCATCATCTACTTCCTTTCGCCAACCTTGTCTTTTAAATGTTTCATCGGTTATAGGAGTTTGTGGTAATCTTACAGGTTGTAGTCTTGCCATTAGTCTAATACAATTTTAATTGTTTTTGATATACTCCATTCATTGATGGTTGCTTTTAATACTAAAGTATCATTTTTCATACTATACACTGGTGCTAGGACTGTGTTTATTTCTCCCTCATCTCCTACATAAGAACAACAATTAGTTGTTGGAACTGAGTTGTTTTCAAATGTCCAATATAAATTACTTTCCCATCCTATTTTAGTTGGTGAAGTAATATAAAGAACTTGTCCCGATACTCTATGTATGGTTTGGTTAGATTCATCATTTAACTCTAAGTGGTAATACCCATTGGTATCCATAGGTAAACGTGCATCTAATTCCATTATTGGTATAATTGGTTCTATCATATCATCATCAGGTGAACAACCCACTAATCCAATAAACATTAATGAGTAGAATACAGCTGCGAATCGTAATAGAAAATCTATACTATCGAATTGTTTATTCATTTTATAATAATTTTGTTAATATACTATCCCAAGTTGGGTATTCATTTGGTGAATTATCATTTTCCCAATCAACTCCATATCTCAGTAATTCACCACTAAACTCACCCGCTCCATTCTTCAATCTATCATCAATTAAGTAATCACCCATTAAGTGATTTTTTTGGTGAGTTGTAACTAATCTTTTGTGGAATACTCTTCCAAAGTATTTTTCTATCCAATATCTCTTATCAGTAAGTGATTGTGGATTACCCCAAGGTGCTGATGTAGCTATGTACATATCGTATTTACCACTATTGTGTAATTTCATTACAGCTTCGATAGCTCCTTTAATTGGAGGTGGTTCTCTAAAGATACCTGGTATGTGGTCAGGACAACCTTTGAATTTTGTTTTTAAGTGTGGATTCTTTTCCAAAAAATCAGTAATAGCTGCATTAAAATCAACCAATACTCCATCCATATCAATATATAATATCTTTTTATTCAAATCTTTTGTTTTATTAAGGTTAGTATTATCACTCATTTACATAGTAAATATACGAAAAATAATTGGAATAACCAAGGAAATTCCTAACTATTTTCAGTTAAATGAGACCTAAATCCCATTATTGGTATATGACCTGTGATTTCGATTTCTCTCTTTTTAATAAATTGTTTAGATACCTGTAGTGTTTCTAAATCAGTTTCATTATTTACCCAATCTTTGAATAGGTAAGTTAACACTTTACTTTTAATTGCTTTTATCATTTTAAGGTTTATTTATTTGTTAATGTTCTATATGTTGTTTGATTGTTTAACCATAGGTTATATACATAATCGTAAGAACAATTAAGTATTGCCGAAAGTTCTGTAAATAATCTTTCTCTTATTAAACTATCCCAAACACTAATGTATCCATACACATCATTACCAGTAAATAACTCATTTAACAAACCTGTAAAGTTTGCAGTTTCGTTAATCTCAACTCCCATATCATCGGTTGGATATTTTTTTAAGTAAAATTTTCTAATATTCATATTTTAAGGTTTTAAAGGGTTTAATTATCACTCATTTACATAGTAAATATACGAAATTTATTTGGATTATCCAAGGAAAAAGTCATTTATTTTTATAAAATTGTTTTAAATGGTCTAAACGAAGTTGGCCATTGTGGATTAATTCCACTTGTCCTAAGAAAAGAATCATCTGGGTTTTCATTTAAAGGTAAGTCGTTTTCATACGATTCTAAGAACTTTTCATAAACCAAATTCTGATAACTAACTCCCGGATGTTCTAAATCTCTAGCTATTTCAGGAAAATTTCCTTCTTTGTTTACGAAAAAATCAATATTGTTTATAGAGTATAATTTAGCTCCTATTTGATTAGCATAGTATTTTATAGCAGTGAAATTTATATTCCAATATTGTTTCATATTTTCTTCTTGAGCTAACATAAATCTTACTTCATCTGATACATCAAAGTTATAATGAAATGTATTTACAGGCGATAAGCTTAACCATAATTTCTTTTTAGCATCAAATATTTCATAGCGATAACAAAAAGGAGTATATAGAAAAATATTTTTTATTTTTAATTTACCTTTAAATTGATTAAGTAAACGTGCAGCAGTTCCGATTCCTGTTCCCGGTGTAGAAAGATTCCAAAACTTACCTCCTATTTTTTGATTGAGTTTCCAAGACCAAGTATTCTTTAAATAGTGTCCTAACCCAAAAGTATGACTACATCCCAAAAATACATTCCCCTCTTCTTCAGCATCATCAATGTTATCCGATGTTCTAAATCCATAATCGTTTAATGTATATTCTATAGGATTATTTTTATAATGTAGTAAATCCTTATTATCAGGATATTTATTTAGATGTTTCTCAAATAACTTCTTACTATCTGGTGGTGTGAAATTGATTGTACTACTTGCATGTTTGTAGAAAAAAGAAAAGTGTTGATTTGAATCCATTTTTTTTCTTTTGGGTTATGAACTATGTTCTAGCTCCCATTGTTTACCAATGAAGTAATCTAATTTCCTATGTATAGAATCAATGTTTCTTAAATCAGGTATCTTCGTATTCATTACCTCATCATTCAACTTACCAGTCCAATACTGAATCTTTCCTAAATAGCCATTTTCATATTTACTCATATTATTTATATTTTAAAGTTTTACAATTGATAAAGAAGGATTAAATATTGTTTTGTATCCTTTAGTATAAGAACCTATAATAGTATCCATAAAATCTTTTAGAAGATACGTTCCATCAGAAGAACCAAATCCGTATCCTTCATCCCAATCATCAGTCCATTGTTCAGCTATTTCAACTGAAGTATCAACCAATTCAGAGAATTGAACTTGTTCATCATTAATCATTTGTTTGAAAGAATCGATACCAAGGGCTTTTGATACGATATTCGAAGGGTGTACTAAGTAATCCATATATTTTAAGTTTTAAGGTTTATATGGGGATAATTCCCCACTCATTTACTATGTAAATATACGAAAAATAATTGGAATAAACAAGCTTTTTCTTACTTATTTTTAAGAAATTTTATATTTATCTAAGTACATTAAATGTTACAAATGTAACATTATGTTATGAAAGGGGAATTATGAAGAAATTAATTCTATTACTACTATTAATACCAACATTATCATTTTCTCAACTTCAAATCGGAAAGTACAGTATTCCAGAGGATAAGATATATCATTATTTCGCTGGTGTTGCTATTACAAGCATATCTCACGATTTAATATTCGAAGAAACTCAAAGTAAAGAAAAAGCCATTATTTATTCTATGGCAACTGCTTTGGTAATATCTGCTTTTAAAGAAGTTTTTATAGATAACAAAGCCGATGGTAATGATATAGTAGCTGGAATGTATGGTGCTATGACAGTTGGGTTTACTATTGAACTTGATGATATTTTAAGAAAGAAAAGAAAGAAACGTAAGTAGTACTATTCTATAGTATCTATTTGTCCCATTCTGAATGCATCGTTATCTTCACCATGCTCAGTTACTAGCTCTGCTAATAAAGTATCTTTGTTTGTAGGTGTTACAATATAAATCCAAGCAGTGTGCTTACTCGGTAATTCACATCTACCCACATCATCTGCAGCTGCTTGCATTGTATCCCAAGCCGTATCAGTTATTGTAAATTCAGTTGTCCCGTCTAATTTTTTAATTGCGTAATTTGCCATAATTTATCTCCCTATTGTTAGATTATTCTGTCTATAAATATAAGATTAATATTAAATCCGTATTTTTTAATACAATTCTTTTAGTTTATTAATACCAAAATGTAAACTCCAACGAGTTCCTTTTGTTAATTTTGTTATCTCATGTGTATCTTTAAGTTTATGTGTAAGTAGCTTTCCCCTTTCAAATTCCAATGACTTTCCCTTTACAATAAAATCAGCACCTTCAAAATCAGCTTCATCAGATAATTCAATTCCTCCACTTAAATATCTATCATCATTTTGACTTGGACTATCTTGATGCTGTCGGAAATAATCTCCTTTTTGGTATTTCAAAACAATAATCCAAAGAGATAGATAATGTGTATTACCTAAATTGTTTTTTACAAGTTCTTCGATATCATTCCAAAACCATTGGTATTTATTTCTAAGTGATGATTCCTCATCTATTATAAATCTCTCATAAGACCTACCTTCTATTACAAACGTTTCCATAGCTTCATCTTCACTAAAAACTTTTATAATATTTTTACAGTAATCTTTTGAAAGTTTATAATTTTTCATACTAAGCGTAATTCTGTAATAATCTTAAAATCTCATCTAACGATTCATGTCTATGATTATCTAATAAGTTAACTGAATAAACATATTGTGATTCTTTTACTTTAGCAACTTCGTGTATCGCTGAATCGTTTGGAAACTTTAAATCAATTTGTTGAGGGTCTCCACAAAGAATCATAGTTGAGCCTTTACCCAATCTACTCAATACCATAGTAAGTTGTTGTTTGGTTATATTTTGAAATTCATCTATGATTACACAAGCCCTATCAAACGTTCTTCCTCTAAAGTGTGATAGTGATACTAATTCTATTTTATCATCAGCTTCCATCTTTTCTAATATAGCTGGTTTGTTATAAACCTTTCTCATATTAGAACGAATTGGAACTAACCACGGCTCCATCTTTTCATCAAGTGAACCTGGTAGATATCCATTATCTTCATTTGATACAGTTGGTCTTGTTATAATAATTTGATTTATATTTCTTTGGAAATACATATCTAATCCGATTTGTACTGCAAGTAATGTTTTACCACTACCAGCTTTTCCTAATACAAAGTTATATGGATGATATAAGATATTTGTCTTAGCCATCTTTTGTTCTTCTGATAATGATATTGAAAATCTAACTTTTCCTTTTGGTGGATTTTTACTAACGTTCTCTGTTGCCATTTGTTTTAAATTAAATTATTGTTTGTTTTCTAAAACTTTTGTACACACTTACTATATTTAGATTATATTTAAATAATACGGCAGTAAGTGCACTCCCTTCTCCAAAACCTTTTCCATGTTTACTATATCTATTTAACTTAGGTGATTTCCACCCACCTCTATTATGATAAGTGTTTTCTATTATAGGTTGTAAACCTATTATATCCTTTTTCATATTTTCAAAATCAGATGTATATGGTAATGATATTAATGCTTCTTGGGCATATATATCATAATTATCTTCTGTTTTTAAATAGTTATGAATTTCATTCTTAACATTAATATATGTTTCATCAAGTACAACGGGCCAATGGGAGATATTATAGGTATAAACTGATGAATCATCATACTCAATATTATTATAAATTTTTAGTTTATCCGCATCGATGTAAGTAATTCTTTTCTTTTTTACAGTCATTAAATCTAATAAGAATATTAATTTATCATAATAGCTAAATTCTTTATTATATTCATATGATTTAAAATCAAACCAATCTCCGCAATCAGTTAATAAATGTAACGTATGTTGATGGTGAAAATCTTTAATATCATCTTTCCATTTCTTATTCCACTCTTTACCGATACACATTGTTGCGAATTCTGTTTTAGAAAATTCATCAGGTGTAAATCCATCGTGTCCATACCAAACAACCAATACTTTCCTAGTACCTTTTGTTACAGGCGTAACCTTATGTTTTTGCTTACAACCAACATAATGAGCTACATCACCCCTTTTATCAAATGCAACTCTATTACCCTCTACATAAAAGTGTCCTCCTTCATAGTTATCATCTAACATTATTACAAATGTGTTAAACGAGTTACCATCTATATGTTCAAATGCCTCTCCTCCAACATCATAATTTACAGTATGAATAGTTAATGGAGTAGAATTATCTATTTTTAATATTCTACTTAACTCTATATTTAGTTTTGTATTATATCGAGAGTAAAAATCAATGTGGACTGGAAATTCTGTTCCTGTATGTTTTTGGTAATTTACTAATCCAGGAGCCAGCTTATTCATCTTTTGGATTTGTTCCTCTTTAGCGAATTCGGTATGTACTAACATCCCTTCTAATAAACCTACATCTTCTTTACTTATTCTCATTTTATATTAAATTAATGATTGATTATAATGTAAATCTGCTCTGTAATCCATAATACAATGAAACCTATCTGTATTTCCATCATTCTTTACCCAATGACTTTTATAGTGATTATTTATTTCCCATAACTCATTAACGTTCATATGTACCACTTCTTCTCCTATACCGAATTGGACATCTTTATTTGTTTGAATTGGTAAATGAATTCTACTATCTACTTTTAAACTCGAAAGAACACCTTCAGCTCGGTTTGGGTCATCCTTATGTTTTGGTATTTCTTTTCCAGCTGGTAAGTTTACTATAATAAATCTTAATATTTTTCCAGCTGATTTATATATTAGTTGTAGTTGTTTTTCTATTTTTAATATTTCATTTTCATACAATGAATACCATTCAGTTTTTTCTCCCACATTTCTACTATAATTTAAATCGAATAGAATAGGTAGTGTAATTGTACTTGAATGTACGGGAAATAATTTTTGTCTTTCTGTAAATTTATTCCAGTCATTTTCTGTTTGATTAGATACTATCTTCATTAAATTTGTAGTATCGTAATTTCCTATGGTTTTGTATAACTCTATCATTCTTTTATAAATTTAGATTCACTTACTCCCAATTTATGACAATTAAGTTTAGATGCCCTATTCCAATTATCAGCATAGCCATACAACCATTGGTTTTTAGAAAGTAGGTAAGAAAAGGATTGATAATAGATTTGAAACCCAGAGTTAGGTGGTGGATTTAAATTCTTTTGAAGATACACTCCACCCAAATAATTAGAATCGCTGTGTGGTAGTTCGTTTATAGTATCTACCCAATTTTCAGTATATGTATCTGAATTCCAACTCCACCCTATAGCTTTATTAAAATCTTTATGATAAAATAACATCATAGAGGAGATTGTATTTAATCTCTCCAAACACTTATCTATAGTTGGAATTCCATCCCAATCAGGCAATTTGTATTTTATTGACCTACATAAGAAATCTAAATCAGATAAACTATCCCTTAGATGAAATCGATTATTATTATCTATTACTTTGAAGTAGATGTTAGAATCTCTTTCTATTTTTCGGGATTCGAATACATCTCTGTGTACTCTCATTTGGTAAAACCCATTGTTACTCATATAGAGTTGTTTATAATAAGTATTTATTTTCCAAAGAAGCTGTTCTACATTTTTTAGTTTTTTCTAAAAAATCTAAATCTAATTTTATATTTTTATTTAATAAAGTTTTGTTAGAATAAACATCTTCGTAGTAATCAATTGGTATGTTAAATTCTTTAGATAATTCTTCTATAGTATTTCGCATAACAATCATATTCTGTTCTATTCTATTTATTTCTTCTATTGGTATTTTATCTAAATCAGAAGATATCCATTTAGCCGTTGGTAATTGTAAATGTACTCTATCTAACCTCCCACCATTTAATAATACAGATAATGATTCAACTTGCTCTTTTAAATTTCTTCTACTTAATAGAATAGTTTGGTCATATTGACTTATAATATCTTTATAAAAAGTAGGATAGTTTGGTGAACTTTTAAGGTAATGTGTATCGTTTCCTTTTAATTGTTTACCATCATATGGATAAGCTATTACTTTAACAACTTGGTTATTAGCAATCTCCCACCTACGAGTATTTAGTATTGAAGGTGTTGGTTCGAAAACCCAATCATAGTTATACGCTGAGGAAATTGCGTTGAGTAAGTTTGTACTACCCGAACGTGGTGTCGCAATTATCAGTATGTTTTTCACATTTAGGAATTTGCATCTAAGAAGTTTGTTGAAAATGTATTAACTACATTTCTAATCTTAACTCGCTCAGCATCACTTACAGAATAAACCTCTCTTTTGGTTTTTGATTCTTTTACTGATTTTGATTTGTATATTATTGGTTTAGCCATAATTATTTGTTGTGTACGATTATTCCGTTTGCAATATATGAATGTAATCCTTCTACTGTAATATTATAAACTGGTTCATCTTTATCAGAGCGAACTATTCTAATATCCTCTATTGTAATCCATTCACCATCTTTATTTATTTCATCACCGATACCTAAAACTTTTGGTTCTTGTTCAGAATCATAAGGTTTTTGAGTAGGGTCTGGCACTAAAGATTTCCAACCTCCTTTTGTTAAGAAGGGATGTTCTGGTGTAAACTCTATTTTAGTATCATTGATTGTATATAATGATGGTTCATCTCCTAAAGATTTACAAGCATCTGCATGAGAGTTAACTGTATGTCTGTGGTCAATTGCGGTTACGATAGATGATTGTATTGAGTCACCATCCCATCCTAAAACCTCATCACCTTCAACAATATCTTCAATTGATTTTACATCACCATTAGATAATGATATCTCAGTTCCAGCTGCAAAACAAGTCCCACCATAAGCAAACCAAAATCTTGGATTGTGTGTAACTAAAGAAACTGTATTTAAATCTTGACCCGAACCACTTATGATAAAGTTATCAACCTCTTCTACATCAACATCATATAATCTATAGAATGTTTGTGAACTATCACTTGGTAAATCTTCAAATATTACAATGTTGTTTTCTGTAATATCAATTAGAGAACCATCTGTTTTTGGAATCCAATGTATATCTGGGTCAACTATATCTATTAATTGATAATACATTTCATTCGAACCTGTATCATAAACTAATATTGACTTTTCTGCACATATAATTTCATCTCCTTCTGATGTTACAATCTGAAATGCGGTTTGTGTTGGTGCTTGATTTACATCTATTGATTCAATTAACGATGATGTTATATAAGAACCACTTGGGAAAGTTCTACCTGAACTTCTCCAGTTTATATCCCCTTCTCCATCTATTGTTGAACCTGATACAAAATATGAATCAATCCAAGAACCAGTTGTTAATGTTTCAACAGCTGCATATGAATCATCTTGTAATCTTATCTCTGTTCCTTGTATAACTCCACCTTTTGCTTTTTTAAACGAAGATGGGTGATTAGTTGATAGTTGATAAAAATGTTGTTTAGGATATTCATCCCAATAACAATCTCCATATACGGAATGTGATACATGAGTAGTTTGAAATGCACGTGCTTCTTCTAAAGTTGGCCATTCAAACAATGCTCTACATTTATAATCACCTAAATAACAATTATGTAATGAACTACCACTTGAGTATAGTATTTGATAACTCCTATATGATTCAGCGTAATCGTTAGCCGAACCTGATATTGAGTGAAATACTTCTAAGAATCCACTATCGATATCTACGTTTTCACTTAATAATCTAGCCGAGCTACCTACGTTTATATCATCTGAGCCAGTTTCTCCTACTGAAAAGAATCTTGACTTACTCCATGCAGTATTGTTAACAGTATCTTCTGCCATCTTATAAACAAAATCAGGAATTCTATCATCATTATGATTTAATGTAAATCCATCTAATCCAGTATCTGAAATTGTATTAATTAAACCAAATGCTGATGAAGAATGAAACACACCTGGTACCATATCGCCATCTTCATAATCTAACATTAACTTATGCATATTTAACTTATGCTTAGCATATGTAGAATCAAATAAAGCGTTCTCATCATATGCTAATCTAATTATGAATTTCGTATCCGCATCTGTTACAGCTGCTGGATATATTGTATCATTAGTTTCTCTGTGTTTTTTAAATGAACCTGTAAATCCACTCCACGCATCCATTGATGTTGAAAAGTGATTTACAAAATTACTTTGAAAATCTTTATATATAATCTCTATTGTAGCAATAGAGTTATTTGTAATAATGTTTTTTAAATCAGTATAATCCAATGAAGATGTAGATGCAAATGCTGTATCAGTATTTACCTCAAGTAATTTCATACTACCTGATGCATCTTCTACTAAATCGGCTGAGAATAGTGTACCTTTCATAAATCTTTAATCCCTTTTATATGTTAATAAATATACCATTTCTATAAAATCCACTTAAAATTCATCGGAAAACTCTTCTTCCTTAGTATATTTTAACCAAGCTCTTTCATATGAAAAATATCCTATGGTTTTTATAATGGTATCTATACCACCTACAGCTAACCCAAACTTCCAATTTCCAGTTACAAACCAACCTACTCCAATAGTAATAGAAGTAGCTATGATTCTCCAAATAAATGTTTTAATTAACGTTTCCTTATAACTTGCCATCTTTTCTCATATTAGAACGTATTTCGGTTGCGGATATTCGTTTAATCATATTTGGTGGCTCGTGTTCAATAATTTCATAACCAACACCTCTACCATAGTTGATAGATTCTATATCTGGTATGATTATTACCTTAACTTTCCCCTCTTTTATTAAATCAGATAATTCATATTCAACATTATCCAATACTTCTTGCGCTGTCCAAGGTTGTTTTTCGCTTGGCTCAACATCTCTAATTGCTATACAAACATTTTTATCTTCGTTTAATCTCTGGTCTATTAACCACCTATGTCCTTTATGCCAAGGTTGCCATCTTCCTATAAATAAACTATATTGTTTCATATTAGTGTTCTTTTTAAATTTTTCTTTGTAGGGTCAAACATCCCTCTTATTTTTAGATTATCTTTTATATCTCTTATTCTAGCACATTCTAAGTATTCCTCTTTTAACAAAAAGAATTCCATAGAAAAAGATAATACAGTTTGATATTCTGATTTTTTTACATAACATACTTTATCTCTACTAAATTGAATTAGAGTTACTCCTTGTAATCCTTCAAGCATTGCATTTTCAATAATGCTAACTACTTCTTTGTAAACCTCAACACCATTCTTATCCATATAATCTGCTATAACAGGATGTCCTCCGTAATTCAGATACTTCTTCCAATATAGATTGTAAGTTGGTAAGGGTTTTCTCATATCTATAAGTATGAGGTTAAGCTTTTTCTTTCCAAAGAACCTGAACTAAAACTATTAAAAAACATAGAATTAGTTGTACAAATATTTTTGATGTTACTGGTTGTTTAAAGAAATATGATGTAAGAATTGCGTATGATATAATTCCCAATATAAATCCTATAAATCGATTAGGCCATAAATCTCCACCAAAGGCAGTTACACCATAGTATGTTCCTTTTAAGAACATCCAAGTTATAGGTACTGCTACTATGTACCATCCCCACCACTCTGGTTTGTATTTAGGATTTATAAATTGCCAATTGTGTTGAAACCACACAGCTACTTGAGCGCATGATATTAAAATTAAGGCATAAATTAAGTATAACCAATTAAAGTTTTGCATTATATAAGTTTAGGTTTGTAATACTCCACAATCCATTCGTGAAGTTTTTTAGCTATTTCAATATGTCCGAAATAACCAGGGTGATAATCTGTATCACCATTATGTTTCTCTAAATCGTTTCCGATATGTAATTTCTTTTCTTTCCAATACCAATGTACCATACAATCGTAATCATCCCACTTTACTACCTTATTATTGATATCCAGTGTTTTGTATATTTCTTTGTAGTGAGTTTCAGAGTGTCCTCTTATTGCTTGATTTATGATAAAGAACTCACATCCTAATTGTTTAAGTAGTGAAAAGAATCCAATAAAATAATTTGCTTCTTTGTTATAATGATGTTTTTCATTTACAAAGTGTTTAAAATAACTCTCCAATTCTTCTTTGATTTTAGCTCTATCATTAATATCATCGGTTATATCTTCAGGATCTATACAATTAGAAGTTACAACATTAAATAATCTATCTAATCTATTTGAGTATAGTTCATCTCTAAATCCAGCTGTCGTTTCTATTATAAATAAAGTATCATCTATAGAATCTAAGTTGTTGTTTATGTATTCCATACACATTCTCATAGCTCTCATAGAAGAACCACCACCCCTACTTTCATCAATAAGTTCTACACCCATTGTTTCAGCGAGTCGAGAAGGCCAGTTAATCTTTATCCTACTATCCAAATCATTTTCATCCCCAATAACTTCCCAAGGTTCAACTCCATAGAATTCAGCATAATACTCTTGGTAACGAGAATGACACAGAGGCCAGCCGTGAGTGACTGAACTCCCATTTGTATATAACCTTTTAAATTTTTTCATTAAATAAATTTCTTATATCTTTTGTAGAATTTATCTCCATCGAATAAATCATATATTGCGTATGAAAAGTATCTACCAACAAACTGAGTAAGTTGTCCCTTTAAGTTATTTTTTGGTAATACTCCTAAATCGTAAGCCATCCATTCTGTCCAAGGCTTACATAAGAAATAAATGAATGGAGTATGTTGAGGTTTCTTTCTCATATATTCTACAACCTTCCTTGCCCACATTTGATATCCTATCACTAATTTAGGGTCTGTAATAAATCGTTTATCTCCCCATCGTTCATCTGCATCCCATATGTGTTCGGGTAAATATCCTTGATGATAAAGTTCATTACATATAATTTTTTTATTACTTTTTTTCTTAGGTGGAGGTGTAGCTTCTACCGCTTCTACTGCTCCACCACTTGATTTTCCTTTAAATCTAACCTTTGGTGCTTTACCTGCGCTTGCTAATATACTATCTACATCGGATGCAGTATCTTTAACTGACCAAGGTTTACTACCATAAATTTGTGATGGGGTTTTTACACCTTGATTCACACTTGTTTTTCTTGTCATATAATCAATATGCCTAACCCACATAGTTTTCAATGATAAACGATAATCAACATCTACCATAGCGTATTCATCTTCCTCTGCAAATGCGTCAGCATATGAACTGAAGTTTGGAGAAGATGTATTAAATGATATAATTGGAACAGCGTTCCTATCTATTCTAAAATAAGGATTATTTTCACCAGCTGCTTTTGTTAATCTTGATTTATATTGAGGTGATGTAAAAAACTGACCATCAAACTCTAAAATATATTCCATAAACGTATCTCCAACAACTGATACTTGTCCCAATGATGGAGGTGTTCCAGCATAAGATACCGCTAGTGGTGGAAGTGGTTCTGTGTTAATATGTCCTGCTAATCCAGCTGATGTATATTGTGGATTTATATCTTCTTTAGCTTCAGCTACTGAACTCTCTTCAGCTGGGTATTGATTTCCATATGTATCTATTGGTTTATATGGAGTAGTGGTAACAACAACACCACCACCTCTAGCTGGTCTTCTACTTACACCACCTGCATATGGACTTGCTTTTTTAATATCAGGTAACTTAATAGGGTCTTTTATTCTGACTGGAATAGGAAGTTGATATACTTCTTTATCTCTAACACGACCAAAGAAAGATTTCTTTCTTGGTTTAGCACCTTGATAGTATTTTCCATTGGCTTGTTGATGGTAAGTTCCTGAGAAGGGTGCATCAGAACCTCTAAATTTCCAATTTTCAGCTACAGTTGCAACACCTATTTTACCTTTCTTTTTTGGTGGGTCTGGCGGGTCTACTCTATCTTTTTTTGTCCTACCAAATAAACCCGGTAGTTTTTTTCCACCAGTTGTTTTTGATGGAGTTATTTTATTAGGAGGAAATACTTTTTTAGAACGCCCGAAAAGACCACCTGCTCCGAATGTTGCACTATCTTCATTAGCCTCAGGTCCTCTGACTCTTCTATTTTGTAATAAACTTCTGTTTTTACCTCTTGCCATGTCTATAAATATGGAGATTTATAATTTACTCCCCACCAATTCGTTGTATGCTTTTTGATAAGCTTCAACTCGTCTACCCTTCCATTCCTCACTACCTATTAAATCTGAAGCCCTATCTCTAACTTCTCTTAACATATTAACGGAGTGTGATTCCCATAGGATATCTTCGATGTCTTGTTCTTCTGTACTCATTTTGTTAATCGTTGTTGTAATTTTTGAATCCGCAACTTAACATCATCTGTTTGCTTTTCTAATTTAAGTTTTAATAATTCTTCAATTATTTTTTCGTTGTTTGGTTTAGATGAGTTCATTTTTTGGTCTGTTTAGTTTTAATAATTTCTCTGTTACATATAAATACATATTCATTTTCTTTATATCCCCGTTGATTCGGAATCATAAAATTGAATATTTACTCCAGCTTCTTCAAGCATTTCCCAACTTCTTTCAGCGTGCTCACTCCAAATTTCTGATGATGGTCCTTTTCCTTTTTCAATAAATATTCGTATGATTCCAGAGTTTATAATCCCTCTTGCACAATCAGCGCAAGGCATTCCACAAGTTAAATACATTGTACATCCCTTTGTAGATACACCGATACGAGCTGCATTGTATATAGCATTTCGTTCAGCGTGTTCAAACCAAAAATACTTTTCTGGTCTTTCTTGTCTTTTTTTTAAGTTATCTTCGATACCTCTGGGAAAAGAATTGTATCCAGTTGATACTATTTCTTTATCACGTCCTACAATTACTGCTCCCACTTGAGTTCTTTCATCTTTCGATTTAAGTTTAACATTGTGTGCAAGGTTTCTAAAGTATTCTACCCATCTCATAATTTTTCATAATTTACTTCTTCTATTAATTCACAAAATATGTAAGTATCATGTGAGTGTTGTCTAAAAACTGTATCCACCCCTAGCCATTCTTTCACTAAACTTACATCTTTAATTTTGTGTTGGGGATATTCGGCATGTACAATATACAAATTTCCATTTACTTTTTCTATGGGCCTTCTGTATCTTGGATATCTCATAATGAATTATTTATTAATTCTTTAATATGAGGATGATTAGAATCTACATAAAACATTAATGCAGTTCTATACTTGTTTGTTGGATTAAAAACATTATGATAGTGGTAACTATTAAAATAATATGCATTACCTTCTTCCATTTCAAATTCCGATAATGATTTAAACCAATTGGGTTTGTGGAATCGCTTCCACCACTTAAATTCATTTTTATCTACTACACAATATTTAAATCCAGTTGGACAATCTATTGGTATTTGTATTGTTAATTCAGATTCAACCTGTCCATGCTCTTGTACATGCGAATGCCATAGTAATGAGCTTTTAGGTGATATTCTCATCAATCGTACCCTACTTTTAGGTGAATCACCATAAATACGATTAACAACATCAAACATATATGGAACAACCGATTCTAATTCAGTTGGTTCTATTGTACCTAATTCTGGAGAACCTTCGTAAAAATCGTTGTGGATACTCCCATTAGTACCATATAATGATATACCGCTCCAAGCTTTTCGATATTTTGTTTGTGCACCAAAAAATATAGAATGATAATTTTCGAATCTATATGAAGTATTTAAAGTAGCTAATTCTGATTTAAGTTTGTTTAAATCAATATCTAAATTTAGTTTAAGATGTGATATATCGTTTAAATTCATATTGGTTTATAGATATACCAAGAAGGGTATAGTTGATTATTTGATATTTCCCCAACACCGGGTTCTACTACTTGAATGTTTTCTTCATCGGTTAGATTCAGTTCTAAATCATTTTCTTTTATAAATCTATCAACTGCTTTAACTGTATTTGGCCAATGGTCTTTGTGATAATCGTGTCCTGCAAATAATCCACCCTTTTTTAGTTTAGGATACCACTCATTTAAAATTTCTCCATTGTTTTGACCCGTATGTGCATATGCATCGATGTATATAAAATCAAATGCATTATCAGCAAATAACTTTACTGCTTCATTAGATGGTAACATAACTATTACACTTCGATTGGCACCTGCTTCTTCTAAGTAACGAGATGCTTCTCTATACTGGTCTAAATTGTGATTACCTTCACTCCAACTATCGATTGAAAATAAAAGTTTTAAATTGGTTTTTTCTAATAGAGTTGTTGAATAAAATCCTTGAGATACACCTACCTCAACACCTATACCACCATCTATTAATTTTCCAAAATCATCTCTTGTCATATTTTACTTTTTTGTAGCCCGTAGGAGAGTCGAACTCCTCTTTCTAGGATGAAAACCTAACGTCCTAACCGATAGACGAACGGGCCGATACATTAATTGTTATGTGTACAATCTTTCTTATGATTAAACCATCCACCACATTTGCACTTTATATAATGAACTGTTGTTAATATAATTGGTGAAGAGGCTAAACCTGTCCAAACGTTTGGATGCCAATGTTCTCCACAAATTCCTAATATATGTCTAATAATCTCCATCTTCTTCTAAATTGTTTCGATGTTTCTTTTTACGAGTATAATCTTTTGTACTCTTAACAACCTTCTCAGTCATCTTCTTTCCTATGTGATGAGATAACTCACCCACACTCATTTTGTCATCAGAATCAAATCTCTCTTGATATGGCTTCTGTTTCTTCCGTTGCTTCATTACTAATTAATTCCATTTTTAGTGGTTCTCTGTTACGAGTATATTGTTCCTTTGTCCATTCAGGTGTTCTATCTGTTATGAACTCTATGTTTCTAATACTTTGGGATTGTTCTCCCTCTTTTGTTATTTGAAATACTATTTTTCTCATGATGTTACTATTATTGTTCCTTGATTCCAAGTTGGAATGTAGTAGTTAAAATTATGTTTATTTAAAACATACTTAATTATTTTGTCTTGTAAAGTTTTAGAGTTACCAGTTATCAATGTTCCATCAAAGTACGTTGTTACTGATATATCCATTAAAAAATCTTCTGATTTTTCAATTGCTTCGTTATGGTTCATACCATGTAAATCTAAAACATCTTTCATTTAATCAAACCATTGTGAGCGGTTAGTTTTTATATTCTTAATACCCTCATCCTTATACTTAGGATGATTCTTTTCATATTCAGCCAATCTATCAGCTATTTTTTCTTTAGCTGCTTCTTCATTCTTTTTACCAATATCACCAGCTTTCTTTATTTCTTCTTCAGTAAATTCTTTACCTTGCTGTTGTGCGTTTAGTGCTGCAAATCGTTTAGTATGATACGAACTAAGTGGTTTACTGAATTGTTTCATGTGTTCTGCTTTACCATCTAAGTATTCTAAGAATCCATCAAAGTCATCTTTTCCAAGATTATCTAGCTCTTTATCAGTAAGTTCATTATTAGGGTCGTACTTCATATTGTGGTATTTACTATGTAAATATACGAAAAATATTTTACATATCCAAGGTTTATTTGATTTATTTTATAAAATTAAATTTTCTACCACCAATCTTATGACAAATCTTTATGGGAGCTGTATTCCAACTATCCATATATCCGTACATATAATCATGGTTGCTTAGAAATAACCTAAACCCATGCATATACATTTGTAGACCTGTGGTTCTTGGGATGTTTAAATCTTTTCGTATATAAGTACCTCCCCAATATATTGAGTTTTCTGTTGGAAGTGGGTGTACTTCGTTTACCCAATCATAGGTAAATACATTTGAGAACCACCCCCATCCAATTGGCTCGTTAAAATCTTTATGAAAGAATAAGGTAGCTTTAGATACTCCGTTTAATCTTTTTGAAATATCTTCTATGGTAGGTCTATCATACCAATCTGATAATTGTTCTTTAATAGATGATATAATATTTTTAAAGTGCATTGTTTTGAAATGAGTATCTAATATATCAATCACTTCTATTCTAAATGACTCATCGATTGTTAATGGAGTAAACTCACTTTTGTGAATTTGCATTTCATAAAAATCACCTTTAGTTTTCATATTATTGAAATCTTTTTAGTGAGTTCTATACTCTCTTTTTTATTTAATAAAAAATAATACTTACCATTCTTTAATTTTGAAGTGTTTTGGAGTTTGTACGAAGTAATTTTATCTAACTCACATCCTTCATCATAACCAAATCTAACAACTAAATTATTTTTATTAAAGTTAGGTACTGGCTCTGGCCATGGTTCTTGATTAAAAAATCTAATATTTTTATCTTTTAAAGAATCTACTAAATATTTTTTCTGAGCTTTAGTTGGTAACTCAGCTGAGTGTGGTTCTTTATCACTGCGTACACTCATTATAATGTTTTCAGAAGTATCTGTTTTTAAAAATAAAATCATACTGTCCATTATATCTCCATATATTGGAGCATTTATAGTAATTTTTAAATCACCATTCAATACCTCCATATATGAATATATATAGAAAGAATCATTATATCGATTCATATATCCATTTTCTTTGATAAGATTATTTACAAATGCTTTCGCTTTCATTATAATAACGTATTTTCTCTCTTAACTCTACATTCTACAAACATAGATTCTAAATTTCGTGCTTTTATCTTATCCTTAGATAACATTGTTTCTATGTTTTTTATAATAGGGATATTACTTTTTAAATGAACCATTCGTTCAATTGAACAAAATCCTATTAATTCCAATTCCATCTTCAAAGAATCATAATCCCACATCCACTTATGTTCCCAATTAAATAACATTGAATTTAAAATTTGTGTATTTGTTTTAATTTTATCCTTAACATTATAAACCGAATTTTCATAATGAGCTATATCTATTGCGTTTTTATATGTTTCAAAAAACTCAACATCTTTTGCATTATACACCTTATCTATCCATATCATTATATCAGGACATACAATTCTCAATATACCATTTGGTTTTAGAACTCTTTTACATTCTGTAAGAAAATTTAATCCCTCCTCAAATGTAAGATGTTCAATAAAGTGAGATGAAAATATAACCTCAATCGAAGAATCCTCAAATGGTAAACCTAAATTAACATTATGATTTATCACATCTCCCCCAGCTTCGGTATGTCTATATATGATTATATCATTTTCTGTTTTAAGTTCCTCTAACCCTTCGTATGCACCTCCCCATATGGTTATTCCCAACCAGTTTGGTATCATCTCTTCGTGAGAAGCTCCTACATTTATATGAGGATATCCGTTTATTGTCTTTCTACTTTCCATCGCTGTATTAATGTAAAATTTTCTAATTGTTCGATTGGATGTGGTAAGTAATCATATACATCCAATAGTTTTGTTCGTATGTAAACATCTGCTGGAAGTATTCCGTTTGATGCTCCTTCAACTAATTTAGTTGCACCACTTGGGTTTAGTAAATATGAATGAGCTCCAAACAACCACATTGTATCACAATGACACAATCCCTTTTCAGTATTCCACACTTGATAGATATCATGCTTATTTTCACATATCGGTCTTTTATGTATTCCATCTGTTTTAGTTAACCACTCCGATTCGAAGTTTTTATACCAATAACTTCCCCAATTTGGTTTTCCTAAATTTAATAAATCCCCTTCAAAGTTTTTTAAAATACTTAAATCTATTTTAGTATCATTTATAATAGCATCGTGTTCAAGTATTAATACAGGTACATCTAACTCGATACATTTTAACCACAAATTATAATGAGAAAAGAATGTAGCTATTTCAGCATTTATCTTTCCACCTCCAAATTTCTTTATATCTAATATGTTAAAATTAGAATCAACATATGTTTGCCAAACAGTATCTGTATTAATTCCTTTAAATAAATTAACATCAATATCAAGTTTATCTTTAAAGATGTGTTGGGTAC
>TARA_R110001592_G_scaffold215548_5_pt1 | contig 20360 bp, 22 predicted proteins | sample TARA_R110001592 | Tara Oceans TARA_R110001592 (sample SAMEA4398387) | marine metagenome | biome: Polar Biome; feature: [SRF] surface water layer (ENVO:00010504); material: water (ENVO:00002006), including particulate matter (ENVO:01000060) such as... | depth 5 m | reverse complement strand
CTTAATGAGTTTTTGGGAAGCAATAGATTATAAGAATAGTAGGAAAGTGTTGGTGATACCTAATATCACCAACTCTTCCAATATTGAAAAAGATTCATTTGTAGATGTTCTGTTCAATCATATAACTGCATTAGATAACGTTGGCGAATATTTTTGGAATGTAATACTTCCAAAACCTGTAAAGAAACTAAATTTAGATAATGTTAAACAACACATCTTACCTTTTTCAGGAGATATGATGAATCAGAGAGCATTCCCACCTGATTTCATAAAGTTAATGAAAGATACAGAATATGATGTAATTTATTCACATTTAACAGATTGGGTTCAAGTTGGTAGATATGCAAATTATCAAGATATCAATGGCAAGAAAGTTCCTACTAAGATTATAGGATATAATCATTGGTGGGAAATGAAATCTTGTAATGGTATTGATAGAAGAGCAGGAAAACCAAAGTGGATGTGGTTACCAATTGAACTATTAGGTGTATCTCAAATGGATACATGTTATTTAAACACCCAAGACCAGAAGAACAGAGTTCTTGAAGAAGCAAAGGAAACATTTAATGATGAATTTGTATCTAATTTAGATAATATTCTTACTGTTTGGAATTTAGGACTACCTAAAGATAAGATAGTACCAACTCCATCTAAAGATAAAACACCTACAATAGTATTCAATCATAGAGCAGCTGCGTATAAAGGATATCCCAAGTTCTTAGAACTAATGAGAGAGTATCGTACACAACGGCAGGATTTTAATGTATGGATACCTCAATTAGATGGACAATCACCAGAGGCTTGGATTGATAATTCCAAATCACCCAAACATGAATACTATGAAAGATTACGTAATTGTACGGTTGGGATTCAGATGAAACAAACTAACTATGGTTGGTCAGTAAGTGGTACTGATTGTATGATGAATGGAACTCCAATGATATGGAATGATTCATTATGTTATAGAGAAATAGACCCAAATGGTTTATTCTTTACAAAGAAAAAAGAATTCTTTGAATTGTTAGATAAATTTTTAGATAATGATATATTTAAAAATGAACAATCTATTAAAGCAATCCAAAGAGCTCATGAATTATCTTCGAACGAAGATAAGATGATTGTTGAACTTCACAAAAAATTAAGTTAATTGTATAAAAACGTATACTACCAACGAGAAAAGAATCTTGTCCATCTTTGGGATGATAAACAAGGTTACAGAACATTTCCATATACTCGATATGCTTACGAAAGAGCAGAACGAGGTGAGTACACTACTTTATACGGAGATAAGGTAACTAAAATTTACAGATACACTAAAGATGATGCAAACTTGTTTGAATCTGATGTACCTGAAACTACACGAGTTTTAGTAGATACTTATACCGATTCTGATATACCATCAGAGGGACACGTTATACTTACATACGATATTGAGTGTGAGATGACAAGTGGATTACCAAATCCAGAAGAAGCTACAAACGAATTAACATCAATCGCACTACATGATTCAGCTACCAACCAATATTGGGTATTGGTAATGGATAAAGCTGGTGAGATGAGTGAAAAGACTACTGATAAAGCAATCGTTCTTCCGTTCAGAACTGAAGAAGATATGTTAATGAAGTATCTTGAACTATACGAAATGATTAATCCAACAATCGTTACTGGTTGGAACATTGATTATTTCGATACACCTATGTTATACAATCGTATCAAACGATTATTAGGTATTCAACACGCAAACCGATTATCACCAATAGGACAATGTTTCTGGTCTCCTTACCGTAAACGTTTCTTTATGGCGGGTGTATCTTATTTAGATTACTTATCACTATACAAAAACTTTACTTACTCAGAATTAGATTCATATAGATTAGATTCTATTGCACAGAGAGAATTGGGTAAAGGTAAGATTGAATATGAAGGAAACTTAGATATTCTTTTCAAAGATGATATAGAAAAATTCATTGAGTATAACTTAGTGGATGTTGAGTTAGTTGTAGGATTTGAAGAAAAATTACAATTTATTGATACCGCTAGAGGTATCTGCCACGCTGGACACGTACCTTATGAGGATTTTGTATACTCATCTAAGTATCTTGAGGGGGCAATGTTAACTTATCTTAAACGTAAGAACATTGTAGCACCGAACAAGCCAGCAGATAGACAAGAACGAATGCAAGCCCTCCGTGATAACAATGAAGAAAAATTCATTGGAGCATACGTAAAGGCACCAATCGTTGGTAAGTATGAATGGATATATGATTTAGATTTAACATCTCTATACCCATCCATTATTATGAGTATTAATATCTCACCCGAAACCAAGGTTGGTAAGATTAAAGATTGGGATGCTCAAAAATACATGAAAGGTGAAGTTGATACTTACTATATTGGTGAAGATGCAATTTCAAAAGAAAATCTAAAAGAATACTTAGAAAAATCAAAGTTCTCTATAGCATCCAATGGAGTATTATACAGAACTGATGTTGTTGGTTGTATTCCTGATATATTAAATACGTGGTTTTCACAACGTGTTGAATTTAGAAAATTAGAAAAACAATATGGAGATAGTGGAGAAAAAGAGAAATACGCTTTTTACAAAAAAAGACAGTTGGTACAAAAGATTCTTCTTAACTCTTTATATGGTGTTCTTGGTCTTCCTGCCTTTCGGTTCTATGATGTTGATAATGCTACCGCTGTTACCACGACCGGTCAGACGGTTATTAAAAGTACGGCTGATATGGCTAACATCAAGTACAACAAGGAGTTGGGTACTCCTGATGCTGACTCTAACATATATATCGATACTGATTCTGTATTCTTCTCGGCTGCTCCTCTCTTAAATCATAGGATTCCAAATTGGAAGGATAATGACCAAGATACAATAGCTGGTTTTGTAAATGATATCGCAGGTGAGATGCAAGATTATCTAAATAACTTTTATGATATTCTAAGTAAGAAAGTATTCAATATTGATAAACATCGATTTGAGATTAAAAAAGAATTCGTTTCCAAAGCTGGTATATGGATTGCAAAGAAAAGATATGCACAATGGATTATATCAGATAATGGTGTACCATGTGATAGATTGGATGTAAAAGGATTAGATGTTGTACGTTCATCATATCCAGCCGCATTTAGAGCATTTATGAGTGAAGTACTTATTGAAATTCTAAGAGGTGATACTGAAGAACAACTTACTGATAAGATTTACAATTTCAAAAATGATTTGGTAAACATGAATGTTGTTAAGATTGCTAAAGCAGGGGCTGTAAAGAATTTATCAAAGTACATGCCTAAGAAGAAAGATCAGACAGCAATGTTTCAATTTGCTAGTGGTTCTCCTGCTCACGTTAAAGCATCAATAGCTTACAATCAATTATTAAAACACTATGGATTAGATAAAACTCATGCACCTCTACGAGATGGAGATAAAATTAAGTGGGTATATCTAAAACAAAATCCATTTGGATTAGATGCAGTAGCACTAAATGGTTATGATGACCCTAAAGAAATAATGGAATTAGTAACAACGTATATTAACTATGATAAAATCTTTGAACGAGAACTCTTAAAAAAGTTAGAGGATTTCTACGGAGCACTCGGTTGGGGAGCAGTTTTATCATCAACAAAAACAGCTGAAAAGTTTTTTAGCTTTTAATTTGGTAAATCCAAATAAAATTCGTATCTTTGAGATAAGATAAAAAGTAAAATTATATATTAAATTTAAATTATGGAAAAACAAAAATTAGATGGCTTCATCAATCGTTACAATCTCGGTGGTGAAGTAGAATCAGTAATGGTAAAATCAGATGGTGCAAATCTATCTGTAAAAATGATTTCAGATGACAAAACACTTTTAGGGGATGTATCAGTTAGTGGTGCAGAATTTCCCGAAGGTGAGTTTGGTATCTATACAACTTCACAACTTAGAGGTTTGTTAAGTGTATTAGATAACTCAATTACAATCGAAGAAGTAACAGGTGCATTAAAGTTCTCCGATAAAGGAACAAAGATGCAGTATATGTTAGCAGCACCCTCAGTTATCCCAGCGGTACCTGATTTAAAAGCACTTCCTCCATTCAATGTAACTGTAAAATTAGATGATGAGTTTGTAAACAAATTTATTAAATCTAAGGGAGCATTAGCAGATGCTGATACATTTACATTTACTTCAAAAGCTGGTGTATCTGAGATTATCTTAGGATATTCTTCAATCAACTCTAACCGTATCTCTATTACAGTAGATGCACAAGTAGAAGGTGATGTAGACCCAATCCAATTCTCAGCAAAATACTTGAAAGCTATCTTGATGAGTAATAAAAATTCTAACACATCATCTTTAGAGATTTCTTCTCAAGGATTATCTAAGTTAGTATTTACTGATGGTGATTACGCATCAAATTATTATCTTGTAGAGATTAAATAATATGAGTTTTTGGGATACAGAGCCAGCAAAGCCTGAGTTTATATTTGAGAATGAGAAACGTAAGTTGATAGATAATATGAATTATCTAATGACAATGAGCGTTGAAGAGCAGACTCTATATAAAAAGTGGGTGGAGTTGCAGGAAGATTCTATGATTAGAGATAAATCCATTATGGCATCATATTATGATGTTCAATGGAAACCAACTGATATCAACAATAAGGAATTAACAATTCAAGAAATTGAAGCGTTAGATCCTTACGCTGAAATCGTTGATGGTGATGCAGCTTTAGGAACAAAGTGGACTTATCTTAGAAGAATGATTCACACTATGAGTTGGACAGCAAATCCAGGTCGTAATGTTAAAATCTTTATCAAAGATAGAACAAGCGGTAAACTTTTAGGTTTAGTATCCCTAGCTTCAGATGTTACTTCAATGGGTGTACGTGATAAGTACATTGGTTGGAATAAAGATAACAAGTTCAAAGATGGTAAGTTAAATTACACAACCATAGCATCATCAATTGTATGTACTCAACCATTAGGATATAATTTCTTAGGTGGTAAACTTACCGCAATGATGACTACGTTACCTGAAGTTAGAGAATTTTGGAAAAGAAAATATGGACAAACTCTTATAGCAGTTGGTACAACTTCTTTATATGGAATACATTCACAATACAATGGAATTCCTCATTTCAAAACTTTAGGAGAATCAGCAGGTAAGATTTCATTAAAACCAGATGATGAGTTCTATGAACCATGGCATCAATGGATTAAAGAGAATCGTGCTGAGTGGTACGAGAAAGCTATTACTAATGAACGTATTCGTAATGGTAAGAGTATGGGAACTGGCAAAGGAGCTAGTGGACCTGTAAGTGGTATCAAGCAAAAAATTCTTGGACAGATATTTAAAGAATGTGGTATCAAGCAAACCGAATATCATCATGGATTTAAACGAGGTGTATATCTCGCCATGATGTATGAAAACGGACCTGAGTTTCTACGTTCTGAAATAGAAGAATCTGAATTAGTAATGAAGAAGAAATTTGTAGAAGGACAAGAAAACATCAACAATTGGTGGAAACGTCAAGCTATCAAACGATATTCTAAATTACATGATACGAATAGATTAAAGCCGGAACACTTATACTATGTAGATGGTATATCAGTTTCGTGGGAAGATTTTAAACAACAACGATTATCCGAAGTGGGTAGATAAAAAAACAATAATATGAACTTACAAGAAGTAGCACAAAAATATCGAATATCAGATAACTTTCTGAATTCAAAAGATGATGGATTATTAGTGGCATCTAAATCAATCCAAGATTTAATAAATGAAATTAATCAAGATGCTAAACGAGGTATTGATGAAAATAGAAAACAATCAATTATTACTAAAATGGAAATGTTGAGAGATTTTCTTAAAGATGTAAAAAACTCGGGAGTATAAATGGCATTTTTCGAAGAAACAAAAGAAGATGGTGTTCATAATGGTTTGTGGACAGAAAAATATAGACCCAATAAATTATCAGAATATGTTGGGAATGATCATCTTAAAGAAAAAGTTCAACAATTTTTAGAAACGGGTGAAGTACCTCATTTACTTTTCTTTGGAAAAGCTGGTACTGGTAAAACAACCTTGGCAAAGCTAATTGTTAATTCAATTGATTGTGACCATATTATTATTAACGCATCTGATGAAAACAATGTAGATACCGTTCGTAATAAAGTAAAGGGATTTGCTTCATCAATGGGATTCAAGAAATGGAAGATTGTTATACTTGATGAGTTTGATTACATGACTCCGAATGCACAAGCAATACTAAGAAACTTGATGGAAACCTTCTCACAACATTGTAGATTTATTCTAACATGTAATTATGTTGAGAAAGTTATATCTCCAATTCGAAGTAGAACACAAGAGTTTCAGATTGTACCGCCAACCAAAAAAGATGTTGCAGTGCAGATATCACAAATCCTTGGTAATGAGGAAGTAACATTCGAACCAAAAGACCTTGTACCTATCATTGATAGTTCATATCCTGATATTAGAAAGATTATTAATACTTGTCAGTTGAATTCCTCCAAAGGAATATTAAAACTCGATACAGCCTCTGTAATTGATTCTGATATCAAAGGTAAGATTGTAGAGATATTAAAATCAAATGATGCAAAACCAAACAAATGGAAAAACATTAGACAGGCAATAGCTGATGCTCGTGTTCAAGACTTTTCAGAAATGTATTCATATCTTTATGATAAGGTTGAAGAGTATGGTAATAATAACACTTCCAATATTATTTTAATACTTTCGGAATCACAACATAAGGATGCAGTGGTTGTGGATAAAGAAATAACTTTTATGAGTTGTATTATCCAAATAGTAGCATTATAATTTTGTAAATCCAAATAATTTTCGTATCTTTGAATCAAAGAAACAACAAACCGAGTCACATATGCAAGAAATAGATACTTTATCGAAATACGGACAATCATTTCAATCAAAGGTAATTTCTGCACTTCTTACTGATACCAAGTTCCTCGATACTATTGGGGAAATCACTACTCCTAAGTTCTTCGAAAACGATGCAAACAAATGGATTATAAGTGAAATACTTGAATATCATAATGAGTATAGAAAATCACCCACATTAGATGTATTTAAAGCACAGCTATCAAAGGTAGATAATCCTATTCTTAAAAAAACTGTTGTTGACCAATTAAAACATATCCATACACAAATTGGTAATGTTGATTTAGAATACATCAAAGGTGAATTCAAAGATTTCTGTATAAATCAAAATTTAAAAGGAGTAATTCTACAATCTGTAGATTTACTACAAGCTGGTTCTTATGATAGAATCAAAGATTTGGTAGATGCAGCTATGAAAGTTGGTAGTGAAACTGACTTGGGTATGGATTACGTATTAGATTACGATGAACGTATGTTAGATTTAAAACGTTCAACTGTACCAACACGTTGGGATCCAATCAACGATTTAATGGATGGTGGATTAGGACCAGGTGAGTTGGGAGTTGTAGTAGCACCATCGGGTGTAGGTAAAACATGGATACTTACTGCAATTGGTGCAGAAGCTGTAAGACAGGGTTTAAGTGTAGTACATTATAGTATGGAATTATCCGAACACTATGTTGGTGCTAGATATGATACTGTATTTACTCAGATACCATCTACTGATTTACGAGATAAGCAAGAAGAAGTAAAAGGCAAAATCACAAATCTTAAAGGTAAATTACTTATTAAGTATTTTCCACCAAAGGGAGTTTCTGTACGAAAATTACAACAACATATTGAAAAAATGAGTTCTCTTGGTAATAAGCCTGATTTAATCATTGTAGATTATGCAGATTTACTATTATCTGATTCAAACAAAACCGATTCAACTTATGCTGAACAAGGTGGTGTTTACATCGATTTACGTGGTATGGGTGGACATTTAGAAATTCCAATATGGACAGCATCTCAAACAAACCGTTCAGCAATTGATTCAGATGTAATTGAAGCTGATAAGATAGCTGATTCTTACGCTAAGGTAATGAATGCTGATTTCATTATGAGTTGGAGTAGAAAATCAAAAGATAAGTTGAATGATACTGCTAGAGCTCACGTAATGAAAAACAGATTTGGACCAGATGGAATTACGTTCCCATGTAAGATGGATACTAACACAGGATACATTGAAGTATATGATGGTAATTCACCTGATGGTGTAATTGCACAGAAAGAAGCAGCAAGTGGTCAATTGGAAAGTAAGAAACTTCTACATAAGAAATATGTGGAAAATATGGGATAGATGAGTGAAATCAAAACATATACTGTTGAAGAAACATCATTCAATTCTACAGTACGTAAGTTTTTAAAGAAATGGCACTATTCAGATTATGTAAACATTCAAGCTAAGCATACGTTTTGTTTATTTAAACCCGGTCCATTTGGAATACCAGAAATGATAGGGGTATGCATTTATACAAGGCCAGCAGGTCCATCGGCAGCAAAATCATATTGGCCTCAAAACCCTGAACAAGTTTTAGAACTAAGACGATTATGTTTAATTGATGATACTCCTAAGAATGCAGAGAGTTTCTTCGTAGGAAGTACTCTAAGGTGGTTAAAGAAAAATACGGAATGGGAATATGTTATTTCGTATGCAGATGAAGAACAAGGGCATAAGGGAGTTATCTACAGAGCTAGTAACTTCAAGTATGTGGGTAAAACAAAAGCTGGTAGAACGTTAGAAGTGGATGGAGAAAAATTCCACATCAGAACATTAACTATGGTTGATAGACCGTATGGATTGGAAATAAATAAAAGATATAAAGCTGGTGATAATGGTATTAAGGTAATACAGACTTTACCAAAAAATATATTCACATATATATTAAAAAATACATAAATTATTTCTATCTTTATACCTATAAAGTAACCATAGTATATCAAAACAATTTAACACATCCTTAGTAATATCAAGGATAGTGTAACAGAATAAAAATATTAAAAAATATTATCGGAAATGTATTCGGTTTTTGAATATATATGATAATTATAAACACCCACTAATCAAACGGTGGGTAACATTAACAATTAAATTAAAATAAATTTTATGGCAAATTCGCAAGCAATTTTCGAACAAATCTCTGAGTTATATACTCAATTCGAAGCAGAACACAACGGAACAACAAAAGCAGCTAAATCAAGAGCTCGTAAAGCAATTGGTGAAATCAAGAAACTTGTAACAGACTACAGAAAAGTATCAGTAGAAGAGAACAAGTAATCGAGATATCACTATGAGCAAATTATTTGAAGAAAGAATTCCGTATAAACCATTTGAATATCCTGTATATTATGAGGAAGGGTGGCTAAAGCAAGCACAAGCGTTTTGGTTACACACCGAAATATCAATGCAAGGGGATGTAAAAGATTGGAATGAAGTATTAACTGATGAAGAGAAGAACTTAGTTGGTAATATTCTTTTGGGATTTGCTCAAACAGAATGTGCTGTATCTGATTATTGGACTACGATGGTAACCAAGTGGTTTCCAAAGCATGAGATAAAACAGATGGCGATGATGTTCGGTTCACAAGAAACAATCCACGCAACAGCATACTCTTATTTAAATGAAACATTAGGGTTAGATGATTTCTCAGCATTTCTGCATGAACCTGCAGTAGCTGAGAAATTCGAACTCTTAACACAAACTACCGCTGATTGGACACATACAGATTTGGCAACAAATCCTATTGCAAGAAAAGAAGTTGCACGTTCATTGGCAATATTTTCTGCGTTTAGTGAGGGTGTATCTTTATATTCTTCATTCGCAGTATTGTACTCATTCCAAATGAGAAACAAATTAAAAGGAATTGGACAACAAATGAAGTGGAGTGTACGAGATGAATCTCTACATTCTAAAATGGGTTGTCAATTATTCAGACACATGTGTGAAGAATTTCCTGAACTATTGGAAGATAGTAAAGAATCAATTTTAGAAGCATCACGATTAATCGTAGATTTAGAATCTCGTTTTATTGATATGATTTTTGAACAAGGTGATTTGGAAAATCTAAAGAAAGATGATTTGAAAGAATTCATCAAGGCTAGAACAAATATTAAATTAGAAGAATTGGGATATAAATCTCAATTTACATACGATAAAGAAAAAGCAGAGAACTTAGAATGGTTTTATCACCTTACAGGTGGATTGACACATACTGATTTCTTCGCAGTTAGACCAACAGATTATTCCAAAGCCAATGAAGGTGAGGATTTCGGAGATATGTGGTAATATTAAATAAAGAATTATGACATTAGACGAATTAGAATTAAAATTACGTGATTGGGCGAAAGAACGTAATATTGATAAAAGTGAAAACGCTCCAAAACAATTAATAAAGATTATGGAAGAGTTGGGTGAAACATCAGCCGCTCTTTTAAAGAATAACGAACCTGAGTTGAAAGATGGAATCGGTGATATATTAGTTACCGTTATGATATTTGCGCAACAATTAGGGTATACACCAGCTGAATGTTTAGAAGCAGCTTGGAATGAAATAAAAGATAGAAAAGGCAAAACCGTAGGTGGAGTCTTTATACGAGAAAAATAGATTACAATAAAAAGAAATAGAAAACAAAATGGCTAAGAATCAAGGTGAAGATTTAGGTTGGGAATTGGGTGTAGATTTTCCAGAGTGGGCAAATACTGAGATATATGTTAAAACTATATCCAATGGATATTTACTTGCTGGTGAAAAACCAAAAGATGCGTATTGGAGAGTTGCTACCAAAGTAGCTCAACGTTTAAACAAACCACAATTGGCATCAAAATTCTTTGATTACATTTGGAAAGGTTGGTTAAATTTAGCATCACCTGTATTATCAAATACTGGTACTGATAGAGGATTACCTATATCATGTTTTGGTATAGATGTAGCTGATTCAATCTTTGATATTGGTTCTAAAAATTTAGAATTAATGTTACTCGCTAAACATGGTGGTGGAGTTGGTATTGGTATCAACCAAATCAGACCAGCAGGAGCTTCTATTACCGGCAATGGAACATCTGATGGTGTAGTACCATTTGCTAAAATATACGATTCTACGATACTTGCAACCAATCAAGGTTCGGTACGAAGAGGAGCGGCATCGGTTAACCTTAATATAGAACATAAAGATTTTGAAGAGTGGTTAGAAATTAGAGAACCAAAGGGAGATGTAAATAGACAATCATTAAATTTACACCAATGTGCAGTAGTGGGTGATAAGTTTATGAGAAAACTTCAAGATGGTGATGATGATGCTCGTAGAAAGTGGAGTAAGTTAATTCAGAAACGTAAAGCAACTGGTGAACCATACATCATGTATAAAGGTAATGTTAACAAACAGAACCCTGAGATGTACAAAGTTAATGGATTAAAAGTACATATGACAAATATATGTTCTGAAATTACCTTACATACTGATGAATCACATTCATTTGTTTGTTGTTTAAGTTCATTAAACTTAGCAAAATACAATGAATGGAAAGATACTGATTTAGTTTATACCGCAACTTGGTTTTTAGATGGTGTATTAGAAGAATTCATTCAGAAAGCAAAAAACTTAAAAGGATTCGAAAATTCAGTTCGTTCTGCTGAAAAAGGTAGAGCATTAGGATTGGGTGTATTAGGATGGCACACTTATTTACAACAACAAGGTATTCCATTTGAAGGAATGGCTGCACAATTCGAAACTCGTAAGATTTTCTCTCAATTAAAGATTGAATCTGAAAGAGCAAGTAGAGATATGGGTGAGGAAATGGGTGAACCTTTATGGTGTAGAGATAGTGGTATGAGAAATACTCACTTGAGAGCAATCGCACCTACTGTATCTAACTCTAAACTAAGTGGTGATGTATCCGCAGGTATAGAACCTTGGGCAGCAAATGTATTTACTGAACAAACTGCTAAAGGAACATTTATTCGTAAGAATTCTGAATTAGAAAAAGTTCTAAGAAAAGTTGGTATCAATACTAAAGATACTTGGGATAAGATAATGGCTGATGGTGGTTCAATTCAAGATTTACAAGAATTGGATAACTTCAGATACGTAAACGGAAAGTTGGTAAAGAAAGAAGATATATCAGAAATAGATTATGATAAATCATTCAATATTAAAGATGTATTTAAAACTTTTAAAGAAATAAACCAATTAGATTTGGTAAAACAAGCTGGTATTAGACAACAATATATTGACCAAGGCGTTTCACTTAATTTAGCATTTCCATCAACAGCAACCCCAAAATGGATTAACCAAGTAACATTGGAAGCTTGGAAACAAGGAATTAAAACACTATATTACATGAGAACGGAATCAGTACTTCGTGGTGATATAGCAACAAGAGCAATGGACCCGGATTGTATCTCATGCGACGGGTAATTTATTAACAATAATAGGAGAAAGAAATAATGATTCAAGTAAAGAAATTCTACGCAGAATGGTGCGGACCGTGTAAAATGTTAACCCCTATAATGGAGGGAGTTAAGAAAAATCATATTGATGTTCAATTTGAGAATGTTGATGTTGATGCACAGTTTGAAATAGCATCTAAGTATTCAATTCGTTCAGTACCTACTGTTATTGTTGAACAAGATGGAGTAGAAGTACAACGATTTGCTGGATTACAATCTGCTATGGCATATGATAATGCTCTTTTAGAATTAAAAAGTTAATAACTTAATGGTTTTTACAACATCGATTATTTAAAATCGGTATAATTATTTTAAGATGAATAAGGTTTATATTAATAGTCTACAAAATATAATAAACAACGAAAGTTGTAATACAACATATACCCCAAATCTGGGGGAATATTCACTCACAAGTACATACGGAGAAAATATTAAAATTTACTATGAATCAGTTAAGGCTGGTTCTTAGTATGCAATCAATTAATAATAACTAATAAAAAAAACAGAAATTTAATTATGAAAAAACTAATATTATTTAGTTTGATGATTTTATCATCATTTATGGCTTTCTCACAAATTAGTGGGAAGATTGTGGATGCAGATAGTAATCAACCATTGCCAGGAGCAACTATTCTCGTACAAGGTACGGATGATGGTGTTGTAACTGATTTTGATGGTGAATTTACTATTCAAGCAGCAACTGCAGGGAGTACACTTGTAATTTCGTATCTTGGATATGAAACACAAGAAGTTATTGCACAAGATGGAATTTTGGTAGTAGCATTAGCTTTATCAGCAGAATCATTGGATGAGATTATTCTTACTTCTGGTGTTATTGATTTAGCTGAAATGCGAGCAACACCAATAGCAGTATCAACGATTAAGGCAAGTGAAATTGCTCTTAAAGTAGGAAACATGGAATTTCCTGAAATTATGAATACCACACCAGGTGTTTACGCTACCAAACAAGGTGGTGGATATGGAGATTCTCGTATTTCACTTCGTGGGTTTGACCAAACTAACACTTCTTTCCTTATTAACGGACAACCTGTTAATGATATGGAAAACGGAAGAGTATATTGGTCAAATTGGCAAGGTTTAACAGATGTAGCATCGGGTATCCAAATTCAACGTGGATTGGGAGCATCTCGTTTAGCAGTACCATCAGTAGGTGGAACTGTTTCTATTTTCACTAAAGCAGCTGAAAAAACTGAAGGTGGTTCTTTGAATCAATTAGTAGGTAATGATGGGTACAGAAAAACTGTATTTAATTACAATACTGGTAAGAATGATAACGGATGGGCATCTTCTTTCTTGCTATCAAGATGGCAGGGAGATGGTTATATCAACAATACGAGTGGAGAAGGGTATACATACTTCTTCGCAGTTGGATACTCACCAGAAGGTTCTAAACACGATTTAAACTTTTCTTTCTTAGGGGCTGGACAATGGCACCACCAAAGAGATGTATGGGTATCTATTCGTGATTACCAAAACTTTGGTAGTGAAGGAATTGATAGACGTTGGAATACTAACGGAGGTACTTTAAATGGTGAAGAATTCTCAATGAGAAGAAACTTCTACAACAAACCATTAGCAACATTCAATTGGGATTACAAAATCTCAGATAACATTAAATTAGCTACATCATTTTATGGTTCAGCTGGTCGTGGTGGTGGAACAGGTCCAAGAGGAAACAACTTTAGAAACTCTACATCTGATATCTTACCATATCGAAAAGATTTAACTGAACACTACTTAGAAAACGGTAAAGGTTCAAGAAATACCGATGGTTCAATTAACTTTGATGCAATTGTAGCACATAATCAAACTTCCGCCCAACCTTATAGTGGTGATATTAGTGGATTTGAAGGACAATTAATTGGTTCTAATGGATTTAGAAATGATGGTGTAAGTAGAGAAATTCTTGTAAGAAGAGCATCTATGAACTCACATGACTGGGTTGGTGCTATTTCTAACTTAGAAATTAATAGTGGTAAGTTTAAATACTCTATCGGAGTTGACTTACGTAATTATACAGGATATCACTATCGTGTATTGAATAATCTAATGGGATTAGATGGTTATTACTCAACTGGTAACAGAAACTCTAATGGACAAATCATCAATACTTTGGTGGAAGCTTCTCCTTTCAAAAGTACTGGACTTAATAATGGAGCTAAAATCGATTACTACAATATTGGTAACGTTGGATGGCAAGGTGTGAATGGTTTAATTGAATATAATGATGATGGTAAACTAACAGCAGTATTGCAAGGTGGGTTATCTAATCAATCTTTCCAAAGAGAAGATTTATTTGACCAACCAGCAAACCCAGTTTCAGATACTCAGAATCAACGAGGTGGTTATATTAAAGGTGGTGCAAACTACAACTTTAATGAAGTATCAAACGTATTCTTCAATGTTGGTAAAATTTCAAGACAACCACAATTTGGAGCAGTATTCCCTAATTATGGAAATGATATTAATCCAGATTTACAAAATGAAGAAATTCAATCAGTAGAGTTAGGATATGGATTTACATCTTCTAAATTAGATTTTAATGTAAACGTTTATTCTACTTCATGGGGAAACAGATTTGTAACACGTTCTTTATCTAACCAACAAGGTGTAGATGGTTCGGCTCAATTTAGAAACGTAGATGTACAACATAACGGTTTTGAATTTGAAGGTAAATACCGAGCAAGTGATAAATTAACATTTAAAGGAATGTTATCAATTGGTGATTGGAGATATACAAAAGATTTCTCAGCAGAGTTATTTGATGAGAATCAACAATCAATTGGAACTGGTACTTTATATACCAAAGGAGCTAAAGTAGGTGATGCAGCACAATTCACTTCTTACGCTGAAGTTGATTACAGATTGGGTAACGTAGTGAGTGTAGATTTAGGATATAGATTCGTAGATGGATTATATGCTGATTACTCAATTACTGATTCACAATTTACTCAACCAGATAATGATGGAGCATTAAAACTTCCTTCATATGGTTTATTAGATGGTGGTGTAACAGTTAGAATAGGTAAAGGATTGAGTTTCCGAGGAAATATCAATAACGTATTGGATACTACTTACATTGCAGAATCTAACTCTAATATTCATGCAGATTCAAATTCCAAAACTTGGAACGGTGTTGATACTCGTAACTCGGTATGGTTTGGATTCGGAAGAACTTGGAACGCTTCTTTAAAATACAGATTCTAAAAATAACTTAAATAAGGGGAGTGTAAAATCTCCCCTTTTTTATTAATAATACAAAATAAAAAATGATAGATTGGTATGAAGTAATCGGTTGGATAGGTAACATATTAATAATAACACAGTTCTTACAAAAGGATATGTTGAAGTTAAGAATATATGGTATATTAGGTGGAATAGTTTGGTTAGGATATGCATGTTTATTGGGAACAGTATCATTGGCAGTATTAAACTTTATAATCATTTGTATACAGTTATATCACATACGTAAATTATTAAAAGAAAAGAAATTAAAAAAATAATATGAAAAAATTATTATTAGTATTACTGATGTTACCATTATTATCTTTTAGTAATGATGATTGGGGTAAGGTAGGACATCGAATTATCGGTGAGATTGCAATGCAGAATCTAACTCCAAAAGCAAAAGAAGCCATATTACACCTAACAGTAGGTAGAGATTTAGCTTTAGTTTCAACTTGGGCAGATGAGATGAGAAGTAACCCTGATTTTAAAGAGTATGCCCCTTGGCATTATGTAAACTTAAAATTAGAAGAAGAATATGATGGAACTCAACGTTCTCCAAATGTTGTAACACAAGTTACCGCTATGATTAAAGTATTAAAAGATAAAGAATCATCTTTTGATGATAAATCATTTGCACTTAAATACTTGGTTCATATGGTAGGTGATATTCACCAACCTATGCATACAGGAAGATACTCGGATTATGGTGGAAGTAAAATTAAAGTAGAGTTCTTAGGAAGAAAATCTCAAAAGAAATGGACTAATGTTCATGTATTATGGGATAGTGATTTGATTGATGATTATAAAATGTCTTATACCGAATACGCTAATAGTTTATTATCATACAAGACTGTAGATTTTGAACAAGGTGATATTGAAGTATGGACTAATGAATCACATCAACACGCTAAAAAGATATATTCAGAATTAAGAGGAGGTGAATTATTAGGATTTGATTATGTATATGAAAATCTCCCAATAGTAAATGATAGATTATATAGAGCTGGTATTAGATTGGCTAATATTTTAAACTCAATTTTTGGGTAATGAGCAAATTAATTAATTTATTTGGTGGACCTGGAATTGGAAAATCATCCATCGCAGCTGGTATAACTTATAAGTTAAAGAAGAAACATATTAGTTGTAACAATCCATATGAGTTTCCAAAGAAATTGGCTTGGGATAATAATATACCAGCAATATCAGATCAACTGTATGTGTTTGCAAATCAACATAGAGGTATAGCTGAATGTTATAACAAAGTAGATTATATAATAATTGATTCACCGATATTATTTTCTACAATATATCATAGATATTATACCAAAGGATATCCTGCAGAATTTTATGGTCAACCATTCCATGATTTAGTATTAGATTTACATAGTAAATATGATAGTATCAATATTCTTTTAGATAGAACCGAAGAAGGTGCACATAATGAGGGTGAGCGATTCCAAAACTTAGATGAATCTGTTGCAATTGATAATTTATGTAAATTAGTATTGGATGAAAATGATATACCATATCACACAATAAAAGTAGGACCAAAAACAGTAAAAAATATATTAAAGTTGATATGAAAAAGTTAGTAGCCGTAGGTTGTAGTTTTACCCATTGGCATTTTCCAACTGTATCCGATTGGATGGGGTATTGTTTTGATGAATACGAAAATTTAGGTAAAGAAGGTGCAGGAAATCGATATATATTTAATACCTTATTTGATTATATCCAAAATAACGATATATCTGATACATTTTTTTATATTCAATGGACTGGTATTCCACGAAGAGATTGGATGGGAGTTGGTTTTGATTATTGGAATTGCTTAGGAACGTTTAACCCTGATGATGGTTTAGATGATTTAAGTGAATTGAATTTATTACAATTTTCCACAGAATTTAGAAATTATCTTTATACCACTAAACAGTTACTAAATTCTAAAAATATTCCATATGTAATGAATCACATGTTAGATACGTGGTTCGAGGGAAATTTAGGTGAACCTGGAATTGGAACAGTTCCCAATCATATCTACAATGAAGGTATGAAGTTAATAGGAAACACATCACATTTAGATGATATAAAAAATATGTCTGCTGATAATTTTTTGAAACCATGTTTAGAATTTTATAGTATAGATAATGATAATATAAACATGGGACACCTCGCATTAGGTAACGAAGATATATGTGAATCTGATTACCACATGCACCCTAAATTATGCTTGAAATACGTAAGAGAAATTGTATATCCTACATTAAAAAATATAATAAGTTTAGATAATATTTTTGATTCTAAATTAGATGAATCTGTCAGTAAATGGGAAATGCATCTAAAAAATCATAATTGGTTAAAATCCCATAGAGATAAGCATGATAAAAGAGATTATACTAATTATGATATTTTATTCCCATATTATTTAAAATAAATTTGGTAAATCCAATTAAATTTTGTATCTTTAGATAGTAAAAGAGATAGATATGATATACGACCCAAATAACGAACTTACAGATAAGCAATTAGAGAAGCTTGGTGAAGATGATTTTGATTCTATGTTAGAGTATTTAGATGGACAAGCAGCTCACTTAAAACAATTCACAAAACCACTATCTTCATATCACACAAAAAGATTTGCCGCTGGTGCTGCTAAATCAAGTGGTAAAGAAATTACTGATGAAGAATTAAAAGCAGCTGAGAAACTTGGTAAGAAAAATGAACAAGAAGCATATGATATCATTAAAGATAGAGTAGCTGAATACGAAAAAGATAATCCTAAATATAAAGATGAAGGAATCAAAAATATAAAAACCAATCGTTCTCAATGGTTCGATTAATTTAAAATAAAACAAATATATTATGGCAGAAATTAAACCACAACAACCAAAATTAGATTTATCAAAAGCAACCGAACTTACATGTCAAGAATGTGAGGGAGCAGTATTTATACAAGGAACTAAGTTTTTAAAAGTTTCCAAATTAGTGACAGGTACACAACAAGATGCAATTATTCCAGTTGAACTGTACTTATGCGGAGATTGTGGAGAAATTAACCAAGAGTTACTTCCAAAGGAAATGCAGAAACCTAAATTATAAAATACCATGACATTAGAAGAAAAGTTCCAAGAAATAGCAAATGTTGAATTTGTAGAATCCAATGGAGATATAGAAATCGGTACATTGAATACCGCTGATGGTTATGAGATATATTATATAACTACTGAACTCAGAGAGTTAGATTGGGAAAATGATGTTTTCTATTACCAACCTGATTTTGATATAATTATACAGTATATTGAAGATATCCAAGAAAAAGCTAATCAAAATCGTTTATTAGTAAAAGATACAAATACCACAATTGCATGTTGGGATATTGATGAGTATTTTGATGAATACTATATGTTAGATTATTTAGAATCTAAAATGGATGCAGATGAATTTGAAAAGTTTAAAAAATTAATATGAGTGATAAGCCAAAAACATTATTTGACCACATAAAACAAATCACATCAGTACAGAATCCAAAGTATTGGGATACACTTGAAGATAGTGATAAAAAAACGTGGAGTAACTACATGATACATAGATTTCTTTCTATGAATCCAGATTGGATACAAGTCCTTTCGGAGATACAACCATATACACAAGTGTTAGAACCTAAAGCTCTTTATTTAGCTTTAATTGGATTACTTCCAAAAGGTAAGTATTATTTAAAATACATTAAAGGTAAAGGTGAAACTAAATATGAAAAGTTTATAATTGATTTGGTAGTTAATGAATTTATGTGTTCTACTACTGAAGCTATTGATTATCTTGAAATATTCTATTCTACTAAAGAAGGTAGGGCGAACATAAAGTATATAGCTGAAAAATATGGTACTGAGAAAAAGAATATAACTAAACTAAAACTAAAGTTATAATGAAATCGTATTGGGATTGGAATAAGAAAAACTTCGATTGGCACTTTGATTCACAAAAGAAAGTAGATGATGTACAATATGTAGGACAATTTACTTCAGATGAATTGGAATCATCGGTAAACAAAATTATAAATTCATTAACAGATGAAGATAAATTTACTGAAACTAAAATCAAAGGAACTTTTTATAATAAAGAATCTCAAGATGTAATGGAAGGTTATCATAATGATTTGGAGAAAGCTGGTTATACTGAATATAATACAGGAGGTAGGCAAACTCGTAATCTTCCTGATATTTTCCATAAGATGGGAGAACTAAGTGGTTTAGATAACCCACAAATAATGTTCTTAGAACAACCTTCGGGTCGTATCATTCCATGGCATAGAGATTCTTATAACAACTATAGAAGGAACTTTGCAAAGGTATCCGATGATACTGAAGTGATACGATATTTAATTCAGTTAAACGATTGGAATTGGGGACATCATATACTTGTAGGTAACTCAGCAATTCATCAATATAAACTTGGTGATATACATTGTTGGGAAGAAGGAATTTATCATTCCACAGCAAATTCAGGTTACTGGCCTCGTTATTGTATGACTATTACCGGAATCGTTACAGATACCTCACTACACAAGCAGTTACCCAAGGAAGTAAAAATATAGATTAAAATAAAGTTGATAAATCATTTGGATATATCAACTTTTTTTCGTATCTTTACATAGTAAACAATAAAACAGATAAATTATGCCAAGAGTTAGTTATAGTCAGTTTGGGATGTATAGTG
>TARA_R110001592_G_scaffold254129_2_pt1 | contig 20398 bp, 20 predicted proteins | sample TARA_R110001592 | Tara Oceans TARA_R110001592 (sample SAMEA4398387) | marine metagenome | biome: Polar Biome; feature: [SRF] surface water layer (ENVO:00010504); material: water (ENVO:00002006), including particulate matter (ENVO:01000060) such as... | depth 5 m | reverse complement strand
GCGTTCATGCTCTTGAGAGCTGGAATAACTGCCATTCTTACGAACTTGTCAGCTCTTGCTGCCTGCTCAGATTCACTCTCCGAACAGGACGATAAAGTGAGCGTTAGCAGCAGAATGGCGGCCAATCTCATAAGGATGTATAGCTGCCGCAAAGACGAAAACAGTCCCGTAGAAAAAGTGAAACCGGGATTTTCACAAAGGTCCCTTATGAGTAATTTTGTGCCTGTCAGGCATGATGGTATCTCAGCTTCCGACGGGCAACAAGGTGCCATGAACTGCCGGTCAGTAACGATCAAAGCAACCGCGCGTCTTTTCGCGTCGGATTGCCTTTGCTCGCTAAATGTTTTGTGAGCACATAGGCCAGTAACGGCAACCATGACAAAAAGGACATGAATAGCCCGGAAAGCATGTAGTTGGTTTTATTTCGGTAAGGCCATCCAAACTCCGTTCCCCATGGATATTCACTTAATTCTTCAGCTGTGGCAAACAGCCCAATATATACACCCTCGCAACCAGCTAGGACTGTAAAAAATATACCAAGAAATATGAAAGTGATGATTATCAGTTTATTCATGATTGCTATTTAACGCCACAAGCACCGGCGGCGAAACCGCGCAGCGGTTTTGACGTCCGTGTGGCTTGACTTGTTAACTGCTTCACATGGCACAGTACACGCCGACCAAATCACCACGAACACCAATTGAAACATACTCACCATCCGTGCTCTCTGTGCCGAGACCGTATTCGTTTTGTATCGGGTCGTAAAACTGGACGTACCCTTTATCCTTCGCGATAACCCAGTATTCTTCAAATACTTCGGTATTCATGTGCTCCCCATTTTCTAATAATCGGAATAACTGGCGATAGGGGGTGACTAATGCGTTCCTTAGTTTTGGGATAAAAGACAGTATCTTATCTTCGCTCCATGCATTACCAAATATAGCTCCTGGTTCGGGCTCATCGTAAGTGTACGATTCCAATTCAGTCTCGATCAGTCTTCGTATATCTTCGATGTTCATGGCTGAGCAGTTAACGCCCGTAGAAAGCGCGCGTTTTTTGCGTCGCCTTTGCTACGATTGTTATAAGCCGACTAGAGGACGCGAATATCATCGAGCGACAAAACATAGCTACCCTTGCTGTTTTCAGTTGCGGTTAACTCAATTGATAGGTCTGACAGGCCCTCATTTTGAGTGTAAACCGGAGCAGTTACACTCCATGCCTTTGGTGATGTATTTAAAATTTCTATTACATCGAGCTGGATTTCCTCAGGGTATGGGATTAACTCATCTCCGTACTCAGAGATAGCGCGTCCCATTTCCTCGACGGACAGCCTGTTGCCTGAGGTTAACCAGTAAACTTTGCTGTACTCACTAGAACAAAGCAGTGAGTACAGATGCCTTATCGATTCTTCCATACTTGCCTAGGCTTATAACGCCTGCAGCAGCGGGCGCGCGGTACGCGCGTCCGGCGACCGTAGGGAGCGCACTGCCTGCCCTTGTTATGAGTCCGATTTAGCATATTTGTACCATAGCATTTCGAACTCCGCCTTTGAGATTTCTTTACTGCTAAACTCCCCACTTGAATTGATCTTGGAGAGCGGAGGTATTTCGCATGTCCCGAGCTCAGTGCCTCCAGAATGTACGTCGTGAGAAGCAAAGCCCACCGACCCGTCTCGGAAAAATTCTAGCTTTCTAGATTCGAAGGACTCCGGATCCAGCTCCGATACCAGCCGGATAGGCTCATCGCGAAATTCATGAATCCAGGAAACTTCGATGTATCGCACGTCACGAGGACTCATAACAGCTAAATATAGAGACTAAGTCTATTGAAAAACGGAATCCGGGTTTTCATGGAAATGTCCCTTAAGAGTAATCAGCGGCAGTTCGCCCCAGTCTAACGCATCCGGCACGTTTCCGCCGCATAGCGGCCTGTCAGAGCCAGCTCGGGGAACGTTCTAGACGGGCCGGGTTGTGCCAAGTGCGGCCGCTTATTGATACACGGGAATATCATAGTTCACGGTGTCTTGCACCGTCAGTTCGTCGAACCTGTAAATAGTAACCTTATAATCTGCGCCGTGATCGTAGGTAAACCAACTATAGAAGATGTGAATATACAAATTTGCCACATCCTCTGGGGAAGCAGTTAGGTATAGAAAACCGTGGTCTTCACTCATCTGCGGAGCTAAATCTAGCAGGACTATTCCACCTGACTCAGTATGTATTTCTGCGATTACAGAGTCGAAACTAGCCAGCTCGAAACTGTTACTCGGTCTATAAGTTGCTGGGAAAAACACGCCGATTTCATCCAACTCAAATCTGGCGCGCCGCCTAGTTTGTATATGGAAACCGGGAATATCCATATCGCGTGCAGTGTAGGTGGCATAGCCTAGGAAATTCTCCTCGGAAGAAAGTACATGCTGGTCTTTATTCACTGAGGAAATCGTGGTGCAGCCAAACTGACCTAATACGCAGAGAAGAATACATAAGCGTAAATAACTGTCTGCCATGAATTCGCGCCTCAATAGTAACCCGTTTCAAAAAAGCAAATCTCCCTACGTGACGGGCCGGTTGGTGCCAACTGCGGCCACCGGATGTTGAAGTTGCATCGATGATCTATCAGGAATCTTCATCCTTTCTCGTTACGCTGCGTATACCAAATGATGACGATTTGGTATCGCCGTGCGCTGGGGTAAACGAACTAGTATTCAGCTCAGAGATTCTACTTTCAAATTCAGCCGTTAGCGTCGGCTTTGCATTTACAATGGATATGCCGATATCACTTCCGTAAAATTCCACAAGTGCCGTAAGCTGCTCATCTGAATAGTGCTTGGCATAGATATCCGCCCAGAGCCTCATAAACTTATCGTTTGACCGCTGTTTAACCTCACTCGTACCCTCTGACGCTTTATCTCTACGCCGCCCAGGATAAGAGTCCTTCATGGTCAAGTCGACGAGCCTCCTAGCAAGATTGTATTTTTCTGTCTGCGCCATAGTCATGGGTAGGCTTCTCACACTTTACAAACAAGTCAATTTATCTCAAAAAAAACGGGCTGACCGATTTTCATCACGGGCCGTAAAGAGTAATCAGCGGCAGTTCGCCCCAGTCTAACGCATCCGGCACGTTTCCGCCGCATAGCGGCCTGTCAGAGCCAGCTCGGGGAACGTTCTAGACGGGCCGGGTTGTGCCACGAACGGCCGGTCATTACTGACGCGAAGCGCCCTTGCTGCCCTGACTTGTTAAGGCTGCCCGAATTTGGATGCATAGCTAGGAAACAACTCCCTAAACCGTTCGTTTGCATATTGCTCTGCAAAAGCCTCGCCACCTCGCATTATGTTCTTCTTCCGACTTCGTAATTTGTCGACATGATGACCTAGTTCATGAAGAAATACATGCAACAACATAAATGCCTTGGCAGTAGAGGGCACAAAATGACAAATAAACTCATCTTTTTCTTCTTCAATAGGAACACCCAACTCTTGTAGAAGCCATTCGTGCTCCTCAAAATACTCCTTGTTGAAAGTTATCCACAAATCAGATGGCCAAGCTGAAAGCCAAATTGCACCAGTGCCTTCCCGATTGTAGTGCTTGTAGTAACCATCAGCATATTCATCACCTGTATCCAATATTACGGATTCAATTCCTTCGGAAATATCGCACCAATCAGGAATTAGGTCTGTAAAGTCGTGAATATCTTTCTTGGTCAATACATGCTTGAACCCTTTCCCTGGACGCACTCGGTCCACCACGTAACCTTCACTAGCAGTTGGCGTATGATTATTCTTTCGCTGAACATGGCCGCCGATCACTTTTGGAGACGTTTTACGATTATAGGTCGGTCTCATTGGTTTACCTTAACGCCTGTGGTTGCGGCGGCTGTAAGCCGTCCGTAACCCGCACTTGTTAAGTGCCGCTTGGCATGATTTATACATCCCGGATTCTCCCCTCCTGGCTCGGAATTCCGGAAACAACAAACACCCGATACCATTCAAGATCTTTTCTCTTAGCGAGTTCCTCATCTTCAAGCTCTTTCTCCTCCTGTAGACTTAATTGATCTACTCCAAGATTATTCGCCGCAACATAAACCGAGAAATGTCCCTTACCGATACTCATTTGTAGGAGTGGCTCATCATCAATGACAGACATTAGTAACAAGAGACCTGTCTCAGAGTGAAACGAAACGCACGTAATTCTCTGCCATTCCTCTATGTTGGGGGGATGCTCAGATTCAAGTAACTCGACCCAATGGTCATTTAAGTCCGCTTCCGTTCCGATCAGCCTACAACTTAAGCCACCAGCAAACCCTAGGGCTACCTTTTCATCATCCCAATTTTCTCCATCGCTTATGGAGCGATCTAAACTATCGCATATCATAATCTGGTAGTGACTAGCGAATAATCTACCAGCGAGCACGTTAGCCATTCCAGGCACCTAACAGCTACAACAATAGACCGACCTATATAACACCGGGGCCATTGTTGTAGGTTTCAGCACAGAACAAATATTTTTCATATCAATCTCCTATCTATTCCAGCCGCGCGTATAACACTACAGAAGGAGCCGTAATCCTGACCGGATTTGATGTGCATCGAACGGCCGCTATAAAGAATAATTTTGTGCCGGACAGCGTTTCACATACCCATGGTCCGCTCATCGCCTGTTAGCGACCCCTCAGAGCCCGCCAGGGCCGCCACTTCAACAGGCCCGGATGTGCCAGCGGCCGGTCTTTCGCGATGCCAGTGCAGGAGACAAGCTATTCCTAAATCTGACTTGTTATCTCTTGCCCGACTTCAACAATGTAAAGCCAAGCCGTTTCTCTTGGGCAATACGTATATTCTTTGGCTCCGCAACGTCCACTGTGAATTCGGACTGCATGTTGGAGGTGGAGCCGCTGGATTTGACCCTCCTAGTGACTGTAATCTTTACTCGATACCTTGCACCCTCTTCCTTTACTTTACCTGAGAATTCTAAGGTCTCTTCGTGTGTATCATTACTACCCTCAAAGACACCACCTTCTTGAATTTGAGCCGATATCGTTGAGTCTTCGGAGGTAAGAACAACTTCCAGTGGTTCAAGGGCTTGGGCAAGCGACAATCCAGCTAGAAACACGCACAGTGCGAATAACGATTTGATCTCCATTTTCGTCACTCTTCCCGATTGGTGAGCGTCTAGTTTGAGTAAACAGCGGCCTATTGACGCTGAGCATATCTCACCACCTGAAGGGCCGCAATGTGCCTATGAACGGTCGCTTATTACGGGGTATCGCAGATTCGTCTGTACGCTTAGGTGGTGTTCGACAAAGGGTTCTTACGCGGGATGTCCGTGTTCTAAGGGGACCGGGGCGTTCGATTAAGCGGCGACGTACAAAAGGTTGTGCGGTATCGATCAATCGCTTTGTATGGCGGTCGCGTAAAGGGCAATATCGGCTGCGCTCATGCCCTGTTGACGCGCCGTGTTTTGCCAACCTTTCAGGGCCGCGGAGACTTGCGTGATGATGGCTTCGGCCTGGTGGTCTTTTAGCGCAAAATACGGCGCTGCTCGTCGAGCGATGTCCAGGTCAGCATCCGGTCCCTCCTCGGATATCCAGGTCGCCAGCTCGCGCGCCTTCTCCATCTCTGGCACAGGATTCAGATCGTAGGCCGGGGACAGCCGCCATTGGCCGGCCCTGTCGTACAAGAAACCGTGATTACGCAAATGGTCGTCGAGGTTGCCGATCAAAACACCAAAGACTACCCGCCGCCATAGTTCATGCAAATCCGCCACCGGTTCACTGGAGTACATGCGGATGCATTCAGCAATGTCCGTATAGGTGGCCTCGTCGCCATCATTCAGGCCCAGTAAGCTCATGGCCGATAAAAACGGAATGCGCTGGTCGCCCCGCCGGTCAAATCGTGTGATCAGGGCCACTGCTCGCCCTGCCACATCCTCCAGGCGCGCCGCCGACACATTCAGGCCTGCCCTGCCCGCGAGTGTCATGGCCAGCACCTCGCCGTGCGGGATGCTGCGATCATCATCCGGCTTCGGGAATTTGGCGATGGACAAGGTGCCATCATTGTCTATGACGGAGGATTTTGGGCGAGCGCCACCCAGCGGCGAGCCTTCATTCAACAGCAGTTTTAAATCGTCTGCTGTTTCGGTATTCGTCTGAACGGCATCCGCGGCATTCATCAGCGCTGGCAAGCGAATCAGCGGCGGGACGCGGTAGGGGCCAATGTCATGATCAAAGCTGTCTTCGTTTTCACGCTTGTAGCGCAGCGCACCGATGCGCGTTTGATCGGTGATCGCCAACAGGTAGTCGATTTCGGATAGGGCCCGCGCCTCACCCGCCTTGCGAAATGCGCGTTTGATGAGCTGCTGACCCCACCGGTCAGGTGCCGTATCGCGCAATGCCCCGGGCAATGCTGAAGTGTCTGACGTGGTGTATACCGGCCCACCGCCCAACGGCAGGTTGGCCGGGTCGAGCGCAAAGGCCTGCGGGTTATCCCGCCATTCGTCCGCGTATTCAAACACTGAACTCTGGCCACGCCGCTTGGCGACATAACGGCACCGACCAACCAATGTTGGTTTCCCGGCCTGATCGAGGTAGATTTCGAGGGTATCGGTCATGAGCCCTGCCTTTTTCGGTTCACAGGCTGTACTTTTTGCGGCAACCGGTCCTCGTCTATATCCAGCCCCAGGGTATCGGTACCCCGATCGGCTAAATTGCCCAGCCCGTCGACCAGCCCCAGCAGCGCGAGCACGGTGGCATAGATGCCCATTGAAACGGACGGGTCGCCTTTTTCGAGTTTGTACAGCGTCCCCCGACTGATAAAGGCGCGCTCCGCCATGGAGACGGTCGAAATACGGCGCTTCTTGCGGGCAACGGCAATGTCCCCACCCAGCTTAATCAGGGCGTTACGGGCGGCTCTCGGGAGCGTACTGGTCGAGGGTGACTTCATAAATTGTCTTATGTACTATGCAATATAGTGCTTAATTGTTCATAATATTAGACATTATTGACCAAGTTGCTCGAAAAGGCCAGCGCCTGGTTGGCTGGACCTCACCCGCCTAAATACACGGCGGCGATCGACAGCCTGGCGTGCCCGAGCTCTCGCGAAAGGGTCTGTCTGGCGAGTGTATCGATTGCCCGCTGCGCTGCCGTCAGGTGTTTACGTTCAGGGCCACCGGCCGCCGGGCAGGGCCAGCCGGTCAATTGTGCATATCGGGCCTGCGCGTAGCCGTGGCGCAATCCGTGGTTTTTATTCAACCCGACCTTGACCGTATTGCGCTCGTAGGTGCGCAGTTGTTGCACGTAGTTTTTATTCGCCGGGATCAGTGCACCGCGGCCCGCAAAGCGATGTACCTCGTCCAGGAGCTGTCGCTGCTGCTCAGTACGGACAGGGATGTCCCGCGCCCTACCCCCTTTCGTCCAGCTCGCTTTCAGGACAATATTGTCGCCCTTATCAGCAAAGTGCGGGCTGAATTTAATGGCCTCCTCCCGCCGTAACCCGAAGGCCAGCTGCAGTCGCAGCGACATGCGCGTGTAGGGGTCCGAGACGTTGTTGAGCCGCCGGGCATCCAGATCGCGCGCCTTGTCCTCGCCGGTCACGTACACCCGGCGCGCCACCTGATAGTGATCGTTGTCCCGGGCGATGATGGCCGGCTTGCCAATCATCTTCGCCCACCAACGCAGGTGTGAGAGCCGATTTTTAACGGTGCCTGCCGATAACCCCTGAGACTGCCAGTACCCTACCAGGGCATCGACATGCTTGGGCTTGAATCCCTCGGGTTTGAGTTTGCGGTAGCCCAGATCGTGCAGGGTATTCGCCGCCTGCTGGAGAATGTGTTGCCTGGCCGCCCGGGTCGAGTGCGAGCCACTGTTTCGATTGTCAAAGACCAACCGTTTCAGTCCGTAATTGAGATCTCGCACACCCCACTCCCCACCCGGCAGAGTCCGGCTGGCCATCGCTACAGCGCCGGTATCTCAGGTGATTCTCCGCTGCCCGACCGGATTTATTGTGAGTACCACCACCGTTCGGTTAGTTTTCTTGCTCTCACAGCAGCCGTAGCGAACAGTGGTCCTGGCAGGCAGGATACGAGCAGAAAGCGTTTTTTAATGCCTGGTCTCTCCAGGCAGAGGCACCTTCCCTGAGGGGATGCGGATACCTCATAGCGGTCTGGGCAATGCCCTGGCCAGCGGTTTTGCTGCGTTTTTCGGTGCAGCGCCGATCGGTCTGTGACGTCTACCCCTCCTCTTCTTGGCCATCGGTTGATTGAAGGCAGAAGTGCTCACCCAGTGGGTGAACGCTTCAACCCGTTGGGTTTGCGTCGGCGGAGCCGACAAGATCCGGTGCTTTCGCGCCTGATCATGTGCTGGAGAATCCCCAGCGGTATGTGCAGAATAACCCCGCAGCACAGCGCGTTAGCGCCCGCCGTTGTGCGGCGCATTTCTGCCGCCAGATGCTACTGTCAGTAGCCACTTAGCCCGGTCATTTTAGGGTGGCGGTTTTTTGCCGGTCAACGTTAAAGTTCTTGAACCATCGTCAGGCATAATGTCTACGTCACGACGTTGTCGGGCGCTGTCACGCCCGCCGGGCCCCGCGGGTCGGGGCTCGGCCACGCCAGATCACTGGCGTCACTACCCTGTTTGGGATCGTACCGCTCCCGGTAGTGACGCCAGGACGTGTCCTAAACAGTGCCCCTCTTGGTCGCTGCAATGAGAGGTGACCTATTACGTCGGTAGATTGTATGAGGGCTCTATTCACTGCCGCACCCAAAGGTGCCCTACAATGTCGTTGGGCCCAAAGGTGACCTATTGCGTCGTTACAGTCTGCCGTCACAGGCAGCGCTCGAAGGGCCGTTGCGGGAGCGCGCCTGCTCAGCGCTTTGGGCTGATGTTCTCGATGACAAAGTGCCCTTGCGGCGCCTTGTCCCGCCACAAAACGGCCGCATTCTCCACCAGGTACCCCTGGCTATAGGCGTCTTGAGCGCGCCATCTGCCGCGGTACAACACATGCCCCCTGGCGGAACGCGTAAAGATTTTCAGCCGCGCGAAGCGGTTTTCCAGGCGCTTGGTGTCGTCGTCGAGTTGCAATGTTGCCTTGCACCACTCCAGGATCGTCGGGTGTACCAGGTAGGTTCGCCCTTCCCTATCCACCTGCACCGGATCGTCAGGTCCGTTGTAGGCAAGGGTGCCGGCCTCCAGGGCACTGCGAATGGCAGCTAACATGGCCTTGCCGGAACCCCGCGGCGCAGCCCGCGCCGGTGCCTGCCTGGGAGCGGTTTCTGTGTTTGCGCCCTGCTCTGTGTTCGGCGGCTTGCCTAACTGGCTGCGGTGGGACACGGCATAGAGCCCGCCCCGCTCTGCCGCCTCAAAGTAACCCAGCCAGTCGTCCCAAACGATGGCGTCCCTTTGCAGCCTGGTCAGCCCAGACTCTGGCAGTATCCTGGCTGCCAGCTGAGTGATTGGTGCGCTGCCTGGGCCGGCTACCTCACGCAAGCGGCCTACCGCCATGGCAGTCAACAGTGCATAGGTATAGATGATTTCATATTTGCGGTAATCACTGCCGGGGCGTTTCATAGGTAAACGTAGCGTCCAGCGGTAGTGGCAGGCCGCCGTGGTGTGCTTTAGCAGGTCCAGGAGGGCCTGTTCGGCCTGTTCTGTCGTGTTGTGCTGCTGGAGCGCGGTGAGCAGTGTGGTGTAGATCGGGACGATGTGGGTGTTGAAGGCCGCTTTGTCATGCGTGCCCTCGGCCTGCCACAGCTCGGCTAGTGCGTGGTTCAGTTCTCGCGCCCGGGTTGCCGTGTGGCGGGAAGAGCGATTGTGCGGTGGCGCGGGTGTTGCTTTTCGGATCCAGGACGCGACCTTTCTGACATCCATGCCCGGTCTGGCGTTATCGGTGCTTGCGACGCATACGGGCCAGATGCACACCGTGGCCGCGCCGGTCGACTTTTTGGTCGTGGTCCTTGAGTTGGTATGCCAGGTCCTTGCGCTGGCTGTGGAGTTCGGCCAGGTTTAACGGGTCGGCGGTTGCGCTATCGGGCGACTCGGCCAGTGCGTCATCAATCTGATTGAGGGTCTTTTCCAGCTTGCCGATACGATTGCGGTGATATTGCGTGATCTGCTGGGCGCGGGTGGTGTTCACGTCGCCTCCTGCCTGGCTCACGATGGCGATGGCGTCTCTGAGTTCATCCCCGTATTCATCCAGCAGGTGAGTGAGCTGGTCCAGGGTCTGCTGTGCGTGCGCGGATTTTTCAGGCTGGGAGGACGATCGCTGAAACTTGCGGAGTTGGAGGGCGAGCAGTGCCCAGTCGTGCGGCAGGCGCTGGGCCTTTTTGAACTTACGCACCGGGATCCATGTCCTTCACCAGGGCGGCCAGTGTCGTTTTGATCAGCTTCTCGATGCGCTCCATGTTGGGCTTGCCGGTGTCGGTCCAGTCGATGGCCTGCCACTGGGGTTTGTCCAGTACCTCGGGGGCGAACAGGCGCTGGATCACGCGGGGTTCGGCGACCGCCGGGAACTTGATTTTGGCCGGGCGACCGGCCGTTTTCCTGATCGGCTTTTGGGGGGCCTGGCTGGCGAGGTTGGCTTTGAAGGTATTGAAATCCCCTGCCGGCTCGCCTTTCTCGGCGATCACCTTGCAGGCGACTTTAAACAGGGGTTTGTCCGCGCCTTCCAGCACGGCCATTTTGTAGGCGAATTCCACGCTGCGGATCTGGCCGGTGGCCATCAACAAATTGACCTCGCTGCAGCTGCCAATCTTTTCCAGCTTTTGGACCAGGTTGCGCCCTACCCCCAGCTTGTTGGCCAGTTCCACGTTGCTGACTTTATTGGGGGCGTGCTGGCGGATTTCCGTGACCGCCTTTTTGAAATCCGCCACCTTGGCCTGCAGCGGCAAGTCGGCGCGCTGGTTGTTTTCCACAAAGCGTTTGGCAGCGGGAAAGGTGGGCTCAGCCAGGTAGTTGAGACATTCGATCTCGTGGGTATCACCGTGCGCAATGCAGGAGGCAATAAACCGGCGGTTGCCAAACACCACCTGGTATTTGCCGCCCCGCCCCAGCCTGACCGCAAAGGGCTGCAACAGGGGTTCGGTTTTCAGGTGTACCGCAAAGTCCCAGATCTCCTGCACCGTCTCGGTCACATCGGCGACCGGCGGTAGCTCGACACTGAGGGATCGCGCGTAGCGCGCCGCCTGGTCCAGGCAGCGGTGCAGTTCTGCCTCGGGCAGGTCCGGCGACTTGGCGCCCTGACCCCAGATCGCCTGAAACGCCTTGGACAGAATATTGATGGTGCCCTGGTTGATATACCAGGTGCGCTCATTGTCCGGGTCGGGTGAGATCTTCGCCAGGGCGAGCTTTTCCAGACGCACATTTTCAGCGCTGTTGCTGACGTGGGTCGCCAGGCGGTCGTTGAGCTGTGCCTGGATATCCCCGGCGGATCGGCGGGTGTCCAGGGTGGCGGTTTTCGCCCCCGATTCTTCGACGTCGGGGCCGGGGCTGACTCTGCGGCGTTTTTTGAGGGCCATGGTTTAGCCTGCCGCTTTCAGTGTGGTGTCGGTGCCGAACACCTCGGTGCGGAAGCGGCTGAGCAGGGCTGTCATTTCTTCCTCCGCCTTCAGGTCCGCGTACCGAAAATTGGTTTCACTCAGGGGCATGTTATCCAGCACAAAGGCGACCCGGTCATGCAGCGGAGTATCCCACAGCAGCGGCGAGACTTCCGTGTTGTGTCCCAGGCCAAACAGGGTATCGCGGTGCTTGTTGTTGTGTTTGACCAGGTTCGGCACCATGCCGCAAATTTTAACCGGTGTGTCCCGGTACTCGTTTTCCCGCTCAATGGAGGCTTTCATCTTGGCCAGGCCTTCGACCGAAAAGCCCTCGGGCTTGAAGGGCATCAGCACATCGGTCGCGGCCCGAAACACCGGGATGGTGATGAAGTTTTTCCCCGGCGGCGTATCAAACACGATCATGTCGTATTCCTGGGCGACGTCGGGGGATTCCACGAATTTCCGGAAGTGGTCGCAGATCTGGTCCAGCAGATTGCCGTCCTGCACGTTTTTCGTGAGGTTCTGAAACAGTTCCAGGTGATCGCCGTTGGCGGGCAGGACATCGAGGCGGGAAAACACCGTGGGGTACGGGACCACATCGCGGTCGTAATAAATATCGGTGGAGGAGCAGCGCCCGTCCCAATCAAAATCCTCCTCCGGGTTATAATCCGGGTGCAGCGGCGGCAACAGGTAATCGTTGGCCCCGGCCTTTTCCATCTGCAGCAGGGTCTGGGAGGTATTTTGCTGCGCGTCCATATCGCAGATCAGGATATTCTTGTTCGGATCGAGTTCCGGGATTTCGCCGCAGGCGGCGCGAATGGCGAGATTGATCGCCAGCGTGGTTTTCCCCACCCCGCCCTTGGCATTGGCGACCACTACAACTTTCATATCCCCTACCCTGTCTTGTTGCCTTTTGCCGGCGTTAGCGATTATTGTGCACTAAGGATATAATTGATTCACTTAAAAAGTCAATTTAATTGAATCACTATAGACTCCCACGGGCACGATGACGACCCCGAGGGAGTAAAAAGGAATAAAACAGGAATATGGTTTTCTATTTATTCCTTATTTATCAATAGTTTACAGATATTTTTGGCAAGTGTCTCCGCGACAACAGGCCCGATGGATATGACCACAGCTGCTCCGCCCTTTTACGATAACTTTCACGGTATTACCGGCGAGATGGTGCAACAGATTATCCGGTTGATGCCGGCGCTGGATGAGACCCACCGTAAGATCCTGTCCTTTATCGCCCTCAGTGGCCGCACCGACGGTGAGCGTGCGAGCATCCAGGAGATTGCCGATTACATCGGCTTTAAACCGGCGGCCATTCGCAACCGGCTCAAAGTGCTGGTGTCCGCCGGGGTGGCAGAGCACCACATGGTCCGCTTCGAGGGCTGTCGCCGACCGGTCTCGTTGTACCGGTTGATTCTCCCCGAGCTCAGTGGCCTGAATGATCTGGCCCAGGTGCTGGCGCCCCCGGCTGACAGGATCCCTACCCTCCCCGACAATCATGAGATCCATTCGTTTTCCACAGAGTTATTTTCCGCCATTTTGCGGGATGAGACACCCTTCTTTGTCGACAACCTGTTTTGCACGGTGTTGTTCAGCGCCCTGCCCGTCTCCCGCAAGCTGCTATACGAACCGTTCAGTGTGACCGTGGATTGGTATGGCCAGGATGTGCCGGTGACCCTGCGGCCCTTGGCCAAGCGGCCGGTGTGCAAGGCCGATGATTTGCGGTTTTATATCGGCCTGATTACCTATCTAGCCGAACTGGTGCAGACTGAAGGGGTGCCGATCACCGTGCGCGACGGCGGCGCCTGGACGATCAAGGTCAGTGACGTGTTGAATGTGATGGGGCTGTCCACGTCCGGGGGGAATACCCAAACGGCACTGGCCTCCTTTGAACGTCTGGCCTCGACCAACATTGAATTGGCGGCGCTGCCGCAGCAAGTGATGGAGCGCTACGGTTTTGAACGGGCGGAACAGGCCTTTCAGGCCCTGGGCAATTTTGGGATTTACCAGAAGACCGCAAAGGTGAACAAGACCGCGTTCATGACTTTTACCTTGCCGCCGACCATCAACGACAGCCTGATCAAATACGGTCGGGATTTTTTCAAGCTGTCGCCGAATGCGCTGCGTTATAACGAAGCGTATTTTTTGCGTATCCACCTGTGGGCGAAACGGCGCCTGGGGCAGAACGTCAATTCCAAGACCATTGATCACCTGCGGGCCTGGAAAGAGATTTCTCCCGGCATAGCGTTTCGGGAACACATCAAGCGGTTCAATACGGTGGTGCTGAATTTTGTCGACTACGTCGAGTCCTTGCTGTTGGATGAGGTGATTACGCAGATCCAGTTCAACATGCTGGTGATCTCTCAGCCCACGCGAGCGCAGGGGGGGCACCAGGTGGTCAATGCCTCGATCAATGTGTTTGGCTATATCCTGCGCATTACCGATACCCATATCCACATCACCCGGGATATTGCCGATCCCTATGTGGGTATTGGTCAAAGTCAGCCGGTGCTGCTGGAGAGGCCGGTGCCTGCCCAGGGGAAAGCGCACTAAGGTTTCGGGTAGCGTGTGTATTCGTAGCGAATGCGCTAAAGCCATTCACTTATTCAAGCATCTGACATTTGCATAGCGGGGGGGAGGGCGGTCTCGAGAGAGCGCCTCTGCGGCGCTATGCGGTGTGGGGGGCTCGGCGCCGGTCGGGGCTGTTGTGTGCCGGCTTTCCTCATGTGCGTTGCTTGAGGGCGAAGGTGGTCACCAGAGGAGGGGGCTTTCGCATGGCCCTTGTTAACCGGGTCTTGTTTGCGTGTGGGGGAGTACTGGTTTACTGATGATGAATACTTTAATTACGAATGACAGACCAATATCTCAGTATTAATACAGATAAGGTATAAGTATTGTATATGGAATATTCTATATGTGTCCTCGTAACCTATTGATTATAAAGGTTTATTATTCGTTTTTCATACTTTGATTACGATCTGGCTATTGTTAATTACGACTTGGTGGTCATTAATTACGTGTACCGCGTTGTTATTTACGAATGCGGTACACAGGCTTTTCCACCGGTTTATCGGCTCCAGTGGGTATCATCTTTGGGGTAGGCCGTTTAGTCCAGCTCGGGATCGGTATTGGAACCCAGTTCTAACAGGAGCGCATTAGCCTCTCGGGCGTTGTCGACTTTCAGGGAGAGGGTACCCCGCACCAGAGTATCGGTCTGGATGGTGTCCTGGAGGTGTTGGAGTAGGCCGTTCAGTTCGGACAGGCTGTGGTAGTCCAGTTCCACCATCCCTTTTTGCTGATCATTATCCAGGGTAATCGTGGTAGGGGATCCGAAGCGTTCCGCCAGGGCGCGTTCCATGGCGCCGATATTGCCCAGCCGGTCATGCTTGCGTCCGCGTGGGCTGGCGATGGTTTTGGGGGGTTCATAACCCGGGTGAACCAGCCTGTACAACACGCGTGTCGACATTTTGCCTCTGGCGACCCGGGTGGCCAGGTGTTCCTGTCGGGTGGGGGAGCGTTCGGCCAGAAGGTGTTTAGCGAATTGTGGTTTGACCAGACCCTGCTGTAGCAGTTCGCGGGTTTTGGGCTGCAGACCTCTGAGTAACCTGAGTCGGTTGGACAGGGTGGGGCGGGCAATACACAGGGCGTTGGCGGTCTCCTGGATACTCCAGGGCGCCTCCGGTCGGCTGAAGTGGTCTATGGCGGTCTGGGCGGCGGTGGCGTAGAGGAGGGGGGAGGTCACCAGACCCGCGGCTTTTTGGTCCAGGGCCGCGTATTCAATGGCATAAAAGGCTGCATCGGCAGCATTACAGTCAATAAGCCCCAGGGGGAGGGTGGGGGCGTGTGGATAGACGTCCTTATGGGTAAAGGCTTCCAGGCGTTCCCAGCCGAACAGGACTTCCACCGTATGGCTCTCGGTGGTGGTGGGTATGGTGCGGGCGATGACGCGTCCTGGGGGCCCGCCCAGTTCCAGGGCGTGTTCGATCAGGGCCTGCTGTTGCGCCTCGGGAATCTCGGGGTACACGCCGTAAGGCGCCCGCCGGATCTGGTTTCGGTCGATATTGTGCATGGCTGGGGCCAGCAGTCTGATTAACCGGTTTCGTCGTGTGTCGTTACTGGATCGGCTAGGCTGAGGCATATTGCTATTATGCGTTCCTCGAGGAACGCTTACCAGAGAAGAATTGGTTTATTCCAGCAGTGTGCTGACCAATCGGCTGTATAGGGGGGGGAGGTTAGCCTGCTTTATTGCCTTTCGGGGTTAGTAAGTGCAAACACTCTGGCGTGAGGGGGGAGCCGGGCAGGGCGCCTGGGCGGGCTTCTGCGGGTTCCGCGTTCGCTGCATCCCGGTGGGACCCGCCCTGCGTATCCCGGGCGCAAAACCGGTTGCTCCATCGCTAGATCAAGCGGAACATTGGATCGTATCCGCGACTTGGGTACACTGAGCACCGCCATGAAATTACTCGCCGCCGACAGTCAACCTCACCGTACCCCTTGGGGCGATACTTCAGCAGTGGCCATTCTGGCCAGCGAAACCCTGACCAAGCACCACGAGCATTACGCCGCAGCTAAAAGCGGAGACATTGCCGCCGGTATGGCGATGGTTCGAGATCTCATTAACCGCCGGGGCGTCAAGCGCAAGATCGGCATGCTCATCAAGCGTCGGGATCCACTGATTGTTCCTGTCCACGCGGTGGAATCCAATTCGGTGAATGTCATACCCACGGCGCTCGCCGAGACACTGTACGGAGATTTTGACCTGCGGGTTAACTACGACATCCTGCAGGCCAACCGGGTGAGCCACACTGGCTCGGATGGTTACCACAGATTAGCGACACCGCCCTTGTTCGCCGGTGATGTAATCCGCGGTGAGAACTACCTGATCATCGATGACTTCGTCGGCCAGGGCCAATATCCGGGGTCACATCGAGGTGAACGGCGGCAATGTCATTGGTATGGTGTCGCTGACGGGCAGAAGCGATCTGCTACAATCGCCGTTACAGTAAACACACTGAAGGCCCTGAGAGCCAAACATGAAACCCTTGAAGACTGGTGGCGTGAGGTATTCGGATACGGTTTCGAGCTTCTTACAGAAAGTGAAGCACGATACCTCCTCAACTCCCCGGATGTTGACAATATCCGAACAAGAATCGCTGAGATTGCACGCGAGGGAGACCGGCGCCCAGGCTAGAGCCATCGCCAGAGTGCAGGGATTCAAATCCAAGCCGACCAAGGGTGTTGTCAGCAAAGACAGCAACGGCAAGCTCGCCTCTCATACGCACTGATTCCCTTTCAGTGTACGAACGCTGGCCAAGTCATATGGCCACCTTTGCCGCCCATAGCGTCTGACATGTCCCCCTGACGCTGCAGGGGTACACCATGTCTTTTCTACACATAAGAAATCCGTCCCTCTGGGGATGGGGCAGATTAGCACCCGTTCGGCCTTAGTCCAGGCATCCCCCCACCTTCACTGCGTTCTCTTCGATCCCTGCGCTGCAGGTCGGGCGGTTCCCCCTGCCCGGACACGGCCAAGCCAGATGCTGCTCGCTATCGCTCGCTGTTTGGGGTCTTCGCCCCCAGAGGGATGGGGGTTAACAGCCCAATCCATTGAACAGCGAGATAACACTATGACTACTTCCAATATCGCACTGTCACAATTGACCGTGTCAGCTCACAACGTGCGCGTGGTCGCGCCCGACAAGGCCGCTCATAAGCGCTTAATGGCCAGCATTTCCAGACAGGGCATTCTCCAAAATCTGGTGGTGGTGCCCGGTAAGCAGGAGCGGTTCGAGGTGATCGCCGGAGGGCGGCGCTTACGCGCCTTGCAGGCGCTGGCCAAGGACGAGCATATACCGCAGGACTACCCGGTGCCCTGTCTGGTAAAAACTGACCCGGACCAAATCACCGAAATTTCACTGGCGGAAAATGTACAGCATGAAGCCATGCACCCAGCCGATGAATTTGTGGCATTTGCCAACATGGTGGGGGAGGGCGCGGGTCTTGAGGATGTGGCAGCGGCCTTCGGCGTCACTCGCAAGATGGTAGAAAAACGCTTGAAGCTGGGACAGGTGGCACCGCAACTGCTGGATGAATACCGCAAGGGGAGTCTCAATCTGGAAGCCATCATGGCGTTCACGGTGTGTGACGATCACGAGCGGCAACTGGCCTGTTACAAAGAACTGCAGGGCAGAACCTGGCCAGGCGCGATCAAGAGCTGGTTGCTCGGGGAGGCGGTCGATGCCAGTCGGGGAATAGGCGCTTTTGTCGGTAAGGCCGCTTACCTGAAAACGGGTGGGGCGATCTCCGGTGACTTGTTTGAAAAAACGGTCTATCTCAGTGACACCGCGCTGGTGTGTGAACTGGCGCAGGCCAAGCTGGAACGGGCGCGCAAAAAGCTGGAAAAAGAGCAACCGGGGTGGATGTGGACCAAGACCTCACTGGAGCGACAGGAGGCCAGCGAAGGTCTGGTGCAGTTGTATGCCGAGCACATCGGCGTACCCCAAAAGCTGGCTAACGCGATCGCAGCACTGGACAAACAGATCATGGCCTGGGAAGACCTCTACTACGATGATCAGTTGGCCGAGGGCTTTGAGGATGAAGAGGCCTTTGATCAAGCCATCGAGTCGGCCAGAGAAAAAGCCGAGGTCCTCGAAGAAGAACGGGATACCTACCTCAGCTTCACGCAAGCGCAGCAGGCGTACAGCGGTTGCATCGTAACCTTCAACCATGCCGGCAAACTCGAAGTGATCGCAGGCCTCGCCAACCGCAAGGATATACCCAAGCCCGGGCAGCAGGAGCCGGGGGTAAGTACCGACGACGGGGAGGGCGGGCAGGCCGCCGAAAAACCGGTAGCAGGTTTGTCTCAGGCGCTATTGGATGATCTGGGCGCCTACCGGCAGCAGATTGTGAAGGCCAATTTGTTGCGTGACCCTGCCGCCGCTGCGGATGTACTCCACTACACGCTGTGCATGCAGTTACTGTCGGGTGAGCGCTGGTTGGGGCAAAGCTTGCTCAGCGCCCAATTCGATGTGGTCGAATCCAAAACCAAGCTGGACGATACCGCACAGGGGAGGGCGTTTGAGGAAATCGAGAAGGCCCGGGCTGCCCTGCCGCTGGAGTGGCTCGCGATAAAATCAGAGGGCGAACGCTTTAGCGCATTCCGGAAACTGAACAAGCGCGCCAAGGATAAGTTAGTGGCCTTCTGTACGTCACTGAGCCTCAACATTGGGGTGCGCGGTAGCTCCGCCGATCAAGATACCCTGATCGAGCAGCTCGATGTGGCATTTGCTGATTACTGGCGGCCGACCAAGGAGAACTACTTCGCTCGTCTGAACAAGGGGCAGCTGTTTGAGCAATTCACGCCGGTATTCGGAACTGCATGGTCTGACTGGCATAGTGATGCCAAAAAGGGCGCAATCGTAGAGAGCCTTGACGAGCGGTTTCGGGAAAAACCCGAGAGTCGGGACGATCCGCGCATCACCTGGGTACCCGAGCAGTTTTAATCCACAGCGGGGCCTTCGGGCTCCACTACCGGGTACTCCCCATGGAACACGGATGATAGCCACTTCGTCGAAAGCCCAATGGCCCCGACAAGGCCCCGGCGTCTGGCCCGGTCATAGCCTGTGTTGCTGTCTGGGAGACAGGGACGCGGTGCCCGACCGCAAGAAAAGACATGACGCGTCAAAGCGGTCCTCCTTAGCGACGTGTTTTTTTTTGTCTGCAGGTCTTCTCCATCGTTGCCTCCCAGTCATCATGCAATCATGACCCAATGCCTAGAACGCGAGCGGGTGCTCGGGATCGACGTTGTCCATCGGACGTTTCTCGTGTGAAAAAAAAGGAACCGCGAGGTTCCTTGGGGCGAAGCACTGCGCTCACTATCTACATCAGGCCTTCTTGTGCAAACGACAGGGCGCCGTCCGTAGACACGATCACGTGGTCCAGGACACGAATGTCCAATAAACCGAGCGCGCTGGTAACCCGCTCTGTGATGCGTTTATCCGCCGTACTGGGTTCTGTTGTCCCGGACGGGTGGTTGTGGCCCAGGATACACGCCGCGGCATTGGTCCGAAGACAGCCTTTGGCGATTTCCCTGGGGTAGACGGCGGCGCCGTCAATGGTTCCCCTAAAAAGCTCCTCCACCTCGATCAGCTGATGCTGGGAGTTGAGGTAGAGCACACAAAAGACCTCATGCTCTTTATCGCCAATGCGCAAGCGCAGGAGATCCATCGATTCCCGGGCACTGTCGAGCGTGACGGATGTGTAGGTCGCTTTTTCTTCCACAAACCGGATTGCAGCTGCAATCACCTCGTCCTTTGAATCAAAGTTCAATGCATCCATGGTCGTATCTCACTTGGTTATTGAAAAAAAAGATGAGATACGCCCGACGGGAAATATCCCATCGGGGTGATGCCTTGCGGCGAATTACTCTAAAGAAACCCCCAGAGTGTTAATCCGGGGGTTTCAGTGAAGCCTAGCTGTTCTCCTCCGGCTTGGGCGGGAACACCACCAGGTCACCGGACACCGAAATGCCGTCAGTGATCTTGAGGTTGAATCCGCCGCCCTTGTCGTGAGGAAACGCAACACCCACTTTCGTGTAGTTGCTTTTGGTCTCACCACCTGACTCGAACTGCTCCTGTACAAACACATTCAGATACTTGGACATGGTTAATCTCCTTAACGTCAATTAATCCCATGCAGGCTTCTTCCCCAAGGGGTCGAAACCCGATGGGGAAATGTGCAGGACACTCCTGCTACTTATGTGCTGCTGTGAGCAGCGACTAAGTATTTTCAAGCGTACTCGGGGCTAAAAAAGAATCAACGTTAAAGTTATTGAAGTAAAAAAACAGGAACCCCGAGGGGCTCCTTG
>TARA_R110001592_G_scaffold66469_1_pt1 | contig 20399 bp, 20 predicted proteins | sample TARA_R110001592 | Tara Oceans TARA_R110001592 (sample SAMEA4398387) | marine metagenome | biome: Polar Biome; feature: [SRF] surface water layer (ENVO:00010504); material: water (ENVO:00002006), including particulate matter (ENVO:01000060) such as... | depth 5 m | reverse complement strand
CAAAGCCTGACCCTTCAGGAGAGTATTGAAATAGCCCTTAAGAATAACATTAATATTAAGCGAGCCAGAAACAATGCTATTAGTGCTAAAGCTGGCTTTGCCCAGAGTAAGTATAATTTCTTGCCTTCACTTAGTGCTGGTGCAAATCATAGGTGGAATGAAGGTCTGAATTTTGACACCAACACTGGCCGCTTGGTAAATACAACCTCATTGGGAGGAGGAGGATCAATCGATGCATCACTTAATATCTTTGATGGTTTTCAGAATAGAATTAATGTAAGTAGAAATAAATTTTTGTATCAATCGAGTGAAGAGGCAGTGAAAAGTAGTATTCAAACTACTGAATCCAGTGTGGTTTCGTCCTTTCTTCAGCTAATCGTTACAAGAGAAAATCTTAAGATTGCGCAAGAAACTATGTCTCTTTTGAATGATCAGTTGGATGTAGCAGAAAAGAGAGAGAAATCAGGTGTGGCTAGCATGGAGCAGGTTTATAACCTTAAGTCTCAAGTAGCACAGCAACAACTTACAATAGTAGGTTTTCAAAACACGCTTCAAAGTAGTGAACTCACATTGATGCAATTGTTATTATTAGATCCCAAGGACCAGTATATCTTTGAGGGTATAACAATTAACGATGCTGATCTCGATGCTGAATTGGCCTCGTATGATGAAATCTATAATAAATCTCTAGAGTACTCTCCAGCCATAAGATCTTCAGAGTTTGATTTGGAAGCCTCTAAAAGATCTTTAAAAATTAGTCAGTTTGCTTGGATGCCCTCCCTTAGGTTAAGTGCCGGTATGGGTACAGGTTGGTCTTCAAATGCATTTAATGTTTTGGAAAGAGATCCGGTTACGAATGAAGCAACAAGAACTAAGGTGATTGATTTGTCTACTCAGTTTGAGAAAAATGTATATAAATCAGCTAGCTTAAGCTTGGGTATCCCATTGTTCAGTAGGATGAGTAACCGTACTCAGTTTCAGCAGTCTAAAATTCAAATGTTTAATTCTGAACTGAGTTTAGAACAGGCTAAGAATACATTGACAAATGAAGTTCAACAGGCCTATTTGAACTTGGTGAATGCGAGAACATCATATAAAGCAGCCAAGGAGAGTATGATCAATTTAAATACTTCTTTTGAATTCTCTAAGACTCGCTATGAAAATGGAACTGTTGATTTTGTTACCTATTTAACTAGTCTAAACGGGAAGAATAGAGGAGAATTACAGCTGGTACAAGCTAAATACACTATCCTATTCAGACAATTAATTTTAGATATATACACTGGTGAAATGAGTAATCAGAACTAGTTTAGCTCAAAAATATCGAGTGTAGTACTTGTAAAAAGGAATGCTCGTTTGTTTTCCATTAAAACAAAAGTGTAAGAGGGGTCAGGTAATCTGACCTCTTTTTTTTGTTTTGTGTAGATATCAAAATAAAGGATATTTCCATTTTGAATACTTATTAAGGCGGAGTCTTTAAAACTGAAGAAGTTGAGGTCGAAGATGGGAAGTGTTTCTAAGTAATTACCAATGTTGTCGAAAACAAGAACTCCATTTTTAGTATCACTGATGAAGAGCAAGTTTTGGTATTCCCTGATGTAGGTAAACTCATTAGTTTTGTTTTTCAGAACTAAGCTCAAATTGGTCTCTGAAATGACTTCGTTATTATTGGTATCTATTTTCTTTAGGCTAAGCGCTTGAGCGTCTAGTACCCATATGTTATTGTCTGCCGCTATGGTAGAAAGGCTGGCGTAGCTAACGACTTGCTGATTTTCAAATGAGTATCGCTCAGACTCACCAAGAAACCGGTTAAAAAATGAGTATTCCTGAAAGTCCTTATAGAATGCAAATACTCTGAGGCCTTGCCATGCTTCTATTATGCGTGGAGCCGATTTCTTAGTAGGAGAGTAGTGTGACTGAAGTACACCATTTGAATTATACTTATCTATTGCTCCATTGAGAGATGAGACATAAAGATTACCTTGGCGATCAATAGAAACCTGATGTGCTGAGTTTTTGAGTGTGATGGATTCTAATCTCTTCCAGCCTTGTGCGGATACAAGATTTTGAAATGCAATCAGTATTAAAAATATTAAACTATGCTTCAAAAATCTTGAAGTTGAAATTTTGGCCATCAAACTCTCCATAAGTATAGTTGTTGATCCATTCCCCCAAGTTAACATATCTACTGTTCTCTCCTACCTTCAGGTCGAGAGGTAAATGTCTATGACCAAATAAGTATAGGTCTCGGTGCTTTTGCCCCTCTTTCTTTTTTGCATAAGCCCAAAGCCATTCTCCATCTCCTAAAAACTCCTGCTCTTTGTCATGCCCCTGTGCTCTGCTTCTTTTGGACCAACGGTTGGCCAGCTTAATTCCAAAATCAGGATGAAGTCTATGAAAACACCATTGAAAGAATGGGTTGGTAAATATCTTTTTTAATGATTTGTAACCCTTGTCATGTGGGCCAAGACCATCGCCATGTCCAATGAGCATCGAATAGTCGTTGATTGTGATGTCGATGGGGGCTTTAACAACCTTAGCGTTAAGTTCCTGCTCTAAATAACCGAACATCCATAGGTCATGGTTGCCCGTGAAGATAACGAGCTGAATACCTCTGTCACTAAGCTCTGCCAGCTTGCCTAAGAAACGCGTAAAACCTTTTGGAACAACGGTGTCATATTCAAACCAAAAATCGAATAGGTCGCCTACCAGAAATATTACTTGTGCATCTTTTGAAATAGAATCCAGCCACCTCACAATTTTCCGTTCTCTTTCAAGGCTCTTTTCAAATGAAGGAACTCCTAAATGGAAATCGGATGCGAAATAAGCTTTTTTGCCTGCGGCTAAATTAATGTTCATGGCTACGTTAATGCAACTTCAAAATTGCAAAGTATTCATAAATAAAAAAATCAGGCACTATTGGCCTGATTTCAATTTCAATTTTTCTATAAAAGACTAATTTTTGTCTTCAGTATTTGGAACATCATCACTCTTGCTTGATTCAGCTTCAACCTCCGTGGTTACTTTCTCTGTATCGGGTGCCGTTTTTTCTTTTCCCAATCCGTTTGGAGAGGTATAAGCAGCATAAGTGGTTTGCTTTTCAAAAGGTCTTTTCCCTATCAATCCTTCTAAATCAGATTGGAATATGATTTCCTTCTCAAGCAATTTCTGAGCGATAATCTCAAGTTTATCCTTCTTCTCTGTTAATAATTTTATTGCACGTTGGTAAGCCTCGTCAATAATCTTCTTAACCTCTTCGTCAATAGTCTTGGCCGTAGCGTCAGAGTATGGTTTGCTATAGTTGTATTCCGATTGCTTTGAATCATAGTATGAAACATGACCAATTTTGTCATTCATACCATACACGGTTACAATGCTATAGGCTACTTTAGTTACCCGCTCTAAATCGCTAAGTGCTCCTGTTGAGATTTTATTGAAAATAATCTCTTCTGCAGCTCTACCACCTAAGGTCATACACATTTCGTCCATGAGCTGTTCTGTTTGATATAGGAACTGCTCTTTTGGTAGGTATTGAGCGTAACCTAAAGCGGCTACTCCTCTTGGGACGATACTTACTTTTACCAATGGATCGGCATGCTCTAAGAACCAACCTGCCACTGCGTGACCTGCTTCGTGGTAAGCCACAATTTTCTTCTCTTCCGGAGAGATAAGCTTGTTTTTCTTTTCTAAACCTCCAATCACACGGTCAATCGCATGCTGGAAGTCATCCATATCAACAGCTTTCTTATCTCTTCGTGCAGCAATTAAAGCTGCTTCGTTACAAACATTGGCAATCTCTGCTCCAGCAAAGCCTGGTGTTTGAGCTGCTAATTTCTTAGCATCAATATCTTTGTCCATTTTGATGGGTGCCAAGTGCACTTTAAAAATGGCTTCACGACCTACTAAATCTGGCTTGTCAATGCTAATTTGTCTATCAAAACGACCTGGTCTTAATAACGCCTGATCGAGCACGTCTGGCCTGTTAGTCGCTGCCAGAATAATTACGCCTGAATCTGTAGCGAAACCATCCATCTCAACCAAAAGTGAGTTCAATGTATTTTCTCTTTCGTCATTAGAACCTGGCATTTGGCCTTTACCTCTTGAGCGACCAATGGCATCAATTTCATCTATGAAAACAATACAAGGTGCTTTTTCTTTGGCTTGTTTGAAGAGGTCTCTTACTCTTGCTGCTCCAACTCCTACGAACATTTCAACGAAATCTGAACCTGAAAGCGAGAAGAATGGTACTGCAGCTTCACCAGCTACCGCTTTTGCCAATAAGGTTTTACCAGTTCCTGGAGGGCCTACTAGCAATGCTCCCTTAGGGATTTTACCTCCTAGCTTAGTGAACTTAGAAGGGTTACGTAGGAACTCAACAATTTCTTGAACTTCTTCTTTGGCTTCATCTAAACCTGCAACATTGTCAAATGTGATTTTCACTTTGTTGTCGGCATCGAACAAGGCAGCTTTTGATTTGCCAATGTTAAATATTTGACCGCCAGGTCCAGAATTCCCTGTCATTCTCCTCATCATTAACCAGAAGAAAAGAACAATGATAATCAAGAATCCATAAGAGCCAAGAAGTTCGATAAACGTAGTTTTTTCGTCAAACTGAACTCTTACAGCCTCGTCTTCTGGGATTTTTTCTTTTTCAACAAAACTGATATAGTCGTCTTTAAAATCTTCTGCAGATAGGATGTTCTTTATTATATAGTGAGGTCCTTGACTTCCAAAACTGAAGAAATCTTGATTTTCTAATTCAGTTTTATATTTGGCGTTTTGAAGGGCTTCGTTCTTTAAAGTAACCTCAACCGTTTTTTGATTGGTAATTACTACTATGCTTTGAATATCTTTGCTCTTCACCATGTCCTCAAAGCGTTTCATGGTAATGATAACGCCAGTACTCTGGTTACTGAAAATGGAAATGGAAAACACCACGATAATCAAGGAGATAAATATCCATACTTGATTGTTTGGCTTTTTGCCTCCTGCTTTTGGAATGATGTTCTTCTTTCTTGGACTATCTGGCATTTCTATTTTTTATAAAATTAAAATCTTTCTTTTAACGAGGAGTAACCGATAAAGTTAAAACAACTTTGCGTTATCCGATTGAGGTCACTTTAGCGTCTCCCCAAAGATCCTCCAGTGCGTAAAATTCTCTTTTATCACGCTTGAAAATGTGCACAACATTGCTCACATAATCGAGAAGAATCCATTCTCTATTGGTAAATCCCTCTTTGCGCCAAGGGCGTTCACCTTGAGCCTCTTTAACCTCTTTCTCAACAGATTCGGCTATGGCTTGTAGTTGGGTATCAGAGTTGCCTGAGCAAATAATGAAAAAATCGCTAATAGAACCTTTCACATCACGTAAGTCAAGGACCTTAATGTCCTCTGCTTTACGCTCTTCCATTCCCTTTATAATAATCTGGCTCAGTTCTTCTGAAGTCATTCAGTTTTTTGTGTCTAAATTGTTATTTATTTGCAGTCAAAACTACGAAAATCTGTTGTACAAAATCCTTGCTAAAACTTTATTTCTAGGGAAAGAAGTGATTTACATGCCAAGTTGTCATTCAACGAATGATATTGCCTTGCAGATGCTTAAGAAACCTGACACCCGAGAGGGGTTGGTGCTCATTACTGACCATCAAACCAATGGCAGGGGGCAGAGGGGAAACAACTGGGAATCTGACTCTGGGTCTAACCTAACACTGAGTATTATTTTAAAACCTAATTTTCTTCAAGCTTCTGATCAATTCTATTTGAATATGGTCGCATCGTTGGCTGTGAGAAGAATGGTAGACTACTTCGTAAATGGGCAAGATGTAAAGGTGAAATGGCCAAATGACGTGCTTCTGAATGAGAAGAAAGTAGCAGGAATCTTGATAGAAAACACTTTACAAAGAAGCTCCATACAATGGTCGGTTGTGGGGATGGGGATAAACGTCAATCAACAAGGCCTAAGCTTAGAAAAAGCAACTTCATTGTTTGAAGTCACTAAATCAATGAATTCATTACCTGAGCTTTTTGAAAAGCTAATCGAATCGCTTGAGTATTACTATTTGAAACTTAAATCTGGAAAGAGGGAAGAATTAAAGGAAGAGTACTTACAGCATCTTTTTGGTTTTCAGGAATTTAGAAAATACAGAACAGAATATCTCTTTAATGGTAAAATTATAGATGTCGAAGAAACTGGCAGGTTAGTGATGGAAACAACAAAAGGACTGCAGTCCTTTGACTTTAAGGAGGTTGAATTTCTGTATTGAATCACGCTAGTTTTGAAATTTATAAAGGCATGTAGTATCTTTGCAGCGCAAATAAAAAAACGATATGTTAGAAACAGGTCTAGAGTACAAAGTAAAAGATATTTCCCTAGGTGATTGGGGGAGAAAAGAAATTGGATTAGCAGAGGCTGAAATGCCTGGCTTAATGTCCTTAAGAGAAGAATTTGGTGCGTCACAGCCTCTAAAAGGTGCAAGAATTGCAGGTTGTCTTCACATGACAATTCAGACTGCTGTTTTGATCGAAACTTTGACTGCACTTGGTGCGGAAGTAACTTGGTCTTCATGTAATATTTTTTCAACTCAAGATCATGCAGCAGCAGCTATGGCGAAAGCTGGGATCCCTGTTTATGCTTGGAAAGGCATGAACGATGAAGAATTTGACTGGTGTATCGAACAAACTTTGTTTGCATTTGAAGGTGGAAAACCTTTGAACATGATTCTTGACGATGGTGGCGATTTGACCAACATGGTTTTAGATAGATACCCTGAATTGGTAAAGGACATTAAAGGTCTTTCTGAAGAAACTACTACAGGAGTTCATAGACTTTACGAAAGAATGAAAAAGGGCACATTGCCAATGCCTGCTATCAATGTGAATGATTCTGTTACTAAATCTAAATTTGATAACAAATACGGATGTAAAGAATCATTAGTAGATGCAATCAGACGTGCTACTGATGTAATGCTTGCTGGTAAAGTTGCTGTAGTTGCTGGTTATGGTGATGTAGGGAAAGGTTCGGCAGCTTCATTGAGCGGAGCTGGTGTTCGTGTTATTGTTACTGAAATTGATCCGATTTGCGCGCTTCAGGCGGCTATGGATGGTTACGAAGTGATAAAAATGGCCGATGCTATTCCAAGAGCTCAAATCATTGTAACTGCTACAGGTAATTACAATATCATTCAAGGCAAGCATTTTGAAGCCATGAAGGATAAAACCATTCTATGTAATATTGGTCACTTCGATAATGAAATCGATATGGCATGGTTGAATAAGACTCACGGTGCCAACAAAATCGAGATTAAGCCACAAGTTGATTTATACAATATCAATGGAAATGATGTCATCGTTTTGGCTGAAGGACGTTTGGTGAATTTAGGTTGTGCTACAGGCCACCCTTCATTTGTAATGTCTAACTCTTTCACGAACCAAACTTTGGCTCAGTTAGAACTTTGGACAAACTCAGGTGCTTACGAAAATGCAGTTTACACATTGCCTAAGCATTTAGATGAAAAAGTAGCAAGACTACACTTGGCTAAAATTGGAGTAGAACTTGAAACTCTTTCTACCGAACAAGCTGAATATATTGGTGTAACTGTTGAAGGACCTTATAAGTCTGAACAATACAGATATTAATAAACTCTTATTGAGATTTAAAAAGAGCCGGTTTATCCGGCTTTTTTTATGTTAAATTTTTGTTAATATATACGAGGTTTTCTCCGCTTACACTACGTTCAAAGTTGTATTGATTGATGGCCTTTTCAAAAACCTCTGTACATCCTGGGCGCATACGTTCATGAAGTTCAATGATAAGAAGCTTGACTTTAGGTAGCCATTCTTCGTAACCTTTCTCAAAAACACTCATTTCAGAACCCTCTATATCTAGTTTCAAAAGGTCAACTGATTCCCATTCCATTTTTGAAATTAGATCGGCAATGGAGTAGGCTTGAAGAGCATGCTCATTCTCCTCTGTGGTTTCTTCAACCTCGATTGCCCATTTTTCCGCATCTGGATTGGAAATTTTCAGCCAAGTAGATTTGCCCCAGATAGCTGATTTTATTTTATCAATATTAGAGTACTTGGAAGTGTTTTTTTCAATCATTTCAAAATTTGAGCTGTCAGGTTCTACTGCTAAAATTTGAGCGTTAGGGTACTTTTTAGCATAAAAAACGGAAGCATAACCAACGTTCGATCCACCGTCTATAATCGTTTTTGGTGCTGTCGGTAAGCTGATTTCATATCTAATATTCATGAAAACTTGCCTGAAGGTTGGTTCATCAGAAGTATCGGTTCTCAAAAATAAGGGATGATCAAAATCTGGGATGTCGTACTCAATTAGTGTGTTTGGAGTATTTGAATGAAACTTATGATAGAGCTCTAAGCCCTTTTTTCTTCCGTATTTTTTAATATACTGTTTTGGTCTATAGTAGCGTTTCAGTTTCGTTTTAATGGGGGCGTAGACTGAATTTGCAATGTTCTTAATACCTCGTATAATCTTGGCCATGCTTAATTTTGATTCGGTTTAAATACAAAGTTGTTGGCATAATTATTCTTGTCAACAATTTCTCCATTTTTTGTTGCTTGATGGAATTCAGGATCAAATTCAGAAATAGGTTTGAGTGCATTGTTATGGAAAAATGAACCACTAAAGCCTAAGCCTATTAAGTAGTCAAAGACTCCCATGACAGTGGTTTCATTTAAATGTCGATTTTCGCATTCGAATAATAGTATAGGTTTGTCAATGGTCAGAATATCGAAAGCTCCTTTGAAAACCTCGAGTTCATGTCCCTCAACATCTAACTTAATAAAGTTAATGGCCTTTTTTCTGTCTTTTAGTAAATCATCAAGCTTATGAACGGGGACTTTGATGAAGTGGCCTTTAGAAACATCCTTCCTGTCCTCAAACGTAGCTCCAGGAGATGTTAGACCTTCTTTTTTGGGGATGTATAGCTCTAGGTGTGTGTTTTTAGATGAGGCTCCAGCATGGTGTAAGTACACATTCGTAAAATCAAATTTACTGATGGCGACTTTTAGATAGTTGAACAGGCTTGGTTGAGGCTCGAGAGCCACGAGGGTTCCATTAGCACCAATTGATTTCCTTAGCCAATATAAGTATCCTCCTTTGTGTGCGCCAATGTCTAAAACTGAGTCACCCTTATTTGTGTTTTTTAGAATAAACTGAATCTCGGAAGTGTCGTTTCGAAACCTGTATTTTAAGGCCCTGAACAAGAATTTTATTTTTGAAAACTGTATTTTTTCTGTGCTCATGAACTTAATTTTTATACATCAAATGATACTCAGCAAACTTTGAATAATCTCCATTTTCAGCATCAATACAGGCTTTGACGAATTTTGCAAATTGTGACTCACTAGGGAAATCATAGATCATACCTGACCATAATGATTCGAAGCCAGAAAGATAACCTAAACTCTCAGCTCTTACTAATGCCAATGTTCTTCCTTGATTTGAATTAATTTGGGCTGGAGTCTGATCTCGAATTGCTGGTCTTTCAGCATAAAAGGGAATATTATGAATTAATGTCTTTTCAATGAGAATTGGGACGCTAGAATCGATATTATTTTCACTGTTAATTACATTTCCTATTTCATTATAGGGACGATATTTCTCTATTGGTTTTAGGTAGGCTGCTACTAAAATGTAAACACCTAAAATTGAGAAGAAGGGAATAGAAATTTGATTGTCGATGCTTTGCGTGCCCTTTGTTTTTGTGATAACGAAAATGATGACTGCAAAGAACACGGGCACTAAATACCAAATTGGGGATAAGCCGAGGAAATAGGTGGTGAAAAATGTGATGATTAGAATTAACACTGCGGGTAAATAGAATGCCACTTTTAGGGCTTTAAAAAAAGCTGTCTTATTCGGGGCAACATTAACCAACACCGCTGTAATCATCAACGCCATTGCTGGGTGAGCCTGAATAAAGTAGGTTGGTATTTTTCCTTTGGCGGCAGTGAAAATCAAAAACATCACAATAAACCAAGCGAAAGGAAAAGCTATTTCTGACTTTATCTTTTTTGGTGAAGAGATGTAATGAGCCAATACAACGAAGAAAGCCAATGAATAAGGGAGAATGGTCCAAGAAATCACTTCTATATAAAAAAAGGGTCTAAGACTTTTCTCGTTTCTGGTAAAGGCGCGATCGAATGTTTCTCGTTGGAATATCTCCCAGAAGCCGTCACCATAAGTCAGGTACATGTAAGCTACCCAACTCATCCCTATAATAAGTACAATAGGGATTCCCAAATGGAGTTTGATCTGACTTGCTTTTTTTAGGGTGGTTCGGATATTGAAATTTGAATCGATAAGAATAAACAGGCCGATAATACCAGCAACAACTACAATATAGGGGTAGCCCTTTGTTAAGACGGTCAGTCCCAAAGCAATGTAAGAAAGGTAATAATACTTTGTTCTACCCTCCTGATAACCTTTTATAAACCAATACAGCGTTAAGGTGAAGAAGAAGGTAAGAGGGATTTCTGGCGAAGCATATTGTTTGACTGCCATTAACTGAACACTTACTGCCATGATCATTAAGGAGTAGATACCTCCTTTTTCACCATAGAGCCTTTTTCCGAGTAAATAAGTAAGCCACACCGAACCGATGGTAAGTAATACTATGGGCAACCGGATACCGAATTCGTTTAAACCAAAGATGTAAGAGCTGGCAGCAATGAGCCAATAAGTGAGTGGGGGCTTATTGTACCTGGGCTCGTAATTGTATTTGATGTCTAGAAAATTTCCGCTTTCAAACATTTCCCGAACCGATTCTGCATAAAAGCTTTCATTCGGAGTCCATATGTCATTTACATAGAAGTTGTAGAAATAGAGCATGGAAATCACCACCATCAAGAAAATAACTTGTTGCTTATGATTGGCCTGTAAAGTGATGAGGTCAGTGAATTTTTTCATTCAATTGATTTACCCTTATGGATGAGTTTTAGGTACATATATTTAAGAAAAGTATAGTAGCTCGCTGTTTTACAAATGATTAAACCTTCAAAGCCGTCTTTAAAACCTCCTCTTAAAATGTAACTATTAAAGAATCGAAAAATAGGACTCATGATCAATTTGAAATTACTTGATCTTTTACCCAAAGTATGCATAGCCATAGCAGCCTGCTTTGCATACTTGGCTGACCTGCTAATATGATCCTCGTAGCTGGTGTATGAATAATGGAGTAAATCGCCATCAATATGTTGAGTTTTGGATTCTAAATCCATAGAAACAGAAGGGTGGGGGTCAAGCCCGTTCCACTTGCCTTTTCGCCTATCATAGAGCCTAAGCTTTGCATCGGGATACCAGCCAGAATGCTTTATCCATTTGCCACAATAGTTAGTAAACCGGTTGAAAATATAACCGTCATAACTCCAGTTGTTTTTAACCGACTGGATTGATTTTTTTAATTCTTCAGACAATTCTTCATCAGCATCTAACTGGAGCACGTAGTCAAAACTAGCTGAATCTTGGGCGAAATTTTTCTGATCTAAAAAACCTTTCCAAGGGTTTTCTATAAACCTAGCATTATGGCTAAGGGCAATATCTTTTGTGCGGTCTGTTGAAAATGAATCGACAATCAGAATTTCATCACAGATACCAGCTAACGAACCCAAGCAACGACCAATGTTTTTCTCCTCATTGTAGGTAATGATAACCCCTGAAATTTTGACTGGTTCTCTCATTTGCAAATGTTGGTTGCAAAGTTAGCATTTTGATCTGATTGAAGCTGGTAGTTGGTTATATTTGCAGCTCAAACGTATTCACATGATTTTAGTAGAAAACGCAGTTATTAGTGATGACATCAAGGAACAGCTTTTTGTTTGTGATCTTGATGCCTGCAAGGGAGCTTGCTGTATTGAAGGAGATTTAGGTGCACCACTTGAAGATCATGAGCTGAAGGAATTGGAAGATGCTTTTGAAGCGGTAAAACCTTATCTAAGTGAGGAGGGTTTGAAAGCGATAGAAAAAGAAGGCCCTTATGTTCTAGACTTTGAGGGTGATTATTCTACCACAACTATTGGCAATAAAGAATGTGCTTTTTCTATTTATGATGAAAAGGGGATTCTGAAATGTGGGATAGAACAGGCTTATCGAGATGGCAAAACCACATTTAAGAAGCCGATTTCATGTGAGCTTTACCCGATAAGGATCACTAAATACGACCACTACGAGGCTCTCAACTATGATCGCTGGTCCATTTGCTCTGCTGCCTGTACCTTAGGTAAAAAACTGGGAGTGCCTGTTTACAAGTTCCTCAAAGATGCCCTGATTAGGAAATACGGTGAGGCTTGGTACAAAGAGCTTTGCAACGAAATTGAAGGGAAATAGACCCATAAAAAAAGGTCACTTCTGAGAACAAAAGTGACCTTCAATAATAATTTTGTAATACCGTCTCTTACATTCCAGAGAAATCGAAGTTCTCTAAGAAGCTTGTAGTGAATTGACCTGATTTGAATTTAGGGTCGTCCATTAGTTTGATATGGAATGGAATGGTTGTTTTCACACCTTCAATTACATACTCTTCCAAAGCTCTCTTCATTCTTACCAATACTTCTTCACGTGACTGAGCCGTTACAATTAGCTTGGCAATCATTGAATCATAATTAGGCGGAATAGTGTAGCCAGCGTAAATGTGACTGTCAATTCTTACTCCATGTCCACCGGGGGTATGCAGGTTGGTTATTTTACCTGGGCTTGGCCTGAAACCATGTGCAGGATCTTCAGCATTGATACGGCACTCCATTGCAAATAGGTTAGGGAAATAGTTTTTCCCAGAAATCTTCTCACCTGCTGCTACTTTAATTTGTTCTTTTATCAAATCAAAGCTGGTTACTTCTTCAGTGATTGGATGCTCTACTTGAATACGCGTGTTCATTTCCATAAAATAGAAATCACCATGTTTATCCAATAAGAATTCTACAGTTCCAGCACCTTCATATCCAATGAATTCAGCAGCTTTTACTGCAGCAGCACCCATTCTTTCTCTTAGTTCTTGATTAACCGCAGGAGAAGGTGTTTCTTCCACTAGCTTCTGGTGTCTTCTTTGGATCGAACAATCTCTTTCTGAAAGATGACAGGCACGACCGCTGCTATCGCCAACGATTTGTATTTCAACGTGACGAGGCTCTTCTACATATTTTTCGAGATAAAGGCCATCGTTACCAAAGGCTGCAGCGGATTCCATTCTGGCATCGTCCCAAGCTTTTTGGAATTGAGAATCGTCTTTTACAATTCTCATACCTCTACCACCGCCACCAGCAGTAGCTTTTAAGATGACAGGGTATTTAACCTTGTTTGCTATTTTAATTCCTTCCGCAACAGATTTAATCAAGCCATCAGAACCTGGGATGGTTGGTACACCTGCTTTTTTCATGGTGTCTTTGGCCGTGGCCTTGTCTCCCATTTGATCGATCATATCAGGGCTAGCACCAATAAACTTGATGCCGTATTCCTGACAAACCCTTGAGAATTCAGCATTTTCTGAAAGAAAGCCGTATCCAGGGTGAATCGCATCTGCATTTGTAATTTCAGCTGCAGAAATAATGTGTGGTATTTTTAAGTAAGACTGATTGGAAGGAGCGGGGCCAATATTCACCGCCTCATCAGCAAACCTGACATGTAGACTGTCTTTATCAGCCGTAGAGTAAACCGCTACGGTCTTGATGCCCATTTCCTTACATGTTCTTATAATTCGAAGGGCGATCTCGCCTCTGTTGGCAATTAATATCTTTTTAAACACTACAATAGATATTTTAGGTTGAGAAATAATTGGGGGCTTTTGATGGCCCCTTTAACCAAGTTCTTAAGCAGGGTCCACTAAGAATAGTGGTTGATCGTACTCTACAGGTGAAGCATTTTCAACCAATACTTTTACAATGGTACCTGAGATTTCAGATTCAATTTCGTTGAAAAGTTTCATCGCTTCAACAATGCAAACTCTGTCTCCAACAGAGACAGAATCTCCAACATTCACAAAAGAAGGGTCTTCTGGTTTTGGTGAACGATAAAAAGTACCAATCATTGGTGATTTGATCTCTATGTACTTGCTAGATTCGTCAGCAGGCGCTGGAGCTGCTGTTTCTTGTGGTGCAGATGCTACCGCCAAAGGAGCTGCTGCTTGTTGAGGCATTGCTGGTGTCGTAATTATTCTACCTTCAGTGTCTCTTTTAACTTTGATTTTGAACTCTTCAGTTTCAATATTGACTTCAGCCAAACCTGATTTGGCAATAAAGTCGATCATGTTCTTGATTTCTTTAGCATTCATAACAATTCGATTATTTCGTTGGGATAGTGGGCTATTTTACACGCTCACCGTATGAATTTGTTCTAGTGTCTACTTTAATTTTGTCGTCTTGATTGATAAATAAAGGGACTTGAATTTCAGCGCCAGTTTCGAGCGTTGCTGCTTTTGTAGCGTTCGTAGCCGTATCTCCTTTAATACCAGGTTCGGTGTAAGTTACAACAAGTTCTACATATGCTGGTAACTCAACACTTAGCACAGACTCTGTTTCTGCATGAAACAGAACATCAACTTCTTGACCGTCTTTCATCAATTGCGGTGCATTGATTACCTCTTTAGGCACTGCTACTTGTTCAAAAGTTTCAGAGTTCATCAAGTTATAACCGTAGTCATCGATGAAGAGAAACTGATGAGGTCTTTTTTCAATTCTTGCTGTTACTACTTTAACACCAGAGGTGAACGTATTGTCTAATACTTTCCCTGTTCTAATGCTTTTTAGTTTTGTTCTTACGAATGCAGGTCCTTTACCAGGCTTAACGTGCTGGAATTCGGTGATTGCATAAAGGTCGTGATTGTATTCAATTACAAGACCGTTTTTAAAATCTGCTGTACTTGCCATGCGTTTATTTCAAACTAAGTTACAAATATTCAATTCTGATCCTTGGGGATTTTTATGATGGGTCGTATGCCCATTTTAAATAAATAGCACCCCAGGTAAATCCACCGCCAAATGCGGCCAAAATAAGATTGTCACCTTTTTTCAATTGGCTCTCGTAATCCCAAAGACAAAGGGGAATGGTTCCGCTGGTAGTGTTGCCATATTTATGGATATTCAACATCACTTTGTCTTCGCCAATTTCCATGCGCCTTGCGGTGGCGTCTATAATTCTTTTGTTTGCCTGATGAGGAACTAGCCATGTAACGTCATCGCCATCCAAGTTGTTTTTAGCCATGATTTCGGCAGAAACATCAGCCATATTGGTGACGGCAAATTTGAAAACTGCCGATCCTTCTTGGTAAACATAATGTTCACGGTTGTCGATGGTCTCGTGCGAAGCTGGCTTGCGACTTCCTCCGGCTTTCATATGAAGGTGCTGTGCTCCTGATCCGTCAGATCGAAGAATAGAATCCATCACTCCAACATTTTCTTCGGTTGGTTCTAATAGGACTGCTCCACCACCATCACCAAAAATAATGCAGGTGGTTCTTTCATTATAGTCAATAATAGAAGACATCTTGTCGGCACCGACCACGATTACTTTTTTGTATTTCCCTGTTTCAATGAACTGGCTAGCTGTAACTACAGCATAGATGAATCCTGAACAGGCCGCTTGTAGGTCGTAACTGAATGCATTTTTTGCTCCAACGCCATCCGCAATAATATTGGCAGTTGCAGGGAACATCATGTCGGGGGTAGTTGTGGCACAGATCAAAAGATCAATTTCAGAAGGGTCGGTATTGGTTTTTTCGAGCAAGCCTTTTACAGCCTGAATTCCCAATACGGATGTGCCTTGACCTTCTCCTTTTAATATTCTTCTTTCCTTAATGCCAGTGCGGGAAGTTATCCATTCGTCAGTGGTGTCAACTATTGTTTCTAACTCTTTATTCGTAAGAACGTAGTCTGGCACCCAGCCATTGACTCCTGAGATTTTAGCTCTGATTTTAGTCATCCAATATTTTTAGAATGGAAAAACACCACCCATATTTATAAATAGTGTGCCAATATAAGGGTTCAAGCTTCAGATTCAAATAATAGATTGAATGAAACCTTAGGATGGGCAACTGAAGTGTCTATAAATAAATATTGCTCCTGAATGTTGATTCAGGAGCAAATATTCAAAAGCCAAAAGTTAAACTTAGGCTAAAACTTCTTTTTCTATTACTACTTTACCTTTAAAGTAAAGTTTTCCCTCATGCCAGAAAGCTCTGTGAGGCAAGTGCATTTCTCCCGTAGTTGGGCAAATAGCCAAAGCTTTGCCATGTAATTTCTTGTGAGTTCTACGTTTGTCTCTTCTGGTTTTCGAGATTTTCCTTTTAGGATGCGCCATTTTTCTACAGTTTTATAGCTTTCGCTATTCTTTATTTTTTCAATTTCTTCAAAGAAGCCCAACGTGGGTCTATTGATTCTTCATTTTCCTGATCTTCATTCTCCTCATCGTCTTCCGAAGAATATATCATGAGTACTTCTTCTTCACTGTCATCGTCTTCTTCTTGAAAACGTGGGTGAAGCTTTTTCATGGGGATTTCAAGTCCTATAAATTCAAACATTATGGAGGCCACGTTCAATTGTTGGGTGTCGCGTGGTATTACCACTACTTCATCCGACAATTCCTCATGCTCGTTTCCGAGTTTATAAATGAACGGTCTTTCCAAGTCAATCGGAAAATTAAACAAGTCTAGACTTCTGTCGCACTCGAGTTCTATAGAACCTTTGATGCGAAATACGGTCTGGATCATCGTTTCAGACTTGTTCAATGAAATGTTAGCGGTCAGTTTCCCTTTGCTAATCATGTCATTGTCAAATAATTCAAAGAACTCATCATCTAACAGAAACTCAAAATCATGCAGCCCAGTGTTGAGCTTAAAGATCTGTATTTCGTATTTTCTGATTGGTTTCAAATATCTCCCCTCAAAATCAGGACTGCAAAGGTATGAAAATTCAATTGAATCATAAAACAGTGTTTGCTTATTTCCTTAATAAATATTGAACAAAAATCAGTCATTAGCTCATGCGCTGTAAATGAGCACCTTGAAATGGGGCTTAATTACTCAGAATGAGCTTATTCCCTTCTGTTTCTAATGATGTCGATGGCCATATAAAGTGCTGCCCTCATGCTACTTGGGTCGGCTTCGTTTTTGCCAGCGATCCCAAATGCAGTCCCATGGTCTGGCGATGTGCGAACAATTGGAAGGCCAGCAGTGAAGTTAACACCGTCTTCAAAGGCTATTGTTTTGAACGGAATTAAGCCTTGATCGTGGTACATGGCTAGTATTCCATCAAATTTTGAGTTGGTATTATTGCCAAAGAAACCATCGGCAGGGTAGGGCCCAAAGACCAAATGCCCCTTTTCTTTAAACTCGTTGATGACAGGTATAATCAATTCTTTTTCTTCCGTACCTAAAAGGCCGTCTTCTCCAGCATGTGGGTTAAGTCCTAAAATGGCCACTTTGGGTTTAGTAATGCCAAAATCTTTTTTGAGTGACTTTAACATCAAATCAATTTTGCTGGACAGTCTTTCAGAAGTCAACTCTTCTTTAATTTTCATTAAAGGAATGTGCCCAGTGGCTACGCCTATTCTCAGACGATCGTTGCAGAGGAACATCAGGCTGTCTTTCGCTCCAAAAGTGGTTGTGAAGAACTCGGTATGACCTGGGAAGGAGAATTCGCTACTTTGAATATTGTGCTTGCTAATAGGAGCGGTTACTACGCCATCGATAACTCCATTTTGTAAATCTTCCACGGCCCTTTGTAAAGCCGCAAGGGCATACTTTCCGCCATTGGCGTTTTCTTCGCCTGGCTTTATTTCAAAATCTTCTTCCCAGCAGTTAATTACGTTGGCCTTTTTTTCATGAAGCCTGTCGCCAGTATTGAATTGGTAAAAGGAGAAATTATCTAAGCCTAGAATTTTCTTATAGTGCGAAAAGGCTTTTCCGTGTCCGTATAAAATAATAGTCACGTAATCGTAAAGCTTTTGCTCTGAAATGGTTTTGATAATTACTTCAGGACCAATGCCATTAATGTCGCCAATGGTAATGCCTATTACTGGTTTGTATGTTGTTTCGTCTTCCGATTGTAGATTCATGATCAAAGAATTTCCTGCTTTTGTAATCTTTAAAGAAAAGTTGAAGTAGGTTTGAATGTGAGAAGAACAATGAAGCTCTACCCTGAGTAATCTTCAACAGAATTCTCATTTTGTGCAAATTAATGTTTTTTCTATAAGTTACTCCCATGTCAGCAGTCAGACCCAAGAAACATCTCGGCCAACATTTTCTAAAAGATTTAAATATTGCCAAGCAAATTGCTGATGGGCTTACGAGGCATGGCGGATATGATAAGGTGCTAGAGATAGGGCCAGGAACTGGTATGCTGACTCAATTTCTTTTACAGAATGAAGGGGAAACCTCAGTGATTGAACTTGATAGAGACTCCGTAGCCTATTTAAAACAGCATTTCCCTCAATTGGAAGGAAGAATCATTGAAGGCGACTTTTTAAAGCTGAATATGGAAGATTACTTTTCCGGTAAGTTTGCGGTAATTGGTAACTTCCCTTATAATATTTCATCTCAAATATTTTTCAAAGTACTGGACCTAAAGCAGCAAGTGCCAGAAGTGGTTTGTATGCTTCAGAAAGAAGTGGCTGATCGCCTTATTTCTCCTCCAGGAAACAAAACCTATGGGATTTTGAGCGTGTTCTTACAAGCTTATTACGATTTAGAATATTTGTTCACAGTCCCCCCTAATGTTTTTAATCCTCCTCCCAAAGTAAATAGTGCCGTAATTCGGCTAAAAAGGAACAAAAGAGTGTCATTGGATTGTGATGAAGTGCTTTTCAGAAGAGTGGTGAAAGCAGGCTTTCAAATGAGAAGGAAAACATTGCGCAACGCGCTAAAACCAATAAATTTGCCAGAGGAACTGAATGGTGAAAAAGTGCTCGATCAAAGGGCCGAAACACTTTCTGTTGACCAGTATGTGGAACTGACAAATCTTATAACATCGTGTCGGGAGTAAAAATCAGCTTTGAACTTTCTAAAGAATACCTCAGTGCGCTAGAAATAGCTATTGAGGAAAGAAATAGCGCCTTTATCCGCAACACGATGGAAGGGGTGAATTCTGCTGATATTTCTGCACTCTTAGATGAGCTAAATGCCGATATGGCCAAGTATGTCATAGACATTTTGGACAATGAAGTTGGTGCCGAAATTATTGAAGACCTTGAAGAAACCACTCGTACCAAGTTCTTAGAAAACTTCACTCCCAAAGAAGTAGCCGATTACATTACGGAAATGGATTCCGATGATGCGGTGGATATTATTAATGAACTTCCAGCAAAAACCCGTGAAGAAGTAATCTCCGAAATTATCGACCCCGATACCGCAGCCCATATTCATGAGCTGATGCGCTATGTTGAAGATTGTGCGGGTGGATTGATGGCCAAGGAAATGATTGTTGCCAACCTGAATTGGGACATCGTTCAAACCATTGAAGAAATTAGAAGACAGCGCGAAAATGTGGATCGCATTTACGCTGTTTATGTTGTTGACGACAAGCATAAGTTGTTGGGGAAGGTTTCAGTAAAGGATATTTTGCTGGCCAATGACAATACCCATATCAGCGAAATTTATGATGAAGATGTCATCTCTGTTGAAACCTATATGGATGAAGAAGAGGTGGCCGATATCATGCAAAAATATGACCTCGATGTGGTGCCTGTAGTGAATCTACAAGGCAAGCTGGTGGGTAGAATTACTATAGATGACATTGTAGATGTAATTACTGATCAGGCCGAAGAAGACCGACAGTTGATGTCCGGTATCTCTTCAGATGTTGAAGAAGATGATTCTATTTGGGTGATTCTGAAAGCTCGATTACCATGGCTTATCATTGGTTTGGTAGGTGGGATTGTCGGGGCTTTTGTGATTCGCGGTTTCGAAGACCAGATCCAAACCATTACAGGCTTGGCATTATTTATCCCCCTCATCATGGCGACAGGCGGAAACGTGGGAGTTCAGTCATCAACACTCGTAGTGCAGAGTTTGGCCAATAAATCTGTTTTTACAGATAGTTTAGGGAAACGATTGTTGAAGATGGTGGCTATTGCCATGTTTACGGGTTTAGTCTTGGGCTCCATCAGCTTCTTTTTTGTTTATCTATATGGAGAAGTTAAACTCGGTTTAGTAGTCGCCATTGCGCTGCAAGCCGTTGTGCTATTGGCCTCTTTTACCGGAACGGCAACTCCGTTAATATTAGATAGATTCGGAATCAATCCTGCATTGGCTTCTGGTCCATTTATTACTACCGCCAACGATATGTTGGGAATTACGGTGTATTTACTCATCGCAAATTTATTACTCTAAGCTCATGCAGAAAAAGTTTTTGATCGTTGACGACATGCATCAAAGCATCTGTGGATTGCTTTC
>TARA_R110001592_G_scaffold120589_1_pt1 | contig 20433 bp, 17 predicted proteins | sample TARA_R110001592 | Tara Oceans TARA_R110001592 (sample SAMEA4398387) | marine metagenome | biome: Polar Biome; feature: [SRF] surface water layer (ENVO:00010504); material: water (ENVO:00002006), including particulate matter (ENVO:01000060) such as... | depth 5 m | reverse complement strand
GACATGTACTCTTACTTAGATGAATTAAAGTCTGGATTAACTTTCGATGGAGTTGATTTTTCTACAAAGTATATTGAAGGAGGCGCATTTTCTCTTGATGGAGTACACCCGAATACGAGAGGTTATGCAATAATTGCAAATAAATTTATTAAAACTATAAACGAATATTATGATGCAAAAATACCACCGGTAATTGTATCTAATTATAACGGGGTAATATTACCCTAACACTTAAACTAAAATTATATAATATGAAAAAAACTTTACTTTCTTTAATGAGCACATTTGCTGTTTCATTATTAATGGCTCAAAACTGTACTCCTGATGGAGCATTTACTGCTGTTGGAGTTTATCCAGATAGTGCTACCAATATGGCAGTTGCTTATGTTGGGCAGGCTTATTCGCAAACAATTACAGTTATTGCTCCTGCTGATACTTGTGTTGAAATAATACCAGGATTTCCATGTACAACAGTACCTATTGATAGCATAGTAGTTGAAAATGTAACAGGATTACCTCCTGGATTTACAATTATGGCTGAAAACTTTAATAATTTGAATTTCCAATTTCCTGGAGGAACTACCAGTTGTATGATTGTTCAAGGAACACCACAAGCAGGAGATGAAGGGACTTATCCTATTCTTGTATCAGGAACATCTTATGCTACAGTTGCTGGATTACCTCAAAGTCAACCTTACTCTGTAGATTATTATTTTATTGAAGTTGTTAATACTGTTGGTGTTGATGAGGTGGATAATTTAACTTTTTCAATTTCACAAAATGCACCTAACCCTGTAAAAAATTATTCTACAATAACATACAATATGCCTAATTATGGTAATGTTTCTATTCAAGTTAGAAACATATTAGGAGAACTTGTTCTATCTGATGTTTTGGGAGCTCAAAAAGGTAAGAATACTTATAAACTTGATGCAACAAGTTTATCAAATGGCGTATATTTTTATCAATTTAGTATTGAAAATAAAGTTGTTACAAAGAAATTTATAGTGAATAAATAAACTACTTAATAAGAGTTAGTTTATAAAACAAAAAGAGTTTTATGAAACGAATAATAATTTTAGCTTTAATTCTGTCACCTGTATTTATGAATGCAGGTGGCTTTCAGCTTAATGTGCAGGGTATAAAGGCTATATCTATGGGAGGAGCTTTTACAGGTATTGGTTCTGATGCAAGCACCGTGTTTTTTAATCCAGGTGGGATGAGTAATTTATCAGGGCATAATTTTACAGCCGGGTTTAATTATATTACACCTTCTGTTTCTTTGCAAACACCTGAAACGGCAAACATCAATCAAACATCACCGAATGCTACTCCGTTTCATTTTTATTATTCAGGAGAATTAAACGATAAGGTAAGTATTGGTTTTTTGGTTAATAATCAATTTGGTTCATCCTCTTCATTTGAGGATGATTGGCAAGGACGATTTATTATTCAAAACATTTCGCTTAAAACATTTATGTTTCAACCCACTTTATCATATAAAATTCATGAGAAAATTAGTGTTGGGGCTGGTTTTGTTTATGGAATGGGTACATTTTCAACTGAAAAAGGAGTGCCTGTTGGTTCTTCAACTACAACTGAAGGACAAGCTCACTTAAAAGGAAGTGGAGATGGAGTTGGTTATAATGTGGGTATTTTTTCAAATCTATTTTCTATAAAAAAAGAAACATCTACTACCGATTTTAGATTAGGAGTTAGTTACCGTTCAAAAATGGCTGTTGATTTAGCTAATGGAGAGGCAACTTTTACCGATATTCCTGTTTCGTTACAAGATAAATTTCCCTCTAAAACAACATTTGTATCTAAAATCACATTACCCTCAGTTTTTACAGTAGGATTTAGCGTTAAACACACTAAAGAAAACTATTCTGTTGAATTAGCTTATGATTTTAATTATACTAGCTGGTCAAGTTATGATACATTAAATTTTGATTTTGCCAATAATGATACACCAGATTCTAAGACCACTAAAGATTGGGAAAATACAATGACACATCGTGTTGGTGTTGATTTTACCTATAAGAATAAGTATAGTGCAAGAGTTGGTTTATATTATGATAATACGCCTATAAAAGATGGTTATTTAAGTCCTGAATTACCTGGAGTAACACAAGTTGCATATACTGCAGGATTGGGCTATAAAGTAAGTGAAAAAATTACAATAGACTTTTCATATATCAGACAAAGTGCAACAAGAGAAGCATCTCTAGATGCAGCAGGTTTTTCGGCTAAATATAATAGAAAAGTTAATGTTTATGGTATAGGTGTAAATATGAAATTTGGAGCATCTAAAAAAGAAACTCCAGCATCTATTGATTAATCCCTTAAAGAAATGAAAATTTTATTATACATCTTTTGTTCTTTAACATTAATTTCTTGTATGAAAACAGATTTTGATGAATTTGAGAATGCTCCTGGGTCAGCTAATTTTTCAACATTTATTTCTGTAGGAGATTCTTATACACAAGGACTACAGGATGGAGGATTGCATAACGAATTTGGTCAACAACAGAATTCTTACCCATCCATAATTGCTACCCAAATGGGAACAAATTTTGTTCAACCATTAGTTTCAGGTACTGGATCTGGTTATATGCACTTGGAGTATAGAAATGGAGAAATTACGGTAATTAAAAACTATGATCGTAAAATAACAACAAATGATCCTCAAGCAATAGATTATGACCTCACTTATACAACATGGGCTGATAAAACTATAAAATATAATAATCTTGGTGTAGGTGGATTAAACCTAAGAAATATTGTCGGAATGATGCCTGCTGAGTATATTTATTTGGGAGGTGGAGCTCAAGGAGGTACTACTCCAGTTTCTTCATGGAATGGGGTTGCAGGAGAACCAATGAATTCTTATGGACGGTTTTTAAATTGGGGAACTATGAGTAATAGAATAGAATATATTGAACAAGTTAAAAATAGTAATGCTACCTTTTTTACCAATTGGTTGGGTATAAATGATATTATGAGTTGGGCAAAGGGCGGTGGAGATGAAAAAGGTGGATTTGCAGTCTTAACAGATGTTGGAGAGTTTAGAGAAAAGTATGATACGCTATTAGATGTTTTTAAGAATATGGGAGCACAAGGTGTTTGTGCAACTATTCTTGATTTTACAGAAAGCCCATTATTTACAACAGTAACTTTAGAAGCGGTAGGTAAAGACATTTGGATTAAAGAAGGTGTAGATACTACAATTATTAGAAAAGCTGTTCCAGAAGATTTAATGTTATTATCTGCTTCATCCTTAATTAAAGAAGGAACAGGCTTAACTTCAGCTAATCCTTTACCACATCAACACGTTTTAGATAAAGACGAGGTTGTGGTTGCTAAAAACCATATTAATCTTTTAAATGCTCAAATAATTGCATCAGCAAGTGCTCATGGATTTCCTGTAGTTAATATGTATAGCTTTATGGGAGAATTAACTTCAGGAATGTCTTACGATGGTGTAAATTATAGTACTAAATATATAGAAGGTGGAGCATATTCTTTAGATGGATTACATCCAAATTCTAGAGGGAATGCAATAATTGCGAATGAATTTATTCGAGTAATAAATGAAAACTATAATTCTAGTTTAAGGCCTGTAGCAGTAAATAATTATAGAGGAATAACTTTTCCCTAATTAATTTATTTCTTAGCAGCAACTTTTTCCATTGCAACAATAAGAGCCAACCCAACTATAGCCATTAGTATTGCTAGTAAAATTTGAGGGTCTCCATTATAATTAGTTGGGAGTATGTTCTCTTGCAAAAAAGGAACTTCTTCGCCATGGGAGTTTATTCTAAAATTTGTTGTCAATTTCCAAGGCCATATTTTATTTAATGAACCCACTAAAAATCCCGTTAATAAAGCAATTGTTAAGTCGTGATATTTTTTAAACATCCAATTGAGGAGCTTTGAAAAAGAAAGTAATCCTACAACGCACCCAACACCAAAAACAGCAATGACAGAAAGCTTAACATCTCTAATTGCAGATAAAACCAACTCGTAAGAACCTAGAAGTAATAAGATAAAACTACCTGAAATACCAGGTAAAATCATTGCACAAATTGCGATTGCTCCAGATAGAAATACAAACCAAAGCGCATCAGGGTTTTCCATTGGAGGTAAAATAGTGATATAAAAAGCAATTGCTGTACCAATAAGTAAAGCAATAATTTTTTTAGCATCCCATTTCTTTATGGTTTTACCCACTAAATAAATACTGCTAATAATAAGTCCAAAAAAGAAAGACCACAATAGTATATCATGATGTGTAAGAAGATAAGTAATTAATTTAGCTAAAGAGGCAATACTAATACCAATACCTAAAAGAAGAGCAACTAAAAAATTACCATTTACATGATTCCAAAATCCTTTTAGTCCTTCATTTTTTAAAACTTTTAAGCTTTCTAAGTTTACTGAACTAATGGTTGATAGTAATTCTTCGTAAATACCTGTTATAAATGCAATTGTACCACCAGAAACACCAGGGACAACATCGGCGGCTCCCATGGCAATACCTTTAGCACTAATTAACAAGTAATCTTTTAAAGAACGTTTCATAAGAAGTTAAGCCTCAATTTCTGCGTAGTAGTTTGTAATACCACCAACTAAAGAATAAATATTATCTGTGTTTAATTTCTTAGTTAGTGCAATAATTATTGCTTTAGATTTTTTACCTGATTGACAACAAAAAATTACAGGTTTAGAGGTATCAATTTTATCAAGGTTGTTCATTACCTCCCCAAGAGGAATATGCTTACCGTTAATGTTGTAATCTTCATATTCGTAGATTTCACGAAGATCAATTAATTCAATATCTTCATTGTTGTCTATCATAGCTTTTAGCTCTTGAGGAGTAATTTGTTTCATTTTAAACAATTTAATAAAAGCCAAATTTATTTAAATTCTTGAACCATTTCTTCTGGTAGATTATCAAAAAAGGTATCTCCTCGTAATCCTAATCTTAAACATTCTAAAGGAATTACTTCATTATGAGCAATATTTCCCAAGTTTACATTATGTCCAAATTGCTTAATAAACCAAACCTGTTGTGATTTCTGCGGAGCTTCCCACAGTATATTTTCAACTTTTACTTTTGATATAATTTTATTTACTAGTGCAACATGTGCAGTGCCGTTTGGTCTATAAATACCAACGTTTCCACTTTCTCTAGCTTCAGCAATTACTTTCCAAGAACCTGCTTTTAATTCATTTTGCATCATTTTAATCCATTTTGATGGACTAATTAAAATACCAGCTTCTTTTGAACCAACTTCTGAGAAAACAGTATAATCTTTTGCTAATGTTGAAATGTACTCACACTTTTTAATGTGAGGTAAAACGATAGATCCATCTGATACTTCACAAGTGTCTAATTTAAATTTATCCATCAGCCTACGATAGTCATCAAACATACCACGAGCTATAAAAGCTTCAAATAGAGTTCCGCCAACATAAACTTTTAAACCAGCGGCTTTATAAATATCTATCTTTTTTTGTAAATCTTTTGATACATATGATGTACCAAATCCTAGTTTAACTACATCTGTAAGATGTGCTGAACAGTCAACAAAATTCTCAGCTTGTCTCCAACTTAATCCTTTGTCCATCATCATTGTTAAACCAACTTGTCTAGGACTTTCTCCTCGTTGAGGGATGTGTGGTAATTCGAAATTCATTTTATTTTTTATAATTTTCTAATGTTTCTACAATTGCAGGAAATAAAATTGCATTAGGGTAGTATTCAATAAGTTCCTTTTCGAGTTCTTTATTAGCTGTCAAAGCTATGTTTAAATGATCTATGGCATCGTTAATTTTACCAGCTTCTAATAATAAGGCAGTTAAACGAGCGTATATTTCATAATTTGTAGGTTGTTTTTCTAAACCTTCATAAAGAAATAAAATGGCTTTGTTTAAGCTTTCATTTTTCTTTACAACTTCAGATAAATCAAGCCAAACTTCTTCATTGCCAGGGTCTAAATCCATTACCTTGTAATAAGCAATTACAGCTTCTTCTGTATCTTCAGTTTTAGCTAGAATGTCGCCATAGATATACCAAAATTCAGAATTGGTTATTTCTAAATCAATAGCTTTTTTTATAAATTCTAATGCTGCTTTATCTTTATTTTGATATTCGTTAACCACAGCTAAACCAGCATAAGCATCAGCACAATAATCATCAACTTTAATGGCTTTTAGGTAATTTTTTTCGGCTAAAAGGTAATCTTCTAATTTCTCATAACATTCACCAATATAATAGTATGTTGATGAATCCGGTTCTTCAATTTTAAAAGTTTCTTGAAACATTTCAATTGCTTCGTTATACTTCGCTAATAAGGCAAGAGAGTTTGCTTTGTTAAAGTATGCCGCAGCAAAATCTTCTTTTATGGCTATAGCAAAATCATAAGCATCAACAGATTTTTCATACAATTCTGCTTTGTTGTATGCTATTCCTAAATTAAACCAAGCCGTATAACTGTATGGATAATCTTCTAAGAAGTCGTTGAAAAACTTAATGCTATTTTCAGTATCATTCTTTAAATTGTAACAAAAAGCAATTTCATAAAGTACAGTTTCATTTTCAGGATTATCTTTCAATAATTCTTTTAAAATGTTAACTGCTTTATCAAACTGACTTATATTTTCATATTCAAAAGCGATATTGATGTAAATATTTGCCTTTTCATTTTTGTCGTCAACTAATTTAACTGCTTTAAAATAATTTTCAATAGCCTTATTATGTTGACGAATTTGACTAAAAATATTAGCCTTTGTTAAGTAGATTTCAGAGTTGTATGGCTCTAAACTTTCAGCAGTATTTAAAATCTCTAATGCTTTATTGGGTTGATGAGTCTCAGTAAAAAATTGAGCTTGTTTTAGCTTTAAAGCTGAAGAAGAAGGGTGTTGGGTTAGTGAAAAATCTATTACTTGTTTGGCCTTTTTAGTATCGTTTTGATCTAAGTAATAGTCAATCAAATTTTCAAATTCTTCAACGTCAAAAAAGTAATGTGTATTCATTTCGAGCATCCGCTCAAAACGATTAGACAATTCAACATCGTCATTTTCATCAAAATATGGGTCAAAATCTTCTTCCATCTCTACTTATGCAAAGGTAAGCCTTTCGTTTTACCCTAGTCTTTTTTAAATAAATATTTTCAACATTTATTTAACAATTAAAAGAGTAAGGAAACAAGTGAATACTATTGTGTATTGGGTTAATTTCAATTAAATTTGGATTCTTAAAAAACACATCAATGACATTAATAAAATCAATCTCTGGTATTCGAGGCACAATTGGAGGTAATCCAAACGAAGGCTTAACACCTTTAGATATAGTTAAATTTACTTCTGCTTTTGGAACATGGGTAAAGCAAAGAAATAATAATGATAAAACTAAAATTGTGATAGGTAGAGATGCTCGTATATCTGGAGAAATGGTGCAACATTTAGTTGTAGGAACTTTACAAGGTTTAGGAATTGATGTTGTTGATTTAGATTTTTCAACTACACCAACAGTTGAGGTAGCTGTACCAATGGAGAATGCTCATGGAGGAATTATACTTACTGCAAGTCATAATCCAAAACAATGGAATGCGTTAAAGTTATTGAATGAAAAAGGAGAATTTATATCAGGAGAAGATGGGGAAGAAGTGTTAGAAATGGCTGAAAAAAGTGCTTTTAGTTATGCAGATGTTGATGATTTAGGGACTTATACAAAAGATAATACTTATTTACAAAAGCATATTCAGACAGTTTTAGATTTACCGTTGGTGGATGTAGATGCGATTCGAAATAAGAAATTTAAAGTTGCGATTGATTGTGTAAATTCTACAGGTGGAATTTTTATTCCAGCTCTATTAAAAGCCTTAGGTGTTAATAATGTTTTAGAAATTTATTGTGAACCAAATGGACAATTTCCACATAACCCCGAGCCACTACCAGAGAATTTAACAGAGATTGCTACACAAATTAAAGCTCAAAAAGCTGATGTTGGTTTTGTGGTTGATCCAGATGTAGATAGATTGGCAATTGTTTCTGAAAATGGAGAGATGTTTGGCGAAGAATATACGCTTGTTGCGGTTGGAGATTATATTATGAAAAATACGCCAGGAAATGCCGTTTCAAACCTATCATCAACAAGAGCTTTGAGAGATGTTACTGAAACGAATGGAGGAACTTACTATGCTTCTGCAGTAGGAGAAGTAAATGTGGTAAACATGATGAAAGCTCAAAATGCTGTTATTGGAGGAGAAGGAAATGGAGGAATTATTTATCCTGAATTACATTATGGAAGGGATGCGTTAGTTGGTATTGCTCTGTTTTTAACTCATTTAGCAAAGTCAAATATGACTTGTTCTGAATTGAGAAATTCTTACCCCAATTATTTTATTTCTAAAAACAAAATTGAATTAACACCAGAAATTAATGTTGACGATATTTTGGTTAAAATGGAAGAAAAATACAAACATGAGCAAGTAAACACAATTGATGGGGTAAAAATTGATTTTGCTAACGAATGGGTTCATTTACGAAAATCGAATACAGAACCAATTATTAGAATTTACTCAGAAAGTAGCTCGATGGAAAAGGCAGATGCTTTAGCAAACAAGATTATAGCAGACATTAAAGCAATAATTTAGTTTTTGAAATCCAATTTAACTTCAAAAAAGAGCACCTTTATTAAGATTAAAAGAGTTTTTTTGCAAAATACTTGAAACAGACAAAAGAGAGAATGAAAATATATTTAGATAACGCAGCAACAACACCTATTGACCCTCAAGTTGTAAAAGCAATGTTACCAATTTTAGAAAATAATTTTGGAAATCCTTCATCGATACATTCATTAGGGAGAGAGAGTAGAGTTATAATTGAACAAGCTAGAAAAAAGGTAGCTTCTTTTATAAATGCTGCACCATCTGAAATATTTTTTACTGCAGGCGGAACAGAAGCTGATAACATGGTTTTACGTAGTGCTGTTAGTGATTTAGGTGTTAACCATATTATTACTTCACCACTAGAACATCACGCTGTTATTGATACTGCAGAATGTTTGGGGAAAGATGAGGTTGTGAAATTAAGTTTGGTAAAACATGATGAAAAAGGGTATGTAGATTTAGTTTACCTAGAGAAATTATTAGAAGAAAACAAAGATAAAAAAACATTGGTTTCTTTAATGCATGCGAATAACGAAATAGGGAATAAAATTTCATTGAAAAAGGTAAATGATTTATGTAAACAATATGGAGCATATTTTCATTCAGATACTGTGCAAACGATGTGTCATTATAAATTTGATGTAAGAGAGTTAGGAATTGACTTTATTACTTGTTCGGCACATAAATTTCACGGACCAAAAGGAGTTGGGTTTTTATTTATAAATCAAGATGTACAGATAAAACCAATTATTACTGGTGGAGCACAAGAACGTAATATGCGTGCTGGTACCGAAAATATTTATGGTATAGTTGGTTTAACTAAAGCGATGGAAATTGCAAATAACGAATTAGAAGAACATCAAAATCATATACAAGGTTTAAAAACCTATATGATTGAGCAATTAGAAAAACAAGTGCCAGGGATTTCTTTTAATGGTGACCCTAAAGGAGATAGTTTATATACCGTGCTAAACGTTACTTTTCCGAATAGTGAAATGGATGAAATGCTATTGTATAATTTTGATATAGAAGGAGTTTGTGTTTCTGGTGGTAGTGCTTGCTCATCAGGGAGCAATGTTGGTTCTCATGTTTTGAAAGGAATTGGTGCAGATATGACTAAACCAGCTTTACGATTCTCGTTTAGTAAATATAACACAAAAGAAGAAATTGATTATACATTAAATGTAATTAAAGAGCTTTTTGCGATAAATCAATAGGTTTTCGTCATTTCGATTTTTATTTTTGTCATACTGAGCGAAGTCGAAGTATCTGAAAATAAAAAGAAGCCATCTTTTAAACAATAAGATTACTTCGTCATACTTCCTCGTAATGACGATAAAAAATAACAATGAAAATAACGTTTTTAGGAACAGGAACATCACAGGGCGTACCCGTTATTGCTTGTAATTGTAATGTTTGTTTGTCTGAAAACGAAAAAGATAAACGATTAAGAAGTTCTATTTTAATCGAAGAAAAAAATCAAACAATAGTTATTGATACTGGCCCTGATTTTAGACAACAAATGTTAAGAGCAAATGTCCAGAAACTCGATGCTGTTGTTTTTACTCACGAACATAAAGATCATATTGCAGGATTAGACGATGTAAGAGCTTTTAATTTTAAGCAAAAAAAGGATATGCCTATTTATGCTACCAAAGCAGTACATGTGGCTCTAAAGCGAGAATTCTTTTATGCTTTTACTGAAAAAAAATACCCAGGAGTACCTTTGTTAGATTTAAAAACAATTAATACTACTCCTTTTAAAATTGGAGATGTTGAATTGAATCCAATTGATGTTTGGCATTATAAAATGCCTGTAAAAGCGTTTCGAATAAACAACTTTACTTATATAACGGATGCGAATAGGATAGAGGAGAGTCAAAAAGAGAAAATTAAAGGCTCTGAAATTATCGTTATAAATGCTTTAAGAAAGGAAGCACATATTTCTCACTTTACGTTAGATGAAGCAATAAAATTGTTAAAAGAACTAAACCCTAAAAAAGCATATTTAACTCATATTAGCCATTTGTTGGGCAAGCACAATGAGGTGCAAAAAGAACTCCCCGATTTTATAGAAATAGCCTATGATGGTTTAGAGTTGGTGCTCCTGTAATTTTGACTCAATAATTTCTAATATTTCTTGATTACGCTTAATTTGTTTTTGTACTAAGTCGCGCAGGGTATGTAAGTCTATCTTTTTAAATTCTTTTTGTTCAATAATTTCATTAGTATCATGTTCAAATTCAAATATAATTTCGAATAAAGAAATATCTAATTTATTTAAAATGTCATTTAATCTATTGTCATATATAGGAGTATCGCCCAATTCAATTCTGTTATAAGTAGATTTAGATATACCTAAAGATTTAGCCATTTCAATTTGTGTAATACCTCTAGATTTTCTTACTAAGCTTATTCTGTTAGCTAATATTTCGTTGGTTATACTCATTAAAATATAGATCAAAATGGCTTTATACAACAATAATATCAAGAAAAAGATGATGAAAATTGTCTGAATTGAACCACAGGAGAAAATAATTTGAACAAAAATAATAAAAATCCCTACCTATAAAATATTTTATAGGTAATCCCGAAAAACGGGAAATATTTTATATATTTACTTACAACTCATTTATAATTGATCCCTATGACTCCTTTTATTCTCTGGCTTAATAAAGAAGAACTAGATGAATTAACACATCAATTGGTACTTAATAAAAATGAAAAAGATGTTGTTTTAAATTCCTCAGAGCTATTACCTTATACACAAGCACTTATTGAAAAAAATAATGACTTATTAAAATTACTGTTAAAACTTAAACCAATAGAGGTAAAAGATGTTTTAGCATATCAAACACATAATAAGTGTAATAAAATAAGGCAAAATATAGAACACTTATATAAAGGTTGTTCTATTCGTAATGAATCTCTCCCTGTTAAAGCAGGTGAACTACTTCAATGCAATAAATGTGATGTTACAAAACATGAAGATAAATATTCAACAATTGATAAGTTAGATCAAAAATACAAAGACAACTAACCTACTTGGTTTTTAAAACAGAAATCTAACGAATATCGTGAACAATCTCATATTTTATGCCTTCTAAATCTTTAAAAAATAAGGCATAATAGTTCTCTCCATGTTGAGGGTAGAGTTGTGGAGGATTAACAATATTAGCTCCAATCTCTTTTATTTGGAGATATAGCTCATCCACTTCTTTTTGTGAATCTACTTTAAAAGCCAAATGGTGTAATGCTCCTGGTTTTCTACGATGTATAGTTTCATCTTTAAAAACTGAGCGAGGAGAGTTAATGGCAAAAATTAAAATAGGATGAAAATATTCAATTACATAAAACTCGTGGGCAGCAACTGTTCCTTTATGTTTTTTATTTATGTCAAAACCTAAAATGGGCATTAATTTATCATAAAAGATTTCCGCAACATTTAAGTCTTTTACTGTAATTTGAATATGGTCGATAATGGGCTGCATCTAATTGAATTTTGAGTAAAGTTTTAAAAATAATGAAAATATAAAAGCCACGAATTAACTCGTGGCTTTTAATAAAAATTAGCATATAGTAAATTAACCTATAAATCCTCTAATCATCATAAAAGATAATGAACCTACAGCAAAACCTATAAAGGCTAACCAAGATATTTTTTTAAAGTACCAGAAGAAAGAGATTTTTTCCATTCCCATTGCAACAACACCAGCTGCTGAGCCAATAATTAACATACTACCACCAGTACCAGCAGAGAATGCAATAAAGTGCCATAATGGGTCATTTAATTCATTTTGGAACATTCCTAAACTAGCCGCCACCAAAGGAACATTATCTATAACTGCAGAACCTACCCCTAATAGCATTACAACTATATCTGAATTAGGGATAGTAGTATTTATCGATTCCGCAAAATTGAATAACATTCCTAAACTTTCTAAAGCAGCAACCGCCATTAATATACCAAAGAAGAATAAAACACTTGGCATTTCTATTTTAGATAATGATTTGTGTACTGGACTATGATGCCCAACATTAGATGAATGATCTTCTAAAGATGTAAGACTAAAATGTCTTGAACTAAACAACTCCGCAAATGTACAAACTACTCCTAATGACAACATCATACCTACATAAGGAGGTAAGTGGGTTATTGTTTTAAAAACAGGAACAAATAAAATCATACCTAATCCTAAATATAACATTATAGGGCTAAACTTCGTATCATGAGTTTCTTCTGGACTATCTGATATAGCTTCAGTTAAATCTCCTTTAAAAGGTTTCATAAATGAAGCAATTAATGCAGGTATAACCATACATAATAAGGATGGTACAATTAAATAAGTAATTAACATATCAGTTGATACCTTATTACCAATCCATAACATTGTTGTTGTTACATCACCAATTGGAGACCAAGCTCCTCCAGCATTAGCTGCAATAATTATTAACCCAGCAAACCACATACGAGTTTCTTTATCGTTAACTATTTTTTGAAGTATTGTAATCAACACGATTGTAGCTGTTAAGTTATCAATAATAGCTGATAATATAAATGCTAAAAATGAAAATATCCAAAGTAACTTCGTCTTGCTTTTTGTTTTTATATAAGTTTTAAAAGTTGAGAAACCATCAAAATAATCAATGATTTCAACAATGGTCATTGCTCCTAATAAGAAGAATAATATCTCTGCTGTTTTACCTAAATGATGTAACAACGTTTCTTCCATCAAGTGCAACTTATCTTCATGTCCAAAAGAAGTAAAAGCATCAACTAATGCATGATTTCCAGAGTCAAACCAATATTGGAATCCATCTAAACCAAAAGCAATTAGTGCCCAACAAATTGCCATCATAGATACTGCTGGCACTAGTTTGTCAACTTTTAAATTATGCTCTAGTGTTATAGCTAAATAACCTAAAACAAATACTAATACAATTGCTATTTCCATGTTATATATTATTTATAAAAAAGTAAAACTAATTATACTAATTGATTCAATGCAATTTCGAATGCAGTTTTTGCAATATGGTATTTACTGCTATTTTTTGCATGTGAAGCTTTTAGTGCATTTTTAATTGTTTCAGAAGCATCTTTAAATATTGCTTCATCTTCTAAAACTCCTAAATCATTACTCATTAAATAGGCAAAAACTCTAGCCATACCACAATTTGAAATGAAATCTGGAATGATACTAATCTTATCATCTGCATACTCAGCAATTGGTCCAAAGAAAATTTCTTTATCTGCAAAAGGTACATTAGCACCAGCAGCAATCACTTCAATTCCGGCACTAATCATTCTATCAACTTGATCTTTTGTAATTAATCTTGATGCTGCACATGGAATAAAAACTTCAGCTTTTAAATCCCATATTTTTGCATTAACATCATCAAAAGACATCATATTATTAGCATGTAATTTATTTCCATCTTTATCAACAAATAATTTTCTTATTTCATCTAAAGTAAATCCTTCTTCTTTTATCAATCCTCCCACTCTATCAATAATACCAACTATTATTGCTCCGTCTTGTGCTAAATAATAAGCAGCTGCAGAACCAACATTACCCCATCCTTGAACAATTACTCTTTTTCCTTTTACGGTACCACCATACACATCATAATAATGCTTTACAGATTCTGCTACGCCATAACCAGTAATCATATCAGCAACAACATATTTATTTGCTACTTCTGGACTGTAATTACTATCCTCAATTACTTTTAAAACTCCTTGCCTTAACTGACCAATACGATGTATTTTTTGAGCTTCACGAGGTTGAAAATGTCCATTAAAAACTCCTTCTTGAGGATGCCAAACCCCACAATCTTCAGTCATCGGAATTACTTCATGAATTTCATCAACATTTAAATCACCACCTGTTCCATAATAATGTTTTAACAAAGGCGTAACCGCAGCATACCACCTTTTTAATACCCCTTCTTTTCTTGGGTCGTTTGGATCAAAATTGATTCCAGATTTTGCTCCTCCAATTGCAGGGCCAGCAACAGTAAACTTAATTTCCATTGTTTTAGCTAACGATTCCACTTCTCTTTTGTCTAAACCAACTCTCATTCGTGTTCCACCACCAGCTGCTCCACCTCTAAGTGAATTAATTACAACCCACCCTTGAGCTTCAGTTTCTGCATCATTCCATTCAAAAACTATTTCTGGAGTTTTATTCTCAAACTTATCTAATAAATCTTTCATTGTATATCGATTTTAAACACCTTAAAATATTGTAGGTCAGCAAAAGTAAAAAAATCATTTATTTATGCTAAATAAACAAAAGAATAAAAACTTAATAATTAAAAAATCTGTTTTCATTTATTTCTTGTAAATAGTATATTGTTTGCTTAATTTAGCCAACCTTAATTATCACATATTTTTATACTTAAATAAATACAATTATGAAAGTTACAGTAGTAGGAGCAGGGGCAGTAGGTGCAAGTTGTGCTGAATATATTGCAATCAAAAATTTTGCTTCAGAAGTAGTTTTAGTTGACATTAAAGAAGGCTTTGCTGAAGGTAAAGCAATGGATTTAATGCAATGTGCTTCGTTAAATGGTTTTGACACAAAAATTACAGGTGTTACTAACGATTATTCTAAAACAGCAGGAAGTGATGTTGCTGTAATTACTAGTGGTATTCCTCGTAAGCCTGGTATGACTCGTGAAGAGTTAATTGGTATTAATGCTGGAATTGTTAAAATGGTAACTGAAAATTTATTACAACATTCTCCAAACGTTATTGTAATTGTGGTAAGTAACCCAATGGATACAATGGCTTACTTGGTACATAAAGCAACAAATATTCCTAAAAACAGAATTATTGGAATGGGTGGAGCTTTAGATAGTGCTCGTTTTAAATACAGATTAGCAGAAGCTTTAAATTGTCCTTCATCAGATGTTGACGGAATGGTAATTGGTGGACACAGTGATACTGGTATGGTTCCTTTAATTGAAAAAGCTGTTAGAAATAGTGTTCCTGTTTCTGAATTTTTATCTGCAGAAAGAATGAATGAAATAGTTGAAGCTACTAAAGTTGGTGGTGCTACATTAACTGGTTTATTAGGAACTTCTGCTTGGTATGCACCAGGTGCTGCAGTTTCTGAATTAGTTAGAGCAATTGCTCAAGATTCTAAAAAAATATTCCCTTGTTCAGCTTTAGTTGAAGGTGAATATGGATTAAATGGTTTATCAATTGGAGTTCCTTGTGTATTAGGAGCTAACGGAATTGAAAAAATTGTTGAAATTGAATTAAATGCTACTGAAAAAACAAAACTTACTGAAAGTGCTGAAGGAGTTAAAAAAACGAATGCACTTTTAGATAGTGTATTAGCATAATTAATATTACTTTTAAGCTCTAAAGCGAGAGTAGCTCAGTTGGTAGAGCGTCAGCCTTCCAAGCTGAGGGTCGCGAGTTCGAGCCTCGTCTCTCGCTCTTAAAAATGTCGGAATTTATTCCGACATTTTTTACTTTTAAGTCTCCCCTCAAGGGGAGATATAGAAGGGTGATTTATTCAGGTTCAGAATATTCATCCACCTTAATCAGTACGAATATATTCGGAGCCTCAAGGGAGGGAATGAAAAAAATATGAAAACAATACTACCCATAACTATATTTCCGATTGAAAATGATGGCTTTCATCTAAAAATAGCTATTTCTATAAACGGAATTACTGCCAATACCATTATTGATACTGGTGCATCGAGAAGTGTTTTTGATGAAACCAGAATACAACATTTTATTGGAGAAGATAGCCTTGAAGAGCATGATAGACTTTCTTCTGGGTTAGGAACAAATACCATGACTAGTAAAAAAGTATTGTTAAAAAAACTAAAATTGGGCGACTTGGAAATTGTAAATTATGATGCTACTATTCTAGATTTACAACACGTTAACCAATCTTACGAAAAACTAGATTTAGCACCCATTGATGGGATTATTGGTGGCGATATTTTAACGGATTATAAAGCCATTATTGATTATGAGAAGAAAGAGTTGATATTAAATTACCTGCCCTAACCTTCCAAAAGGGAAGAAACTTGTTTTTTCTTTTAAACATTATTATTAGACAGTAAAAAAATAGGGTCAGGGTATTTAAGGAGCTATATATTAAACGATGGGAAGTAGAAATTTTTTATAACGAGTTAAAAACAAATTAAAAATCTTCTTTAGCTACTCTAACCAAAGTATCTTGCAAGATTTTAATGCCGCTTTATTTATAAGTAATGTTCAAGCGTTAATCGTGAATGAATTAGAAAAAGATATTGAACTTACTTCACAAAAAAGGAAATATCTGTACAAAGTAAATACAAGCTTATTGTATGGATTTTAAAAAAGTACCTTTTTTATTATTTCTTGTTAAAATTTAGTTTAATATTTAATTAATCGATAAAAAAATAACATTAATAGGTTAAAAAAATTGGTTAATGTGTTTTTTTTATATTTTTAGATGCAACTTTTAGAAAGATAAAGTTGTCTTGAACAAAGTATTAACTAAATATATTGTATTATCATGAAAAAGAATCTACTCGTTTTATTTTGCGTTGTATTAAATCTCTCTGGATACTCACATGAGGATAAGAATTTAAATGTAGGATATGAATTTATTGAAAACAAAGGTCAGTTTGATAGTAAAGTTTCTTTCTTAGCAAAGTTGAGAATTGGGAATATGTTCTTGGAGAAGGATCGTTTTACTTTTGATTTATTCTCAGCTGAAGATTTAATGAAAAGACATAACTTAGATCAAGATAATATGAATACTGAGAAAGAATCAGATGAACTGATTCTTGGAAGAAGAAATTATCAAGAAAAAAAAGCGATTAAAAAACATGCTTATTCAATGGTTTTTGAAAATGCATTAAGTAATGTTTACGTTGATAAAAGACAAGAAGTTTTAGCCTATAAAAATTATTATAATGGAAATGATCAGTCGAAATGGGTAAATAATGTTCACTCCTATAAAAATGTTTATTACAATAATATTTATGAGAACATAGATTTAGATCTTTATTCAAGTGAAGAAAACATGAAATATGATATTATTATTAAACCAGGAGGAAAACTGGAAGACATCTTATTAGATTATGAAGGTGTAGATGGATTAGAATTAAAAAATAATGAGTTAATTATTAAACTGTCAACTGGAGAAGTAAAAGAAACAGGACTTTTTGCCTATCAATTAGATGAAAAAAATAACCGTATTCAAATTCCCTGTAAATTCAAAATTAGCGGTCATAAAGTAAGTTTTATCTTGCCTAATGGATATGATAAAACGAGAGAATTAATAATAGATCCAACTTGGGTTTTTTCTACATTAACAGGCTCTACTTCTGATAATTGGGGTTTTACTTCAACTTACGATTCACAAGGAAACCTTTATTCTGCTGGTATTGCCTTTGGTTCGGGCTATCCAACACAAGGGGCTTACGATGCAACTTATAATGGTGGTGGTTATGACATTTCATTAACTAAATTTAACCCCACAGGAACAAATATTTTATTTTCTACTTATATAGGAGGGAATAATCTTGAGATGCCACATAGCTTGGTTACAGATAATCAAGATAATTTAATTTTACTAGGGTCAGCTGGTAATAATTACCCGACTTTAAATGGATACGATAATAGTTTTAACGGAGGATATGGAAATACTCCAGCTAATATGTGGGGATATAATTTTTCAAATGGATGTGATATTGTACTTTCTAAGTTTAATCCTACAGGAAATTTATTGGCGAGTACTTATGTAGGAGGTTCTGATAATGAAGGATTGAATGAAAGCATGGTTTATAATTATTCGGATCAAGCAAGGGGAGAATTAGTATTAGATGTAAATAATGATGTATATGTTTGTTCCTCTGTTTGGTCTGACGATTTTCCTTTGGCAAATAATACAATAAATAATGGTGCTGGTGCAATTGCTCAAGATGCTATTGTTTTTAAAATGACGGGTGATTTATCAAGTTTAGTTTGGGCCACATATTTAGGAGGAACAGGTTATGAGGCAGGTTATTCAATAAGATATTCTGCGAGCAATAATAATGTTTATACTTGTGGTGGTACTACAAGTAATGATTTAGGAGTTACTGCTGGGGTTATTGAGCCAAATTTTAATGGTGGATGGGATGGATATATTGCGGCTTTTAATGCTACTACAGGAGCTTCTTCATATAGAACTTATGTAGGAGAAGCTTCTAGTACAGGAGGTTATGATCAAACATTTATTGTAGAAGTTGATGCTTCTGGAGATGTATATACTGTAGGACAGTCAAGAGGAGGAAACTATCCAGTAGTTAATGCCACGTATTCTAATGCAAATAGCTCTCAATTTATTCATAAAATGTCAGCAGATTTAACAACGACAATATATAGTACTGTTTTTGGTTCAGGAACGAGTAGGGTAAATATTAGTCCTACTGCTTTTTTAGTGGATAACTGTGGTAATGTGTACGTCTCAGGTTGGGGGGGAGGATATAATGGAGCTTCGAGTCTTTCAGGGAACTATAACCCACAAGCTGGAGGAAATACTAATAATATGGATATTACAGGAGATGCGGAACAGTCGTCAACAGATGGTGCTGATTTTTATTTTATGGTAATGGAGAGAGATGCCCAAAGTTTATTGTATGGAACTTATTTAGGGTCAAATTTAGAATCAGAGCATACTGATGGAGGGACAAGTCGATTTGATCCTAACGGTGTTGTTTATCAGTCTGTTTGTGCAGCATGTAATAACGGTACTTTTCCTACAACTCCAGGTGTATGGGCTCCTAATTCAGGATATCCTTTTGGTTGTAACATGGGTTCGATTAAATTTGAAATGAATTTTCAAGGGGTTGAAGCTAATGCGGTTCAACCACCACCATTAACTGCTTGTGGGGCTCCATTTAATATTACTTTTTCTGCAGGAGCAACCCCTCCACCTCAAGCCTATTGGGATTTTGGAGATGGTAGTGGAACTTCTTCACAATTAAACCCAACTTATAATTATCCAGATTCAGGAACTTACAATGTAATGTATGTGGCAATAGACCCTGCATCTTGTAATATAACAGACACAGCGTATTTTGATGTGACAATTATTAACGCTGGAGTTTTGACAGCAACAATTGATATTCCAACTTATGATCCATGTACAACAGGAGGCTTAACTGTAGATTATGCCTTTACAGGTTCTGGAGCAGATTCTTTATGGTGGGATATGGGAACAGGTGACACCTATTCTGATAGTTTATCTTTAAGTTATACTTATAATACACCTGGAACATATTATGTAGAATTTCAAGCTTTTGATGCTTGTGGAACTGTGGTTTCAATAAAAGATACGATAGATTTTAATCCAGTATATACAGCAGTAACTGCAGTTGATCCAGGAGATCAAACAATCTGTAGTGCGCCTTTTGATGTAAGTTTTGATGCAGGGGGAACTCCACCAAATACCTATTGGGATTTTGGAGATGGAACAGATTTAGGGATAGGAGTAGATTATACTCCAACTCACACTTATTCTGATACAGGAAGTTACGTTGTAATGTCAGTAGCGATAGATTCAACAACATGTAATATAGCAGATACAGCTTATTTTAATATTACTTTGATACAGCCAGAACAATTAAATGCTAGTATTGACATACCACCTTATGATCCGTGTACAACAGGAGGCTTAACAGTTGATTATGCTTTTACAGGAACAGGAGCAGATTCTTTGTATTGGATTTTAGAGCCAGGAGTATTTTATTC
>TARA_R110001592_G_scaffold112297_7_pt1 | contig 20476 bp, 19 predicted proteins | sample TARA_R110001592 | Tara Oceans TARA_R110001592 (sample SAMEA4398387) | marine metagenome | biome: Polar Biome; feature: [SRF] surface water layer (ENVO:00010504); material: water (ENVO:00002006), including particulate matter (ENVO:01000060) such as... | depth 5 m | reverse complement strand
GAGGGTATTTGGGCCTTGTATCCCTTTAATCGACAGTTGTCTCCTAAGATTAAAATGCTGGTGGCTTATTTGGCTGAGCATATGGCGGGGGTGTGAATCTGCTGTTTTACGTTAGGGGTGTTTATCCCATCACTGGGACGCCTCTGTATGCTGAGCTAGGTAGGTTGCCTCTATCACGCTGGTGAATAAAGGCGTCCTAGGTTGCTATTATTTATGCGCTCTCTAGCATCTCACGCATTTTTTCTTTAATCAGATTAATAGCCTTATACGGACGGAGCATAACCTTAAAATCGACAATTTTACCGTCTTGATCCCAGCGGATCATATCTACGCCATTGACCTCTATACCATCGATGTTGACCATGAATTCTAAAATAGCATTGTTGTCATCGGCGACCTCACGCACGTAGTGGAAGCTGTTGTTGAGCAGGACGTGAAACGCGGCGCTGAGGTACATTTTAGTGATGTCTTTGCCGACTTGCGGGGTGTGTACCACTGGCGAATGGAATGTGGCATTGGCGGCGAGGATATCGTCGAGCTTGGTGATATCCCGTGAGGTGATGACGTGATGCCAGTCGGCGAGGTGATTAGTCATTTAGGCTTCTCTGTTAGATTTTTATTGGGCAATCTTAGCAGAGATTGGGGCGATGTTTGTAGTCTTACATAAATTGAGTATGCGGGGCTTATCAGGTCGAATTTGCCCCGCAATACATGCTTTAGCCGTGCAGACCGTGCTCTATAGGGCACTCGCCGCGGGCCAGTTTTCTGGCGCGTTCCACCAGCGTGGCTTCCATGGCTTCGCGGCCAATCATAATAACAAAGTCATCCTTGCGGATGCCGTCGAGGGCGAAGGCCGCGAGTTCGTCCAAGTCTTGAACCGGCAGTTCAACACCGATATCTTTCATGCCCTTCATAAATTCATCAAAGGTCATTTCGCCGCCAGCCGGAGCGGGTTTTTCACGCGCCAATTCCTCGGGACGATTGCGGCGAGTGGTCCAGATACCGGTGGGTAAAATACCGCCAGAGGGATAGAAGATGCAGGCGCGGAGTTTGCTTTCCTGGCCAACTAATTGCGCGTTCAGGCACTCGGTCATAATCGAAACGCCGGCTTTGCTTGAGGCATACACTGACTGATCGGCCAGTGGTGAAATACCACCATCGCCTGATGAGGTGTTCATGATCAGGCCCGGTTCGCCTGATTCCAGCATGCGTGGCACAAAGGCTTGAATGCCGTGGGCGACACCGCGTAAGTTAACGCCCAATACCCAAGCCCAGTCATTGGGGGTGGTGTCCCATACATTGCAATTGGAAACGCTGACGCCGGCGTTATTACAGAGAATATGGCAGGCGCCAAATTCCGTAAATACCGCATCGGCTAAGGCGTTGACGGACTCGGGCTTAGACACGTCAGTGACAATGGCACGCACTATACCGCCGGCGGCGCCGAGTTCGGCCGCGGTTTTGTTCAGCGCCTGTTTTTCTACATCAGACAAAACAACTTTTGCGCCACTGGCCAGAAAGGCCTTGGCCAAAGCCCGACCAATACCGCTGGCGGCGCCGGTCACAACAACGACTTTATTGGTGAAATCCTGCATTTTTTTGCTCCTGCTTTAGTGGTACTAGGGTTTATTATTAATAGGTTTTTCTAATGTCGATACCGAACATGCGCGGCTCGCCATAGGCTTGGTTGTAGATCCCTGAGGAATCGGCAACCGCAACAACGCCGATGCGATAACGCTCATCACTCAGGTTTTTTACCCAGCCAGATACGGTGGTGTCACCCGCCGGGTTTTGCCAAGACAAGCGGGCGTCGATCAAGGCGTAGGCCGGTTGACCTGCCAGCTCTTCATCCTGTTTGAATATAGCGTAAGAACCGGGATCAAAGCCGTAAAAAATAGCGCTTTTATAACTAACATCAATGCGTGGGCTTATCTCGCCAAAATCGCCAGACCAGGTGTACTGCACGCCGATAGAAGCCGATTTATCAGGCGTAACGGGAAAGGTTTCATTAGTGCGATCAACCCGTTTTTCTTGGCCGATAACGGCGGCTTGTAGATCGAGTTCGGTAAATTCCAGATAGCGGTAATTATTGATACTCAGTGCGGCATTGAATGCCAGCGCCGGCAGTGGCAGCCAGTTAATTTCAAATTCTGCGCCGCGAATTTCCGATTTACCGGCATTACTGAATACCACTGCAATGTTTTGTTGGGAGTCGGCGCCCACCGCGATTAATTGCTGGTCGTTAAAGTCCATGGCATAAAAAGCGGCATTTATACGCAGGCTGCGATCAAAGGCGTCCACTTTAAAGCCAATTTCGTGATTGGTCACCACCTCGGGTTCTATCTTTTGCAGACCATCTATACCGCGCGGCTCAAAGAAGCCTGACTTAAAGCCTCGGCTCCAAGTGGCATACAGCATACTGCTGTCGATAAAACTGCCGTCCAGCCATTGCTCGGGCAGGGTGTATGACACCGATAGCATGGGGGTGCTTTGGGTAAAGACCTCCTCGCGAGTTTCCCTGCGAAAGCTATTGGGGTTGACCGGGTAGTCGAGCAGGGCGTCGCCATTGGCGTCAGGAAATAAAGCAGCGGCGATACTGACCGGATCATCCCGCCAGCCCAGCGGCCCCAGATAAGGATAGAAACCCTCCGCGCCCGGACCAAATACACCCACTGTCATTCCGTTACCAAAGAGGCCGCTGCCAGTTATGCGCTCGCCAATGGCGTCCATGTCCGCTTCTAGTGTGGTCAACTCGGACTCGCGTCGCTCGGCGGTAATACGAAATCCTAGGGTGATCTCAAGTTGTTGAGTCAGGTCGAATGAGCCTTGGGCAAATAGGGCGGCGGTGGTGTTGGCAAGATCAAATTCTGAGGCAATGAGTGGGGCGCCTACAAAACCAATCAGCGGTATGGTGCCGCCTGGAACCGGTCGCGTGGGCTTTTCACCTAGGCCAATTTCACCCACGGTTTGAGCGTCCAAGCCTCTGAGTGTATTGGTGATGGTGAAGTTTTCGGTATTGGTCTCGTGCATTAAGAAGAGACCGGTGGTGTAGTTCAGGCGTTGGGAGAATGCGTCACCATTTAACTGAAGTTCGAGGCTATATGACCGGCGGTTACTGTCCTCGGTATTCACATAGCTGCCCCACAATGCTGGGCCGCCGTCGGTGTCGCTCGCCTGGATGGGGCCTTCTTTTTCGCCGCGAAGACCGATCACGGTTTTAAAACTCAAGCTGTCACTGATTTCCCACTCGGTCGTGGCTGCGAGTAGCAGGGTATCGAGATCTTTGTTGAGCTGAGCATTTTCGCCCTCATTTGATTTCATGTCACCGAGTCGTTGGCGGGAATTGCTTTCGCAGTTTTCCCGAAATGCCGTTAAATTGCTGGGGTCAGTATCACCTGGGTGGGCGACCCACAGCCCTTCGATATACAGGGCGTGATTACTTGGCACATTACAATTGGCGCCGGGGAAGTTTTCGCGCACCTTACCCAAAAAGGCTTGGGTGTCGATGCTGAATGATTCACTGGCTTCCCAGCGGGTTTGGAATAGTAGGGATTGGCGATCAATCGAGCTATTACTTCGGCCGTTGGATACATCTTCTATAAAGCCGTTATTTTTGTTGATATTGACCGCGACCCGACTAAAAAAAGTGTCGCTGATGGGAACGTTGATTGCTGCTTTGAGGTGTCTTTGACCGAAGTTTCCCGCGCCAACATCGACATAAGCCTCGTGGCTGTCATTGGGTTTGATCAGGCTGACCACCAAGGCACCGCCAGTGGTGTTTTTGCCGAACAGCGTACCTTGTGGGCCGCGCAATACTTGGATGCTTTGTACATCGACGGTATCCAAAAGCTGGCCGTCTGAGCGAGGCAGAAACAAATCGTCCAAATATACGCCCACGGCCGGGTCGACCCGGGCGAAGCCGGTGCGCTCACCAATGCCACGGATATAAATTTGATTCGCTTGGCCCTCGCGAATTTCCAAACTGGGAATCATCTTGGTCAGTTCTTTGGTATTGCTTATACCTCTGTCTAGTAAGTCTTGACCAGTGAGGGCGCTGACGGCAATCGGGATAGTTTGCATACTTTCACTGCGCTTGCGGGCGGTGACCAAAACCTCTTCTAGGGTGCCACTGCTTTTATTGGCAAAGCTGCTGCTTGGCATCAGCGCTGCGGCAAGCAGTGCGGCAATACATTGATGGCCGATTTTTGACTTATTGGGTCTGGCGGTGGGTAAGCGGTAATGCCTTAATTTATTATTGTTATTCAAAATATATTGACCCCGGTATTGGCTCGTCGGGGCGCGGGCGCTCCAAGGAGTTAATAAAAGTAACTACAATATACTTTTACACGATAGTGTAAATATAGCTAGGGTGAATATTGTTTCGCGGTGACCAAGCACTTCATTTGTGTCGGCGCTCGGGGAGGAGCCCAGCCGATTGAGGTCGATACATAGGATGGCTGCACTCAATTAATTACACAGTTAGACAAAAAAGTAACATAGTGCAATACTGAGATCATAGCTTCACCAATCGCATACCAATAATAAATAATAGCGAGGCGAACAATGCAGAAAGCCCTGACCGGCGCGCTAACTCTTAGCGCGCTTATAAGTTTACCTATGCAAAGTATGGCGCAGACCGAGGCCACTGCTGGAAAGAAATTACAGCTGGAAGAGGTACTGGTTACTGCCCAGAAACGTATGCAATCTTTGGCCGACGTACCGGTTTCGGTAACCGCATTTGACGGCGATAAGCTGAAAAAAGCCGGGATTGAAAATCTCAGCGACCTGTCTGACTACACGCCTAATTTTAAGATGGTGGAAGGCGGATTACTGCCCAATGTGTATATGCGCGGTGTTGGCTCTGGGTCTAATCAGGGTTTTGAGCTGTCGGTGGGTATCTTTTCTGACGGTGTGCATTTGGGACGGCCGCACCAGACCCGCGGAGCCTTTATGGACCTGGAGCGGGTGGAGGTGTTGCGTGGTCCGCAGTCGATCTTGTTTGGTAAAAACGCCATAGCAGGGGCTTTGAGCCTGATCTCCGCCAAACCCGGTGATGAGCTGGAATCGTACTTCAGTGGTATGACCGGTGGCCCTGACGATATTCAGGAATTTTCAGCAATGGTGTCGCTGCCAATCAGCGATAGCTTTGGGGTGCGGGCGGCATTCCGGAGTCGCGATGAAGACGGTTATATGTATAACGAAAATCCTGCGCTGGCCCGAGACGAGCCCGGTGTTGAGGAGTTTTCGGGGCGGATTACTTTTGGCTGGGACCCCACTGAGGCCATTAAGTCGAGCTTAAAACTAGAGCAGACCAACCGAGTGCAGCGCGGTCGGCAGTTTGAAACCAGTCATGCCAGCGCGCTCACTGGCTGTAGCGGTGAGAATGTCACGCTCGACGGTATCAAGAATACCGACACCGAAGAGTTCGCCGAAATTGATAATTACAACCTTACCTTAAACGTGGATGTTGAATCTGCGGCGGGTACGTTTACATCGGTAACAGCGGCCAGCGGCTTTGATTCTGAAGATCTGTTCGACGGTGATTCCAGCAGTTTCAATACAGTGCCTTTGCTGGGTATGGAAGAATACGATCAACTTAGTCAGGAATTTCGTTTTACCTCTCCCGGTGGCGAATTTATGGACTATATCTTTGGCGCTTTTTATCAGAGCAGCGAAATGGTCTTTGATGAGTCTACGCCACTGGTGGTGCGCAATGGAGCGCTGGCAGACGCCGGTCGCGATTTGCTTGGCTGCATGATAAACATGCAGACCAATGTGTCTGCCGATCTCGATAAAAACTTTTATATGAACAGTGATGCCTGGTCTGGTTTTGTGCAGTTGACGTTTAACTGGAGTGAAACCTTGCGTACGACATTAGGCCTTCGCTATGTGCGTGAAGAAAAAGAAGGTTTTAGAGAGTTGTTTCTATATCAATCAGGTACTCGCAATAATGTTGACCCAGTGACTGGCGCGGTGCTGTCGGCCCTTAATATAGAAGCCCATGAACTGCACCGTATTCGCGATGTGGGGGTCACTCTGCCCTCACTGAACGTTCAGTGGAATGCCACTCCAGATGTGATGACCTATTTCACCGCAACCCAGGGTGCTAAGTCTGGCAGCTTTGACGCCCGTAATAATAATGCCAGTGAAGGCCCTGGCGGCGGCGGTACTAATTTTGAGTTTGAAGACGAGTTAGCCACGGCCTATGAGCTCGGCGCCAAAATGACACTTGCCGACGGTGCAGCAGAATTGAACTTTGCTCTTTACCACGTTAAGTACGAGGAAATGCAGGTCAGTGTGTTTGATGGTGTTGCTGGTTTTGTGGTTTCCAATGCTGGTAGCGCATTGACCCAGGGTGTGGAAGTAGATAGCCGCTGGTTGCTCAGTGAATCGTTTATGTTGAGCGGTTCACTTGCCTACTTAGATTTTGAATGGTTGGATTATCGAGAAGGTCCCTGCGTGGCCACTGACGATGAAGACATTTGTGATTTAACGGGTAAGCAAAATCAGCAAACGCCTAAGTGGAGCGCGTCACTTTCTGGTACGTATAGCATTCCCCTGAGTAGCAGCGTCATGCTCGATTTCACCGCGGATGTCTCGTATAAAGATCGCCATTTCACCTCGGGTGATCTTGATCCCCGTGGTATTCAAGATGCCTATACCAAGGTTAATGCGCGCTTGGCAGTGGGTGAGATTAATGGTCGCTGGTCACTGGCTTTAGTAGGCAAAAATCTTAGCGATGAGATGACGGTGGGTATTGGCTCGCCCACAGTGTTAGATGTGGGTGGGTTCCGTGGCACACTTGAGCCCTTGCGATCCTATTACCTTGAGGGGCGCGTGCAGTTCTAATTGCCGCTGATGGCATAGTTGGCGGCCCTTTTTGGGGCCGCTAATTAATTATTTAATGGCCCTATCTGGACCATGGGTTCTTGTTTTGGATCTGGCGAATCTGCATCCCAGCGCACGGAGCCGAAGGGCCGATCTAGATAGCGCCGAACGTGCTTGATGCTGCCATTAATGGTGGCAGCGTCAGCGGCGGCCTGGGCATCGATATCGGCTTTGGTGTAGCGATCGCGCATCCGTAAATAATCCCCCCACGTTGGAAAGTGGAAGCGTTCTATCCATAGTTCGGGGTCGGCGATGTCGCGGCTGATCGACCAATTAAAGCCGCCGTTGCGTAAACGTACCCGTCGTACTTCCTGCATTGCATCGTAATATGCGCGCGCTTTTGACGGCTTCAGCTGATACTCAATTTCTATTACCACTGGGCCAGAGCGCATGGTAATTGCGAGGGCAACCTCGGGCTCGAATGAGATGGCGACGGCTTCGGCACCGGCATTATTGGCCTCGGGCAGTCGCAGGAAAATTGACAGCAGTGGCATGACTAGCATGACTGCACCGGACGCAATAATGGCGATCTCTATAGACCATTGATTGGCAACATTACCCCACAGCCATGCCCCTATGGCGATGCCGCCGGTCAGCATTGAAGAAAAAAGCGACAGCGCCCGCGCGGTGACCCAGCGCGGGGCGGACAGCTGCACAGAAATATTAAGTAGCGAAATGGTTAACATACTGGCGCCGCCTGCAATCAGCATACCTAGGCAGGTGAGGATTAATGTCCGGCTGCAGCCGACGCCTATTAAGGCGATGCCGCTCACCACGGCAAGTGCAGAAACGGATTTTTCAGTACCAAAGCGCTGGTGAAAGACATTGATGAGTAGCGCACCGCCCACGGCGCCCACGCCGCCGGCACCCAGTAAAATCCCGAAGGTACTGGCATTGCCACCGAGCAAGTCTTTGGCAATAAGCGGCGCTAGAGCGGTTGCTGTTGCAGCGGCTAGGCCAAAAACGAAGGTGCGTATCAGCACCGTTCGGACGGGGTTGGAATGAAACGCATAGCGGACCCCAGAGACAATAGCGCGGCTAATACGTTCGGGCGGCAGGCGCGAGACAATATGCCCGCGTTTCCACAGAAAGAAAGCCAGAATTAGCGGTAGATAGCCGGCTGCATTGGCGGCAAAGGCGGCTTGAGCGCCAAGGGTGACCACGAGCAACCCGCCCACTGCGGGGCCAAAGCTGCGGGCAATATTGTAACTAATAGTATTGAGTGCAATCGCTGCGGGCAGGTCTCTGCTTGTGACTTGCTCGCCAATAGAAGACTGCCAGGCGGGGGCAAAAATGGCGATGCCGGTGCCAATTAAAAAGCAGAATGCCAGCAGCACCCAGGGGCTAGTTAATTCAAAATAGGCGAGTAGTGACAAGCTGGTGCCGAAAAGAGCGGCAATGCTTAGGCCGAGCATGGCAATTTTGCGACGATCGAACATATCGGCTATCGCGCCTGCGGGCAGTGCAACCAGCATCAGCGGCAGCATCATGGCGGTTTGTACTAAGGCCACCATACTGGGTGAATCGGTGAGACGGGTCATCTCCCAAGCGACGCCGACACCGAGAATCAAGTGGCCAAAGTTGGACAGCAGGCTGGCGCTCCAAATGCGGAAAAACGCCGGCTCGTGCAGAGGTGCTAAGGCTGAGGGCGGCTCGGTAATCGGGACGCCATCGATGGTATCTTCAGCTGCGTTCTCGGGTTTGCTTGTCATACTAAAGGCATCATTTCTGGAGAGTTATTTATATTGACGCTGTTATTTTGCTCTTGCGCTGTGGTGTATACCATTTAAATTCTATCCGTCTGCTTGCTCGCGGCGCAGTGTCGGCGCCGCGAGGCCTAAGCCACTGTTACCACGCACCGTTAGTAACGCGAATGGCATAGAAGCCGCTGTAGCCGTCGGTATACCAAATCTCTTTGCGCTCGGCGACAAAGGCGGGACTAGACATTGCCCAGTTGCTTGCGGGGGCGGGGACGGTTAGGACTCTGGGTTGTACCGGAGCATTGTAGTAGGCCACCTCGCGGGGATTGTAGGGATCGCGAATATCGAAAATGCGCAGCCCAGAGATAATCATGCTGCAGGCGACGATATCTGGGTTAACTCGGGTGGGAATGTTGCAGTAGTGCCCTGCGTAGCCACCGGTGGGGTTTTGCGCGCCGGGGTCAGCGGCAATAGCCTCTCGATTTTCGGGCTCGTGAACCTCCAAGCGCAGATTAGAAATTATCCGTGGTTGGGTTTCGTCGCTAATATCGATAATACGACCAGCACCGACAACGGCGCCGTGAGCGGCCACAGCGGGTGCACCGCCGCCTTCGCCACCCTGGGCTTTGGAGTATTCGTCAATTTCCAATAAATAGGCTTTGCCATCCCGAGTAAAGGGAATAGCGTTTTGCGGAATAGTTTGATTGTCCCAGCTGATACTGGCCACTTCCCGTACCTGAGGATTGGCTACCCGCGCTTGAATTTCCGACACGTCCATTATCAAGACACCCTTGCCATTGCCTGAGGCGAGATAAGCTCGGTTGCCATCATTGCTAATAGACAGGCCGTGAGAAGTGTAGTTTCCGCTCCATATCGGCATTGGTAGCCGTGGATTCGAAATGTCGACGGCGGTTAGGGTAGGCGTGCCCGGTGATGCCGAATAAAAGGTTTTGCCATCGGGTGCCATGCCGCTTTCGTGGCCGAGAACACCAACCAAGGCAGAAGATTGTAATTGTGGGTCGCGGCAATCGGCTGACAGGTCATATACATCGACAATGCCGGGATAAAAGGCAGGGTTTCCCATAACCGCCGCCAAAATGCCCGCTTGCTGAGAGACTACCAAGGATTCGTGTGGCGATAGCATCGCCGGGGTCAGCAGTCTTGCACTGAGTACTGGGTTGGCGGGGTCGCTCATATCCAGCACATTGACGCCGACGTTCAAGTCTAGGGCGTTGCTTGGAAAAAGTAGGGTGCTGTCGTAATAGGCGCACTCATTGCCGCTGGCATCCACGTAGCGCTCCACTTTAAAGCCGCCCACGGTGCCGATGGCATTGGGCACCATATATGAGCCCACTAGTTCGGTGTTACAGCGAAATCCCTGAGCGGCCAAGCCGCTGTCGTGGTCCGCCTGACTGACGCGGCCTTGCATATCTTGCTCGGGCAATGAGCCTGTGCCGCAGCTGGCGCGAGGTGTGGCGCCTTCTGCGATGGCGGTGCTAGTTGTCGGATTGCTATTGTCGCTGCTGGAATTACAGGCTGCTATTGCACTAAACGCAATCAGTGCGCCAAGGAAAGCGATGGGTTTCATACTTGTTCTCCGAAAATATTTTTATTGTTGTGATATGTGATGTCGTTAATTTACAAGTCCTTAGCGGCTTCAGCAGCTTGCGCATAGGCATTAAGTATGGCGCTAATTTGCTGGATTTCCTTTGACTGGTCCAACACGATTTGCGCTGCCAGCAGTTTAACAGCTGGCAAGTGGGCCTCTTCAGCCGCGAAACGAGCCATAGGCACACCGCCCTTATGATGGGCTAGCATGAGGCTAAGGTATAGGGTGTCGCGATCGCGGCCCGCCAACACCCTGAGTTGTTGCATGTCTTCGGCGCTGGCGAGGCCGGGCATGCCTTGGGCTGATTTGCCGCAATCAATCACATATTGCTGAAACGCCTCGTCCAGAGGCTTTGAGCCCATAAGCATCCAGACCATGTCTTTTGAATTTGGGACAAAGGGCTTGTCCCATAGTCGCAGCCAACCCTGCATTTGTCCTAGCTCTAAGAGCTGTTGGCCGGCTATGTTTTGGGCTAGAGGTATGAGACCGCTGGGTCGACCATCCGACATTAGCTGAGACATGGCAATGGCTTGCTGATGGTGAATGGCCATGGATTGGCTGAAACCAATGTCGATTTGGCTGGGCTGATATTCTGTTAGCTGTGCTCGTATTTGTTCCAACTGGCGCGATTGAGAATAGAGTGCGATGGCCGCAAGGCCAATAATAATGGCGACTAGGGTGTAACGCAGCGAATGCATATTTATAGTCGCGCAAGCTTTAATGGGTAAGTCATTGCAAGTAAAAACCTTAATTATTGTTAGCTGTTTTATGCTGGGCTAGCTTTTGCTTAGCCTAACATCTCACTGAATATCGGGCCCAGCTCTTATGGGGTGCCGAAAATTATTCGGGAGCGCCGTTTAGGTCAATGCGACGCTGAGTGTATTATGCGCTTTGTCGTGGATGCCGCAGTATAAAAGCTTACGTTTCTTCACGTTTTTTACATATTGTCATATTAAAGTCATAACACTGTAACAATAGTACACGATACTTAGCCCATTGAAGCCCTCCAGCAGTATGTGAAGGTTGACGCAATTTAGATTAGCTGCCCAAGGGCGATGGAGTTGATATGAGTGTAAATGGTTTTGTACGTGTAATGATGCTTGCGGCAGCAGCCGTGGTTGTTACACCGATGAGTGCAATGGCTGACGAACCCGTACAGCTAATTGAAGAAGTAACAGTTGTTGGCGCCGTTCGCGGCGGCGCTGTTGTGGTTGCCGATATTGATTTGGCTAGCGACGAAGCATTGCAAGAAATGCCGGTTGCTTACGAGTAATCTGCAGTCATTAGAGTTTGTTTTATCCCCGCAGCAGGTCTTTTGTCAGGAGTCGTTGATCTTATCAGCGACTCCTGATTTGTATTGCCGATTCAATATTGATTTTGTGTAACTGTTCATTAATTTTCAGTATATCTGCTTGGTCGCCATTGCTTAGTCCAAGAGCGATATAGCCGGCAGTAAAAGCCCCCAGGCCGCTGTCATAACTTTCCCATCGTTCTCCCGTCCATGCCTGTACCCATGCGTGTGGCACAAACACATATTTCCGTCCCAAAAAACGCTCATTAGTGTAGGCGAGGCCAAATACTACTCTGGTCGGTATTTCTGCCGCTCGGGCGAGTGTGGCCAGCAACAGAGCGTGCTCCGTGCAATCGCCCTGTTTGCTTTCGTAGGCTTCGAGGGCTGTTGCATAACCCGAATAGCTGGCCTCATCGCTCATATGCCGCGTGACATAGCGTGTCAGGCGCTGCATCTGGCCACTCACGTCGGAGTAGCGGTCTGGCAATATTTCGGTGACTAAGTTTTTAAATATGGGATTCTGCGCGGGCAGCCAGTAGTTACTTCTCAGCGCTGTGTGCAAATCCGCTGCACTGGGCGGTTCTTCTGAACCGCAGTCTTGGCAGATGACAAGCTCGGTGCCCTGCGGCGTGCGCTTTACCTCCTGTTCGTAGGTGGTGGGCGGCAACAAGCTAAAGTCACCCACCAGGCGATAGCGTATTTTGCCGTTCAGCGCGGTGTTAGTGATTTTATAAGGAGATTGAATCAGCTGTCGGTAAACGTGGGTGTTGGGGACAAAGCTCGCGGTTGCGCAGGCTTTGTCGCAGCTGGCAATCAGGACTTCGTCGCCGTTTGAATGGCTGCGCTCAGTTAAAGGATGAAATTCCTTATCAGCGAAAATGTCGGTGTATTTGCTACTGCCGCCAATAACGGTGGCTCTTTGTATATGCCAGGCGTAGTCGGGCTGATCTGGGCTGGAGTAGGCTTTTACTGTTAGCTGAGTCCTGTTGAACTGGCGGGTGCTAAAATTCCAGCTGTAATACTCTAATTGGCGAACAGCACCGCTTTGTTTAAGTAAGGCGAGCCGCAGGCCTTCGGGCAAGTAGAAAGGTTGTTCTATGGGGTAGTACTCTGCTTTTGCATTTTCTTTGAGTCGCAATGCGAGTGAGCTTCCTTTTACGATCGCGCTCATCTGGTGGTTGGCGGTGTCTGATACTATGGTTTTATACAGGGCGATAGGTTTGCCAGACTTGGATTCGTGATAGCTCAGAGTGGTGCTGATTTCTCGGTCTCGGCTGCCTGGTTGGCTCAAGGTAACAGATAGGGTTTCGGTGGTTTTAATTAGGGACTTGGTACTTTCTTTGAGGATGTGGCGATAGCCCATCTTGTGGTCGCCAAGGCTGACTGACTGCCATTGCTCGCTTGTGCCTTGGCGGGCTTGCTCCTCGGTCTCTTGTATAGACCCGCAGGCGGCTAATAACGTGGCCAATACCAGCACGGCAAGGCATTTTGCCGTTTGGTACGCGGGGAGCCGAATACTGTCATTTAGAGCTGAAATTGCGCGCGAGTTCATCATATTGCTGTGCTGATGAGTTGGTTTTCACGCAGCCAAGTATAGCTTTTTTCAACAACTTGTTCGCAATCTTCCTGCAGCGCCATGTGGCCCGCGCCAGTGATGACGCTGTGACTGACCAAGGGTGAAACTCGGGCCATATTGCGTGCAAAATCGTGTTGTTTGTGAAGGTAGGAATGTTCGGCGCGCATTACTAAGGTGGGCACTTTCATATGACGTAAGGCCTGCCAAGGAGAATAGACGTGCTGGAAGTTGTGGGCTTCCCATTCGCGACTGTATCGTAATTTGAAGCTGCTATCGGTCTGTTCAATAAGACCGGCTTGGGCGTAGTCTTCAATCGCGGTATCTGAAAAACGTCGGTATGCCGATTTGCCGCGATGGTAATCTATAAACGTCGCTCGGCTTTCCCATATCGGCTTTCGCCGCCGCGTACTTTTCACTAGATTCAGCTGGCCTCGCAGTCTGGTCGGGGTCATTGCCGCCACCGCTGGCAGGATTCGGCCGGGAATGGCAGCGGGGTCAATCATCAGTAATGCCTTAAATAAATCAGGTCTTCTGGCCGCCGCAAGTGCGCTCACTGTTGCGCCAATAGAGTGCCCCATCGCAATGACGGGGCCTTTTTGCTTTGTGTTTCGTCGATAGTCTAAAAAGGCGATTAAGTCTTCTGCATGTTGCTGCCATGTAAAGTCCCGCGGCGGCAGCTGGTCGCCCCACGCTCCTCTATTTTCAAGTCCAAGAATACTGAAATCGCTGTGAAAATACTTAAGGAAGAAACCGTAGCTAGCAATCGGAAAACCATTTGCCGCTGAGAAATGCAGGGTATCTGAGCTTGTTTGACGCTCTAACCAACGTGCGGGACCTCGGCCAAAATCTAGATGATGTTCAGTAAGCATGACGTGATTTTGAGAACCCCTTCTGTTTGTCGCGCAAGCATACCATGTGGAAAAGGGCTAGGTGTATTACTAAGGTTTTACATTGACTTAGGGCTAAATACTGCAAATTTGGCCTGCGCTATCAGGGTATTCTCTTATACAGAGAGCGCGTCTTTAGCCGTTAAGTGGGTCACGTATGAGGGTAATAGTCGACGATGCTCAGTTCATGAATCGACACTATACCTGACTGAGTAAATAAGACATTGGAGAAGTCAGTTGGATATCGCAACGCTATTAGGCATGGTGGGCGCGCTTGGTGTCATTGTCGCGGCAATTTTGATCGGCGGCAGTGCGAGCGGATTTATTGATGCGCCAAGTTTGTTGATTGTCGTTGGCGGGGGGCTGCTAGCTAATTTAGTGAAGTTTCCCTTAGACCAAACTTTGGGTGCTTTTAAAGTAGCTTCCCGCGCATTTGTGCACAAGACCACCAGCTCTGAAGCCCTGATCGCTCAGTGCATGGAAATGGCTGGTGTTGCTCGTAAGGAAGGCCTGCTGGGTCTGGAGTCTCTTGAAATAAGCAACGAATTTTTAAACAAGGGCGTGCAAATGGCAATTGATGGCCATGATCCAGAATTTGTGCGACGGGTATTGAATAAAGAGATCAATATGGCAATTGAGCGCCATGAAATGGGTGAGGCGGTTTTTAAAGGCTTTGGTGAATCTGCTCCGGCGATGGGTATGATCGGTACGCTAGTGGGTTTGGTTCAAATGATGTCGAATATGTCAGACCCAAAAGCGATCGGTCCGGCTATGGCTGTGGCTTTGTTAACGACCCTATATGGGGCTGTTTTAGCAAACGTGGTTGCCTTGCCTATGGCAGAAAAGCTGGCTTTTAGAACCTCAGAGGAGCGTCGCAATCGCCATCTCATACTCGAGGCGGTGGACGGTATTCAAGAGGGGATTAATCCCCGCGTCTTGGAATCCCTGTTATCAACGTATTTGCCTGATAATAAGCGCGAGCCAGACAAGAAGGCGGAGGAGGCGTAAGTGGATGATGTTCCAGCTAAAAAGCCGGATGCAGGTGCCCCAGCATGGGTATTAACCTTTGCCGACTTGATGTCTTTGCTGCTCGCCTTTTTCGTATTGCTTTTCTCATTCTCGGAGATGGATAAGCAGAAATTTAAAGAACTGTCGGGATCGATGAAAGACGCGTTTGGGGTGCAGCGTGAAGTGCCTGCGTTTAAACCGCCTATAGGTACCAGCATGATCGCACGGGAGTTCACCCCCGGCACAGTTAGACCCACGGTGGTTAATGAGGTGCGTCAAGAGGCGCTGCGAGAAATGACGACCTTTGTGTCGGAAGAAGCCGATCAAAATATGCTTGACGATCTTGAAAAGGTGAAAGCGCATCTTGAGTTGGAAATTAAGGACGGCTTGGTTGAAGTTGAAAATGATGGCAATAAGGTCATTATTATCAGAATTCGGGAGAGGGGGTCATTTCCATCGGGGAAATCTGAGCTGTCCCCAGGGTTTGACACGGTAATTACTAAGTTTGGCGATGTTTTAAATGATATTGACGGTCAGATAGTGGTTGCAGGTCATACCGATAACATTCCGATAAGCACGGATAGGTTTTACTCAAATTGGGACCTGTCATCCGCGCGAGCTGCCACGGTGATTCGCAGTATTGTCGAAAGTAGTGGTCAATCCCCCGGCCGCTTTAGAGTAACTGGTTACGCGGATACGAGGCCTATTGACGACAATAGTACGGCTGAGGGCCGGGCCAGAAACCGCCGTGTTGAAATATTTATGTTGAGGGGCGCAAGCGAAGATCCGGTGATGGGGGGTGTTGCTGGAGAGTTTGATGCGTCGCTCGGAGATCAATAACAGCTAATGTCATATTTAGTATTGCTTAAGCTGTCATTCAGTTAACTCCTGATACTTTAGGCATACACAAAGGAGAAGCGATCATGACAAATAGCAAAGCACTACCTATTGGAAGCACAGCCTCGATCCGTCATTTTGCTATTGCTGCACTATTGATAGTGGTTGTTGCGGTATCACCTAAGCAGGCCCATGCCGACGGCGTGGAGACCGCTGCGGCGATAATGATTGGCGCGGCGGTATTATATGCCGCGCATGATTCTTATCGGGACGATCGTCGTCACAGTAAAAAACATGTGCATGACAGGCATTGTGGACATCAGGTGAACTACCGTGACACCGGCCATCATAATAGTGATAGAAATAGTTATAACTACAATAATGGCTATCGTAATCAGCATGTTTATACCGACATTCATGCAGGTAAGCACGGCGGTAATTATTACCGAGGTGAAAACCACTATAGAGCCAAGGACTATCGCCGTGATAAGCAGGGAAGACATGACAACCATGAAAATTATGACAAACGCCCCGACCGTTTCGCCCGCGATGACCGCAGCCATAAGCAGCAGGACAGCAAACATCACCGAGACCACGGTAACTTGAATGAGCGTCAACGACACAATGAGAATTATTGGAATACCCGCGTGAAGGTAAGTCAAAGACACTAAAATACTTGCAGCGATGAATTAAAATGCCGGACTTGCTCCGGTATTTTTTTGTCTGAAATTTGGTGTCTTAGTCTTTATAATTAGGCGTTATTTATCACAAGGTGTTAATGGGATTTAGATGACAAGCAAACAACTTATAGTCAAGCTTAATCAATCAGCTCAGCCATTTGCAGACGTTATGGCGGTAATTGACCAAGAGTATGTGTTCACACCCACTGCGTTCACCAATGGCGAACAACATAGCGATGCGGGGTCCAACAACGGATCGTGCAAAATTTTTGCCTTTGGTCTTTTGCATCAACTAAGTGAGCAGGCGACATTAAATGCCTTTGGTGATTATTATGTTAAAGACGTACTGGAAAATCCGGCTGGGACTGATCATGCCAATATTCGGGGTTTTATGCGCAGCGGTTGGAAGGGCATACGTTTTGAGGGCGAGGCGCTAGCGCCCAAGTAGAGGGATAAAGTGCCTCAGGTCTGAGGCACTTAGCAATACTAGCCGCCGATGCTACCGATCATAGACTGCTGGTAGTTTTGAATGCCGACTTTGTCAATCAAGCTGAGCTGGGTTTCCAGCCAATCGACGTGCTCCTCTTCAGATTCTAAAATCTCTGCGAATAGGTCTCTGGTGACGTAGTCGCTGACCGACTCGCAGTACTTAATGCCGTCTTTAAGGTCTGGAACGGCTTTGAGTTCAAGACTGAGGTCACACTCTAAAATTTCTTTGGTGTTCTCGCCAATCAGCAATTTACCGAGATCTTGAAGATTAGGTAGGCCTTCTAAAAACAGGATTCGATCGATAAGCTTATCGGCATGTTTCATCTCGTCGATGGATTCATGATATTCGTAGTCCGCGAGCTCCTTTAGCCCCCAGTCTTTAAACATGCGGGAGTGAAGGAAGTACTGGTTGATCGCTACGAGTTCATTGCCGAGAGCTTTATTGAGGTAGGCAATAACTTTACTGTCACCTTTCATGCTTGTTGTCCTTTTGCATTAGCTATACACAAGTTCTGATTGTGCGCTTGCTAAAGCTTGAAAGTCAAGCTAAGTGATTGATTTTAAAGGTTTAAGAGAAGGGTAAAACAAATCGTTATCAGTTGCGTTACGCGGCGGCATAACACAGATTTTCGTCAAAGTTAGCCAGATAGCTATCGTAGACGTTGCGTGCCAGCGAGCCACATTTGCCGCATTGGCTTGCTAGTTCAAGTTGACGTCGAACCTCACGAAAGCTGCCGGCACCGGCATCTACGGCGTCGCGGATATGCTTGTCGGTAATACCTTTGCAGAGACAAACGTACATAATATCTTGAATCTCTATGGTTTCGAAGTTGAATGACAACGGTAATGCAAATGAGAATGCTTGTCAATTAACTTTTTGCAAGGTTTTTAGTCGCTGTTTAATAGTTTGAAACTATGTTGCTGATAATAAAATTCAATGGGATTGGGCGGGGGTGGCGTGTATGATTGCCGGTCTGAATCATGTTTTTACGGCATTTTTAGTCGTTGAATAAATTTATACTAATCATTAATCAGAGGTGTTTTACATGGGTGTTCTCGTAGGCAAGCCGGCTCCAGATTTCACATGCGCAGCAGTATTGGGTACTGGCGAAATTGTTGATAGCTTTACGTTAAGTGAAGCGGCTAAAGGCAAATACGCATTGCTGTTCTTCTACCCGCTTGATTTCACATTTGTTTGCCCTTCAGAGCTGATCGCATTGGATCACCGCATGGATAAATTCCGTGAGCTAGGTGTGGAAGTCATCAGTGTCTCTATTGACTCACAGTTTACTCACAACGCATGGCGCAATACGGCTATTAAAGATGGCGGCATTGGCCCAGTAACTTACACAATGGCTGCTGACGTTCGTCACGACATTTGTCGCGCCTATGATGTAGAAGCTGAGGCTGGCGTTGCGTTCCGCGGTGCATTCTTAATTGATAAAGAAGGCTTGGTACGTTCGCAGTTGATTAACGACCTGCCACTCGGCCGCAACGTTGACGAGTTGGTGCGGTTGGTTGAAGCACTGCAGTTCCATGAAGAGCATGGCGAAGTATGTCCGGCTGGCTGGAACAAAGGCGACAAGGGTATGAACGCGTCACCAGATGGCGTTGCAGCATACCTATCAGAGAATTCTGACAAGCTATAAGTCAGAAGCTGATCATAGAAGCCCGCGCTACTGCAAGGTTGTGCGGGCTTTTTTTATGGCTTAATGATAGTGGGTTCTAGTGAGGGATTGTTTTGGCGAAAAAAAACCCCGCATAGGCGGGGTCTCTAGATGCATTTTAGCGATGAGCTAGTTTATGCAAAGTTTGCTGCTGCAAATTCCCAGTTCACCAATTTCCAAAAACCTTCTAGGTATTTTGGGCGGGCATTGCGGTAGTCAATGTAATAGGCGTGTTCCCAGACATCGGCGGTAAATAGCGGTGTTTGGCCTTCGCGCGCAATGGGGGTGTCGGCATCGTCAGTATTGACGATCTCAAGGCTACCGTCGGTATTTTTAACAAGCCACGTCCAGCCTGAGCCGAAGTTGCCTACTGCTTTACCATTGAATGCCGTTTTGAATTCTTCGAAAGAACCAAAGGCTTTGTCAATTGCCGCAGCCAGCTCGCCTGTTGGAGCGCCGCCGCCATTTGGGCTGAGGCTGTGCCAGTAGAACGTGTGGTTCCAAACCTGGGCGGCTTGATTAAACAACACACCGCTGGAGGTCTTGATGATCTCTTCCAATGATTTGCCTTCAAATTCGCTGCCGGGTACCAATTCATTCAGCTTAGTTAAGTAAGCGTTGTGGTGTTTGCCGTGGTGGAAGTCGAGGGTTTCGGCAGAGATGTGTGGTGCCAACGCGTCTTTTGCGTAGGGTAGTGCCGGTAATTCAAACGCCATGTGATTCTCTCCTGAGTATGGTTTTGGGTTGTAATGTCGTTAATGGTTGTGGCTGATTTGCGTTTTGTTTCTCGGCTTCTTTCGGTTTAAGCCGTGAATTAACGCGGTGATTTCAGGACCACCGCCAGCCGCCTAATTGTTGCCAGCGATTGACGATCTGGCAGAACAATTCGGCAGTTTTAAAGGCGTCGTAGGCAGCGCTGTGAGCTTCGTCGTTATCGAAGTCGATCTCGGCTAACTGGCAAGCTCTAGCCAATACGGTATGGCCGTAGGCAAGCCCCGAAAGGCTGGCGGTATCCATAACCGAAAAAGGGTGGAAGGGATTGCGCTTGATGTTGCTGCGCTCGACAGCGGCTAATACAAAGCCGAGATCAAAATGCGCATTGTGCCCTACTAGCACCGCCCGGGTGCACCCACTAGCTTTTACTTGTTGGCGAATTCGCTTCATTAGTTCGCCCATCACAGTCACTTCTTTTTGCGCCTGCCTTAATGGGTTATGGGGATCAATCCCGGTAAATTCAAGGGCGGCGGGCTCTAAGTTCGCGCCTTCGAATGGTTCTACATTGTAGCTAAGGGTTTCGTCGGGCTCGAGTTGGCCGGAGTCGTCCATGCGTAAAAATGTAGCCGCAATTTCAAGTACCGCATCGGTTTGGCTGTTGAAACCGCCGGTTTCAACGTCTATGACTACCGGTAGGAAGCCTCGAAAGCGTTGTGCCATCATCGATTTTTCATCGTTGAATTCCATGTTTATCTCAGGCTAGCTGCCAGTGCAGTTGTTCACCGCCACGCAGCGGAAAAATGGTGTCGCTGCCGAGCGGAAGATGCTCCGGTGCGGTCCAGCTGTTTCTTTGCAAAATAATGGTGTCGCTATTGCGTGGTAGACCATAAAAGTCCGGACCGTAAAAACTGGCAAACGCTTCTAACTTATCCAGTTTTCCTGCTGTTTCAAATGCTTCAGCGTATAGTTCCATTGCTGCGTAGGCGGTATAGCAGCCTGCACAGCCGCAGCTAGCTTCCTTTTTGTCACGGGCGTGGGGCGCCGAGTCTGTGCCCAAAAAGAATTTAGGGTCTCCCGATGTTGCCGCCGCAATAAGCGCCTGCTGGTGCGTATTCCGTTTTAGTATCGGA
>TARA_R110001592_G_scaffold4275_1_pt1 | contig 20487 bp, 7 predicted proteins | sample TARA_R110001592 | Tara Oceans TARA_R110001592 (sample SAMEA4398387) | marine metagenome | biome: Polar Biome; feature: [SRF] surface water layer (ENVO:00010504); material: water (ENVO:00002006), including particulate matter (ENVO:01000060) such as... | depth 5 m | reverse complement strand
GGACCGGTTCCCGGTCCATCATTTTGATTCTCGGTATGACCCGGGGGCGGAGCGTCCGGGCCATTGCCGACTCCCTCATTGCCCTTAGGCGCGGAGGGTAAGACTGTCTTCTTGCCGAAGTCGATTTTGAAAATATCTGACACTTGTGACCACTTGCCGTGCCCATCGCTTGCGACGACCTTTATCTGGATGTCGTTTTTGGCATTCGTGGGTGCGGTTCCGCTGAAGGTCTGGGTCGCGGGATCAAAATTGAGCCAGGAGGGGAGAGGCTTACCGTTGGATAAAGACGCAGTGAAATCCAACGAGTCATTGCGGTCCTGATCAGTGAAGCTGCCTGCAGGTACTTGCCATGAGAAGTCCTTGCCTCTGGCCAACTGGACATTGGATAGGGAGCGGGAAAGCTCTGGCGAATCGTTGGTGCCCTGCACGGTAACGAGGAGCTCACCACTTGTGCGATTGGTTCCATCGCTCGCCAGATAGGTAAAGCGGTCAATGACGCTTTCGCCTGCCCCTAGGCTCTGAACCTTATGTGAAAAATTATCAAGCACATAGACGTAGATGCCATTTGACAGCAACTTCAAGCCACCATACTCGCCACGCGTGATGCCTGGATTGACAACGCGGAGCTTCTCTCCTTGCGGGTCGTGATCGTTATTGAGCACGTTACCCCAGGCCAGCAATCTGCGGTCCTCTGTAACTGTATCTGCATCCGGCCCAGTGACCGGGCTTTGATTGTCGCTAGCCGCTGCAACGTCCAGCGTGAAATGCTGGCTCGCCGCCGCGCCGGCCAGATCAGTCGCAGTAATCTGAATGGCGTAGTTTGCCGCTACGTTTGAAGTGCCGGTCAGGCTACCGGTAGCGGTATCAAATGCCAGCCAATCGGGTAACGCGCTGCCATCGGCCAGACTCGCCGAGTAAGTGAGCACGTCACCGGCATCCACGTCCACAAAAGCATCCTGAGGTAATTGCCAGTTGATCGTGCTTCCGGATGGTACGCTTAGATCAGGCAGAGCAATACCAACCTCGGGTGCGTCGTTAACATTGTTCACGTTAAGCGCAAACACTTGACTCGCTTGTGCTCCCGCCAGGTCAGTGGCAGTTAGCTTGATGGAAACGCTGCCCACATCGTTGTTGACCGGTAAGCCGCTTAAAGTGCGTTTTTCTGGGTCAAAGCTAAGCCAGTCTGACAAGGTTGATCCATCAGCTTGTGTCACTGAGTAAGTCAGCACATCGCTAACATCTGCGTCCCGGAATAAATTCTCGGGCAATGCGAAGGTAAAGAGCGCATCTTCAAAAGCTTGTTGGCCGGTCAGCGTGATTGCGACTTCCGGTGCGTCATTGGTATTAGCTACCGTGAGCTCAAAGGTCTGACTAGCGCTGGCGCCAACCGGGTCGGTGGCGATTACGCGAACATGCAGGTCACCAACATCTTGGTTGCCTGGCGTACCACTGAAGATTCCGGTGAGTGCGTCAAGTTGCAGCCACGTTGGCAGCGCATCGCCGTTCGCAAGCGTCGCGGTAAAGCTCAGACGGTCCGTGATATCGGCATCGGTGAAGGCGCCTACCGGCAAAGCGTAGATGAAATTCGTGTCTTCGGTGGCCTGTTGCGCTTCAATCGTGACTCCGACGGTTGGTGAATCATTGGTGTTGACGACTTCCAGCGCGAACACTTGGTCAACCGAAAGACCCGCCAGATCAGTGGCAGTGACACGCACCTGTATGTTGCCGACATCACTGTTGGTCGGTTGACCCGAGAAAGTTCGCGTCTGAGTATCAAAGCTCAGCCAGTCCGGTAAGGCGTCACCACTAGGCAACGAAGCCGAGAGCGATAGAATATCGCCAACGTCGATATCGTTGAAACTGTCAGCGGGTAGCTCGTATACGAATTGGGCGTCTTCCAGTATGCGCTGGTTTGCCAATAGCAGACCGACTTCCGGTGCGTCGTTAGTGTTTTGAACGGTGACTTGAAAGCTGTGCAAACTCGATGCACCCAGCGTATCCATGCCCTCCACGATGACGTCGAATTCACCCACGTCATCGTTACCGGGGGTCCCGAACAAGGTGCGCGTATCAGCGTCGTATTGAAGCCATTGCGGTAAGCGCTCATAGCCTGAAACCGCAGTGCGGGTAAGGATATCGTCGCCCTCGGCATCAATGAACAGGTCTTCGGGAAGCGTCAAGCTGAACGCAGCATCCTCAAGGACGATCTGGTCATCAATGGGATTGGCAAGTACTGGTGCCTGATTCATGAACTCGCGCAGCGTGACTGCCGTACCGTCGGCGAACTCGAAGGTATCAATGACTGTGCCTTTGGCTGCACCATCCGGAGCGTAATGGCTCACCCGCACTCTATCGCCACCTGCACCGTAGGAAATCAGAAGGTCGCTGCCGTCCACCTCGACGCGCACATCTTCACGCGCAATGCCTTCGCCAAAGGTCAGCACGTTGCCTAAAGTGCCATTTAAGTCATCTTCGATTAGATCCTCACCGTCACCGAGGTTGACCACGTAGGCATCCCGGCCAGCCCCGCCGCGCAGGACATCGTTGCCTATGCCGCCAGTGAGCACATCTTCACCATCACCCGCTTCCAGCACATCGTCGCCGTCGTAACCATATAGCCGGTCACCGACATTGGTGCCTTCGAGGGCATTGCCGCTGTTGTCGCCTTCAATCACGAAAGTCCAAGAAACCAGGGTGGCGTAATCTACTGTTGTGCCATCGGAGAACTCGAATTGATCGACAGCGTGGCTGCCGAGTACATCCGCAGGGTTAAATCCGGTGAGTCGTACCGTGTCGCCTACACCACCGTAGGGGATTAGCAGAACATGGCCGCCGTTGCCGTCCTCTTCGAAGCGCAAATTATTGCGCAGCGCATAGGAATCAATGTCTGGGCCAAAGCGCAATACGTTTCCTGAGTCTTCTTCTGCCAAGTCTTCGATAGTGACAATGCCATCACCGAGATTTACTACATAGACGTCGTTGCCATCCTCGCCCGCCAACCAGTCGCCGCCACTTGTTGCTTCGATCAGATCGTTGCCGGCATCGCCCCAAATGCGGTCAGCGAGGGTAGTTCCTTTGAGAGAATCATTTTCTTCGGTGCCGTAAATATCGAATCCCTGCTGCAACAACTCTTCGAACCCGAACTCAAGACCTTCGAGGCCGAAGCGAAACCGTTCGACGGCACGAGGGCCTAGAGGATTCATCGGGTCGAAGCCTGACAAACGGATTCGATTGCCGGTGTTGTCTAGATCGAGGATCAGAAAGCCTTCCTCGTCAAAGGAGAGACGTATGTCGCTTGGTCTAGTGCCTTCGGGTAAAACCAGCACGTTGGCCGCATCGCCCTCTTCGCTGTCGATAATAGTGTCGGTGCCTGTATCGGCATCGATGATGTACATATCACCACCCGCCCCGCCGAGGAGGGTGTCGTCGGCTCCGCGGCCCTCAATCCAATCGGCCAGGGCCGTACCGGTAAGAATGTCGTTCTCGGGCGTGCCAATGATGCGTAGACCGCGCTCGAGTAGCTCGTTGAAAGACAGGGCTTCTCCTGACCAAGGCAGACTGACTTCGGTAATCGGGGCTTGCATGCCAGGTACGCGGGGATCAAACCCGGCGAAACGAATGGAGTCCCCATTATCGTTGAGGCTTAATAGAAGGTCGCTTCCATCGAATTGCAGGCGCAGATCTTCTGCATTAAAGGCGCCAGTCAACTCGATACGATTGAAATCCTGTTCGCGCCAGGTCTCTGCGATCAAAGTTTCAGTTGGGCGGGTGCTTAGGTCCCTGTACACACGGTAGGTATCAGATCCCACGCCCCCAATCAGGCGGTCTGGGCCGCCACCGCCGGTCAGTACATCATCGCCGTCGCCACCGAAGAGAGTGTCGGCAAATGGCGTTCCCGAAAGCCATCCGCCCTCATCACCAGCCATTTCCGTAATACCGTAGGGCTCCAAGGTAGTTGCAACAATCTCGGTGCCGTCGGCAAAGCGCATGATATCCACCGACCGCGTCTGAGTTGCACGGCTCGGTTCATAACCTCTGAGAACAACTCGGTCCCCAGGCTGGTTTACGAATTCGATCACCAGGTCACCGTCGCGTTCAGAGTAACGTAGATCCTCCGCTCGAATCCCAGCGCCGAACTCAAGAACGTTCGGGGCGTGATCCACGATCACTCCACCGTACCCGCCTTCGTCGCCACCCCAATCCCCGCCGTACTCGCCGTCCCAGCCGCCGCCATAGCCGCCCTCGCCACCATACCCCCAGCTAAGAACACGATGATCGTCGTCGATGATTACCTCGCCGTGCCCGCTCTGATAGATATAGGTGTCACCACCCCATTCGCCGTAAAGTTGGTCGCGACCTGTACCACCAGTCAGGGTGTCCGTACCCCATCCGCCATGAATCACATCATCGCCGGCTCCGCCTTCAAGGCTATCGTCACCGTCCCCACCCAGCATCAGATCATCGCCAGCCCCACCCATAATCACATCATTTCCGGCTAAACCGATAACGATGTCGTTGCCGCCTCCAGCATCCAAGGTGTCGTCTTCGCTAGTGCCGTAAAGTACGTCATTGCCTTCGGTCGGAGTGTTGTTTGTAAGGTTTGCCGCCGCAAACAGATCGGCAGACTGCGCATAGGCGATTGCCTCCAACCCCCCTGCTGGAGCTACGGAGCCGCTGATCTCAAAGCCATTACCGTCAAATACAAGCGGTGCCGCTTCCGTTGCGGATAGTAATGACGGACCGTTGTCTTGCAGCCAGCCCGCAAAATCGAAAACGCGAGTTGCGCCATCTCCGTCAATGAACTGTATCCGCTCGGGATCGTTTGATTGGCCGATTTCAAATGTATTGTCTAAAGTAATTGAGCCGCCGAGACCATTATCGATCACCAGAACAACACGACCATAGCGGTCGAGCATCGCGGATAGCATGGAGGGTGCCACGGAGACACCGAATGATATGGTGTCCAGTCCCTGGCCAGTGGACAGCGTGTCCTGACCATCACCGTAATTGAAAACAACCACATCATCGCCATCGCCAGTGTCAATTCGATCATCACCCATTTCACCAGCTACGAGATCCTCGCCCTGCCCGGAATAGATCCTGTCATCACCGGTACCAGCTGAGACGATATCGTTACCTGCGCTTAAGCTGATGTAGTCGTCATTGCCGCGAGCTTGAACCTGAAGCGACTGGCCAGAATAATCGTAGATTGAGTCATCCGCCTGACTGCCGAGTAATGTAGTGGTCTCGCCCCAATAGCGGTCTTGATAACCCATCACGCCATCGTCAGCACGGGCTACCAGCTCAGCTAGCGACCACTCAGTACCGTTCTCAAAGCGGAAGTGTTGTATCGCACCCCGGCCCAGGTCGTCCCAATTCTCGTTGCGCAGCACCAATGCATCATTGCCACCAATACCGATAACCAGCTCTATATACCCTATATCGCCGGGTTGCTGGTTCCAGGTGTCGCGCTCCCCCAATTGAACCGATACGTCTTCCGGTCTGATGCCTGCGGCAAAAACGACTGTATCGTTCGCCAGTGTCAGGCTTTGTCCGATTGCGTGGTCAAGGCCCATTCCTGAGGTCATCAGATAGGTGTTCTCGCCTACGCCCCCGTAGAGCCAGTCGCGCCCGGTACCGCCGTCCAGTACGTCGTCGCCCGCCTCTCCATACAGCGAGTCGTCGCCAGCACCTCCGCTGAGGATGTCGTTGCCCTCGCGGCCATAGATAGAGCTGTTTTTTTCGGTGCCAGTCAGAGCGTCATCGCCTGGCGACCCATAGATGATTTCAGAGTCAGAACTGGCGTTCAGTTTCGCGCGTACCTCGCTCGCACCCAACTGGGCGCCATTGGCAAAATTAAAGCTGTCGATCTGTCCCCAGTTGCTTAACCAATCGTTGATTCTTATAGAGTCATTGGAAGCGTCGACGCGCGCGACCAGATCGTTGCCCTCTCGACTGAAAGTGATGCCATTCTGGTCAATGCCGTCTTCAAAATGAATTGAGCCAGCAGAATCGGTAATTGTGTCCTGGCCATCACCAATGCCGAAGCGGTAGATGTCGTAACCGCCGAGATCTTCAAAGTGATCATTCCCCAGGCCGCCGACAAGCACGTCGTCGCCATACCCACCAACAATGGCGTCATCGCCATCACTGGCTGTGAGGGCTTTTAATGCCAAATCTGCTCGATTCCAGATGGCGCCGTCGGCAAATTGCAACTGTTCAATGCCTACCTGGTCCGACCAGTGGTCAGCCTGTCCCCGGACGATCAGTTTGCTCCCGTCGGACAGGCTGATCGCCATGTCGCCTTGCCGGGTCCAGCGCACTGTGACATCGGTTGGTGCGATGCCGGCCCCCAGCACGGCTACGTCTTCACCGGCGATGTATCCTTCAGTGATTGCATCCTGCCCATCACCCAATCCGAAATGGTAAATATCGGAACCATCGCCACCAGCAAGCGCGTCGTTGCCGGCTCCACCGCTTAATACGTCATTGCCTGAGGCACCCAGCAACCGGTCATCTCCGGCGCCGCCAGTGATAACATCGTCTCTATTATTGAATCCGCGAAGCTCGTCATTACCTTCTTCGCCCAGAAGGCTGCGGCTTTTGATCGCTTCGGCATCCCAGGTAGTGCCGTCTGCGAAGGTGAGAGCGGCCACTGCGTAACGATTACTTTCGTTGAAGTGATTTTTGACTGTAAGCGTTTCGCCTGTATCTCGGATGGTGATTTTCAAGTCTTCATAGACGTACCAGCCTGCCACGCTGCGTACTCGCTCCAACTTTACGTCATTGGCATTGATGCCAGCCTTGAACTCGATACGATCTTTTTCGTGTTCAAGCCACGCGTTATCAATAATGATGTCGTGGCCGTCTCCGCGGCCGAATCGATATATATCTGCGCCGTGGCCTCCGCGCAGCTCATCGTCGCCACTTCCCCCGTCCAGAATGTCCTCGCCCGCGTCGCCTCGCAGAATATCGTCTCCGGCACCGCCTTCAAGCAGGTCGTCGCCCATGCGGCCGATAAGTGTGTCGTTTCCTTCCTGTCCCCTGAGGTGATCAGACGTTCGAGAGCCAATGATGACATCAGCTTCTGCGCTGCCAGCGAAAAGGGTCGCTTGTACGTCGGAGAACGACCACCGTGTGCCATCAGCGAAATCGATGTTTTCTATCAGGTAAGGGCCCTGAAGGCCTCGCCAATCCTCACTAAAATATTGCTTGAGTGTGATCTGATCAGTGCTGCCGCGTATTTCCAGAATCAGATCCTGTTCGTTTCTAACCAAGTGCACATCGGACGGAGCCACACCTTCTTTAAACTGCAAGGTATCTATATTGCCTTCGGTATAGTCGCCGTCGATCACGGTATCCTGACCATCACCTCTCCCAAACAGATAGGTGTCGTTGCCATTAGCGTCGACAGCCGATGAGCTGCTACGCCTCTTGAGCCATTGACCGTCTTCGTTGTAAAACTCCCAGCCGGTACTGCCGATCAATCGATCATTGCCTACACCGCCGTCGATAACGTCATCACCGCCGTTACCGATCAGCGTGTCGTCGCCTGCCTGGCCTAAGATAGTGTCGCTGGCCGAGGAGCCTTGGATCACATCATCGCCGTCAGTGGTGGATGCAACAGTAGCGCGCAGGGCATCTTCATGGCTCCAGGAAGTGCCATCATCGAACACGTAACGACCGACACCGTTTGCCCGCCAATGTGAGCCTGTGGCGGGCACCTTCAATGTTTCGCCTGTATCCGTAATGGTGAAGGTCAGGTTGTCTGCGAAGTCGGCGGAAACCTCCACGTCGCCTGCGTTGAGCCCGGAAAAGCGCACCGTATCAACCCGCACCTCATTTTCGACGGCGTCGAGAATGGTGTCGTGTCCGAAGCCACGCCCGAATACATAGGTATCTGCCCCAGCGCCGCCATTTAGCTTATCGTTGCCAGCTCCACCTGAAAGTAGATCGTCTCCATTGCCACCGTAAAGGGTGTCATCCCCACCCTGGCCGAATAGCCGATCATTGCCATTGTTGCCAGAGAGTCTGTCGTTGCTCTCGCCGGCCAGCGCGATATTCGCTTCACTACTCAGCGAGACAGAGTCATCACCATCCGTAAGTACCTGGACGTTGAACTCGGCCAGTAGGGCAGCAATGGAAGGTGTGTCGGGTAAGGCTTCGACCATCGAATCAAATTGGGTCAGCCCCTCCCAGTTCGTGCCAGCCAGAATGCTACCTGCGTAACGGTCGAGGTCCAGTAGATCAGCCAATGCGTTTTCTGGATCGCTGGCGCGCTTGTCAGCCAGGGTTTGGTTCAGTTGGCTGGCGCTTAGCGAAAGGCCATCGTCGTTAATGACAAGCTCAATCTGGTCCAAGTAGGGCTTGAGTCGCGTCTGCATCACCAGACTGGCGTACACCGATTCCGTCAGGCTCTCGTAGGCCTGATCCAGCAGGTCGAGCTGGGTTTGCGAGTACTGAATTTTCAGCGTAGGTAAACTGACAACCGCAGCCGCGCCAGAACCGGATCGAGACCCCGGCGAAACACTGAAACCCCATCGGGCACCACTGGTCTGGCTTGGTTGCTGCGGCAGATTGAAGAAATGCTGGCCGTTAAAGGCTTCAAGCACATGTATCTTTCGATTCCAGTCGGTGATCAGCTGGCGGTATTCCTCAGTAAGATATGAACCGCCGTCATCGCTCATCAAGGCCCCGCCACTGGCTGGGCTGCCCGATGAGGCAGCGCCGAAAGCTGCTGCGTCCAGATTGCTTGAACGTCTTACATTGCCAAAAGCTTCGTATTGGATGCGATATTGCCCGGCCGCGCGCGCCTCCAGCGACTTCGCCATGTTAGACGTGCCGGCCCAGGCGGTAATCAGCTGTTCAAGAACGGCTTTCTGCTCTGTGCGGGTGCTGGCTGACTGAAACTGAGAAAGTAGTCCGGCCACTTCGCCGGACAGGGCAGCAGACTGTTGCAACTCACGGACATTGCCGCTGCCTTGCATGGTGGGCAGGCCTTTAAGGGCCTCAGGCACTTCGATTTCTTCAGCGAATTTGGTATTGAAGGTATCCGTGGCAAAGTGGAACTCTCCCATAGCAGAAGTAGTGCCGTCGGTGCGAGTAAAACTGCCCTCCCGCGCGAGGGTATTCCCATTGCCCGCGCTTTGATTCTTGACAGTGTTCGTCAGACTTAGAGAAGCGATGCCAGCATCAGCCAGTGAGATTAGCTCACCTTCGCCAGTGACGCCGTTTTGATCGGTATCACGCCAGAGTTTCAATTCAGCGAATGCCGGGTCGGAGGCATCAATGATGCCGTCGCCGTTGGCATCAAGTGCTGCCAGGGCAGCGAAGCCGTTAGGTGCGAGCGTTCCGTTAGGCAGATGTGTAAAATCGCCGAAGAGTTCGGCGCCGGTATTGATATTACCATCGGTATTACGGTCCCAAACTAATAGTGCATCGTTTTCGCCAACCCACCCAGTAAGAGTCAGTACGCCGTCACCGTTATGATCGAAATGGATGTTGCTCGAGAGTCCAGTTGTTTGAAGGCCGTCACCGCTTAGGTCGAGAATGATTGGATCGCGTGGCCAGGTCCAGTTTTTTGCGCGATTAAATACGTTCGCAAAAAAATCATTAAAATCAAAAAGTATGTTATTCCAACTAGTGACCATGTCATTTATAAATTCATTAACATCGTCCGGATTAAGCTGTGCCCAGAGCTGAAGAGCGGTGGCCGCAATTGAAATTGCAGTCAGAGCCGCTTTTAGTGCGGCGCCTTGGGGAGTTAGCATGGCTGCGGGTGGGATTAAGTTAGCTAACGTTCCTGCAGCGCCGCCCAAAATACCAGCTGCAGCGGCTAGTCCATCACCTGGAGTACTTGCATTTTGAAGATTCGATATATTGAGCGCTAACTGTGTCGCACTTGCCGCTGGAGCAAGACCTGTTGCAAGTCCGAACAATCCAGGGCGCGTGGTTGGGCTGGAAGCGGCCGCAGCTATTGTTGATGCTGCAGAGGCTACAGCTGCGCCGAAAGCGGCTTGGTTGCTTGATGAATTTAATCCACCTTCTCCTTGTGAGGCACCGTAAGCGTCCCCTGCTGCCGAGGCAATACTTCCTGTAGTGGCAATTGTGCTCATTTTAATTTCCTAATCTTATGAAGTAAGCAATTACACTGAATGGCAGGAAAAGCCACATGGTCGAGGCTATGAGAAAAGTCGCTATATCAATCCAGTAACCAATTTCCTGCCGTCTTGACCTTGGATAATCCTCCAGATATAGAAGATCTCTGTATGAGGGTTTGGCAGTGCCCGCCTCGGGAACTGTCCAGAAAATTTTCGCTAAAGTTATAGCTGCTGCCGCGGCAAGGTTAATTAAAGCTAGACCACTGAAGGTTGAGTAATCATGAAAAATTGTTGCGACTATTGGTATTGCCTCTATGATATGACGCCAACCTTTCCAAAGAACGGGTAACAGAACCACAATAAAACCAGTGGATGCGAAAAATATTTGTAGTGGTACATCAAGTTTGGCGCATAATTGCGCACCGCTGACCTGATATTCTCGCCGTGCCAGTACCTTTGGGTCTGCCGGGCCAGTTGGTTCAGGGACACCCAAAATCTTCCGCAACCGACCCTTACTAAGTTTCATTTTGATTTTCTCCCGCCAAATTCTCATTTTTCATATATTTCTGCATATCAATAACTTCATCCACCTGCAGCCCGCGCGGCACTTGGTGGGTAATAAAAATCATGGTCACTTTGCCTTTTATCTTGTTGATAGTTTGCGCAAAAAGTTCAGCCGTTTGCTGGTCAAGGTTGGAGATCGCTTCATCAAAGATCAAAACTTTGGGGCGTTTCAGCAGCGCTCGCGCAATCGCAATGCGCTGGCGCTGGCCACCTGAAAGGCCAGTGCCTCGTTCTCCAATTTCGGTCTGGTAGCCTTGCGGTAGAGCCTCGATAACATCGTGAATCTCGGCTGCATGGGCAGCCGCAATAACATCTTCAAAGCTTGCGTGCGGATGAGCCATGACCAGGTTGTCGTACACCGTCCCGGAGAACAAAACAGTCTCCTGCGGTACTACGCCGAAATACGCACGTAGCTCGTTGGCGGCCAACTGGCGGATGTCGCGCCCATCAATGGTGATTTGGCCTTCCTGGGGGAAATAGAAGCCTTGCATCAGCTTTGCCAACGTGCTCTTTCCGCAGCCTGATGGGCCCATCAACACGGTGAGCTTGCCGGTAGGGATTGAAATGCGCAGATTGCGATACAGCCAAGGATGTTGTTCCGAGTAGCGGAAGCTGATGTCCTTTATTTCAATGCGGCCCGCGCCACCGGCGGTGCGTTGCGGCGTAAGGGCAACAGGCTCTTGCGGCATATCCAGAATGTCGCCAAGACGTTTGACCGCGATTGAAGCCTGTTGGAACTCTTGCCACAGGCCGACAAGACGCATCACAGGCTGGCTCATTCGGCTGGCAAACATCTGGAAGGCGACCAGCATGCCCACCGTAAGGCCGACGTTCTGCATGACGTACCAGGCGCCGACAATAAGGATGGAGAGAGTCATCAACTGCTCCAACCCGCCGGCAACAACCTGATAGGTGTTCCCCACTTGGCGGGTGGCGAAGCCGGCAGTCAAGTATTGGGCAAGAAACGTCCCGTAGCGCTTGTCTACCACAGGCTCCAGCTGCAGTGATTTCACGGTAGGCATGCCTGCCAGATATTCAGTAAGAAAGGCCTGGTTTCTTGCGCCTAAAAGGAACTGCAGGTCGAGCCGCGCCTTGAAAATAGGCACCATAATCAAGCTGGCGATGACTATAAGAGTGAGTATGCCGAGGGCAATAAGAGTGAGTTGCCAGCTGTAAGCGAACATGACAGCCAGAAAGATCAATAGAAACGGCATGTCCAGCACCAAGGTCACGGTTGCTCCAGAGACAAATTCCCGTATCGTTTCCACCCCCTGGAGGCGCGCTACCAACGTTCCGGTGGGCCGGGCTTCAAAGTAGGGGAGGGGCAGGCGCAAAAGATGGCGCATGACCTTCTCACCTAGCACTGCGTCAATGCGGCTGCCCGTGTGCAATACAAGATACTGCCGCAGCCAGCTCATGCCGCTGGTAAACAGCATGAATACGAACAGCGCTATGCCCAGCACAATCAGGGTGCTCTCGGAATGGTGAGCAATGACCTTGTCGATAATGACTTGGGTGAATAGAGGCGTCGCGAGGCCCACTAGCTGGATAGCGAGGCTTGCGAGCAGAATATCCCGCCAGATACTTTTGTGGCGGAGCAGTTCGGGAACAAACCAGGAAAAGCCAAATGGCTTCTTTGCCTGCGTTAGGTCTTCTATTGTGCTGGTTGATTCAGTCAGCGGGGGATCGGATTCTGCAACCAGAAGCACTAAAGGAATGCACTGCGAGCGGATAGTCTCGAGCGACACCGGCGTCTCTTTCGGTTCTCCCGGACGTACCCATGCTAACGTGCCGTCGTTGTGCTCGACGATCAGTGCTGGAGTCAGTTGTGAAGGCTTTTCAGACTCTTCGAACGAATCTAGCTCTGGATCGAAGGTAGCGTCGGAATCGTGCGAGTCATGCCCAGCGGGTCCAGCGAGAAACACAACAGCCGGCAAGGGTAGCGAGTGCCAGTTCCCTTTGGGCCATTGGGATAAGGCGGCTTTCAGGCCCAGCGTCTCAAGCGCTTCGATCAATGTCGGAAAACTGAAAGGAGGCGCAAAGCCCTTCATCACCAGTTCAGCGTCGAAAGGCCTCCGATGGAAGCCAGCCAGACTGCCAAGCAGCCAGAGGGCAGACGCTGTATCAACCTCTTCCTGCCAAGCTGGCGCAGCCCTCTCACACGCGTCCTGCACGTTCCGTCCTTGGAGTTGTTACTGGTTGTTGCGGATGGTGAATATCGCGCTAGACGGCTTATGGAGCAACTTGCTTTGTACCGCTTTGTGACGGGCTTCACCTTTATTGTTGTTCACGTATTCGCAGCGGTAAGAGCACGCGAGTATTGAGCTCGCAAGATTAGAGTCATCTGTGCGTGAAAGCGGGGGAGGTCACTTATCGATGAAGGGCATGTCTGCATTGTTGACGCCCATAAAAAAAGGCGACTCCAGCCTGCCTGAACTGGAGTCACCTCAAATACACCCACTATCGATAAAGCATCAAGCGTGCCAAAAGCGTATAAGGCACCGTTTATTCAGTATCATCCTCGTCATGACCGTCGATATTCATGCCCAATTCTTTGATCTTGCGGGTCAGGGTGTTGCGGCCCCAGCCCAGCAACTGTGCGGCATCCCTGCGTCTGCCAGCGGTATGCTTGAGGGCGGTTTCAATCATGATGCGCTCAAATACGGGAACTGCAGTTTCTAGTAGGCTAGTCACGCCACGACCCAGCTCCTGGTCTGCCCAGATGCGCAAACTGTGCTCCCAATGACCGTCTGCTGCACCATCCTGGGGCTGGGAGAGCATTTCTGGAGGAAGGTCCTCGACCAGCACTTCCCGGCTTGACGCCATGACCGTAATCCACCGACAGGTGTTTTCCAGCTGGCGTACGTTACCTGGCCACGGCAGGCTGCGCAGATAGTCTCGTGTTTGTGGTTTGAGTACCTTGGGCTCAACCGCCAGTTCCTGGGCAGCGCGGGCGAGGAAGTGCTGGGCCAGTGCGGGAATATCTTCCCGGCGCTCGGCGAGTTTAGGAATATGGATGCGGATGACATTCAGCCGATGGAACAGGTCTTCGCGGAAGTGGCCAGCTTTCACCAGGTCTTCCAGGTTCTGGTGGGTGGCCGCGATGATGCGCACGTCGACCTTGATCGGTACGTGACCACCCACGCGGTAGAATTCTCCATCGGCGAGCACGCGTAACAGGCGAGTCTGGGTCTCGGATGGCATGTCGCCGATTTCATCGAGAAACAGGGTGCCGCCATCGGCTTGCTCGAAGCGTCCGCGCCGCTGCACAGCGGCGCCAGTAAAGGCGCCTTTTTCGTGGCCGAACAGCTCCGACTCCATTAAGTCCTTCGGAATGGCCGCCATATTCAGCGCGATGAATGGGTTGCGCGCGCGCGGACTGTGACGGTGCAGAGCATGGGCGACCAGTTCCTTGCCTGTGCCTGACTCCCCGTTAATCAGTACCGTGATGTTGGAGTGGGATAGTCGACCTATGGCGCGAAACACCTCCTGCATCGCGGGCGCTTCACCAATGATCTCGGGTGTCCGCGCGTCGACGACCTCGGGCCCCTGGTCGTCCTGTTCCCGGCTGTGGGCCAGTGCACGACGCACTAGAGCTACGGCTTCATCGACGTCGAAAGGCTTGGGCAGATATTCAAAGGCCCCACCCTGGTACGAGGCCACGGCACTGTCCAGATCCGAGTGTGCGGTCATGATAATGACCGGCAATTTCGGCATGCGTTCTCTCAGCGTGGAAAGCAATTCCAGGCCGCTGGTACCGGGCATGCGGATGTCGCTGATGAGCACATCCGGTTGTTCGCGTTGCAGTCGGGCCAGGGCCGCGTCGGCATTATCGAAACTGACCGACTCCATGCCTTCCTGCTGGAGCGCTTTCTCCAGTACCCAGCGTATGGAGCGGTCGTCATCGACGATCCAGACGTTTTCAGTTCGGCTCATGGGTTTTGTCTCCGGGTACAGGTTCCAATGGTAGGAACATTGTGAATACGGTGCGGCCAGGTTTGCTTTCACATTCGATCAGGCCCTGATGCTGGCTGATGATGTTCTGGGTGATGGAAAGACCCAGCCCGGTGCCTTCCGGGCGGCCGCTGACCATGGGGTAGAAAATGCTTTCGACTATGTCATTGGGGATGCCGGGACCGTTGTCGATAATCTGTACCCGGCAGACCAGCCGATGGCGTACCTGTCCAATGGTGAACTGACGCAAAGCGCGGGTACGCAAAGTGATGCGACCCTTTTGCAGTCCGCCCTGTTCGGCGATGGCCTGCATAGCGTTGCGTACGATGTTAAGCAGCGCCTGAATGAGTTGTTCGCGGTCTGCCGTGATATCCGGGATGCTCGGGTCATAATCACGCACTAGAGTCAGCTCGCGCTGCGTCTCTGCCTCCACCAAGCTATAGACGCGCTCGGTTATCTCATGGATGTTTAGCGGTTGCAGATTGGGCGGTCGGTAGGGCCCGAGCATGCGATCAACCAGATTACGCAGGCGATCGGCCTCTTCGATTATCACGTCTGTATAGTCTTTCATTGATTCTTCCGGCAGCTGCCGAGCAAGCAGTTGAGCCGCCCCGCGGATGCCGCCGAGTGGGTTCTTTATTTCGTGCGCCAAGCCGCGTACCAGAACCTTGGTGACTTCCTGTTTGGATAGTTGCGCTTCCTCTTTGGTGATTCGCAACAGGCGATCGCGGGGATGCATTTCCAGTAATAACCAGTGTGTATCTGCACTGACAACAGGCGTCACAGAGTAGTCAACCATCAGGCTGTGACCGTTGTTCAGGTCCAGCTGGGCTTCGCGTTTGGTAAACGGATTACCGTCAGCGACCGCGATGTACAAAGATTCAAGTGCAGTCCGATTGTCATTAAATAGCTCCCCAACTGGCTGTTGCGACACCCGCTGACCGCTCACCTCGAGCAATATTTCGGACGCAGGATTCATATAACGCACACATAATTCGTTATCCAACAGTAGGACTGCTGTTGTCAGGTTATCGAGTATCTGTTTCAAGAATCGGTCAGGCAGCATATTCATTCCCGTGGCTTGTGCAGATAAATGCAAGAAGCGAACCAATAGAGGGCGTTCTGCATACTGGTATGTGTCGGCGGTGGTGCCGACTGTCCGGACAGGTATGCGCGCAAGAATACAGTCGGCCTGATACTGCGGAAAAAGCCTCTAGGTCAGGCAGTTGCATGCACTCTGGCCGCTAGTTTGGGAGGCTGGTGTGGGAGGAGTACTGTTCCAGGTGGGCGTGTAGCGCACTGGCCACAAACAGTATTCGTGCACGAAATCCGGCGCACCGGATTTCAGTATGCACAAATATGGTGCGTTATGTCATTTCGGCACGTTTACGGTGCTGAAGCTCCGCTTGGTCTAGGCGCTTGGGGAGCGGCGTTTTGGTTTGTGCGGCCCGGCTGGAATACCGAGGTGCGCTGTATGTGGACGGTAATAGCGTCACTGCGCTGCACTTCTTCGCCACGGGCATTGGTAACTATAGCTACTATCTGATGAGACCCGCGGTCAAGTTCGGGTAACGTAATCTGCTGGCTGGATTGCCCGTTACCAGCAACAGCAGACTGCTGCAGGGTGCCGTCAACGCTGGCCCGTAATAGATGGCCGGGTGAAAGGGGCGGCTCGGTATTGATCACCAGTGTAAGGTTGCCATCATTGGCGCGGATCCCTTCGTCATCGGCCGGGCTTGCAATCTGCAGCGTGTTGTAGCCGTTTTTGGATCGTCCGTCTCGCTGCCCCGAGGCATTTGAGAGCTCCTCAGGCATTTTCGGTATGGTCGTCTCCAGTGTATTGGTCGGCGGTAGTTCAATCTGCCGGGCGTTAGGTTTGGGCTTGTCGGTATAGACAGTGTTGCCGTCCGCGTCGGTCCAGGTATAAATCTGGGCGTTGGCGAGGCTGGCCAGCGAGAGGAGCAGGGCGGCCAGTGCCCAGCAAAAAAGGGGTCGCAACATGGTAGTTCACTCCTGTGAGTCTAGTTCTCAGCCTTGCACTCAAACCTGATTCTGGCAAGGACTTGCAGACGGGCGAAAAAAAAGGGCGCCTGAAAGGCACCCTTTTTCGACCACGGTTATGAAGCCGGGTTCAGACGCTGTAATACAGGTCGTATTCGAGCGGGTGCACGAAGGTACGTACCTTGATTTCTTCCGCTTCCTTAAGCTCGATGTAAGCATCGATCAGGTCGTCGGTGAATACGCCGCCTTTGGTCAGGTACTCACGATCAGCACTCAGGCACTCGAGAGCCTCCTTCAGGCTGCCGCACACCTGTGGGATCTGGCTCGCCTCTTCAGGCGGCAGGTCATACAGGTTTTTATCGGCTGCATCGCCAGGGTGCATCTTGTTCTGGATGCCATCCAGGCCGGCCATCAACAGTGCAGCGAAGCACAGGTAAGGGTTGGCTGCTGGATCGGGGAAACGCGCTTCGATACGGCGTGCCTTCGGGCTGGAAACGTAAGGAATACGGATCGAGGCCGAGCGGTTACGGGCCGAGTAGGCCAGCATTACTGGTGCTTCGAAGCCGGGCACCAGACGCTTGTACGAGTTGGTGGCCGGGTTGGTGAACGCGTTCAGCGACTTGCCGTGCTTGATAATACCGCCGATGAAGAACAGAGCGGTATCGGACAGGCCAGAATAACCTTCACCAGCGAAGGTGTTTTTCCCATCCTTGGAGATGGACAGATGCACGTGCATGCCGGAGCCGTTGTCACCATACAGGGGCTTGGGCATGAAAGTAGCGGTCTTGCCGAAGGCGTCGGCAACGTTGTGTACGCAGTATTTCAGGGTCTGTACTTCGTCAGCCTTGGCTACCAGCGTGTTGAACATGACACCGATCTCGTTCTGACCGGCGGTCGCCACTTCGTGGTGATGCACTTCGATGGTCAGGCCCATCTCTTCCATGGCATTACACATGGCAGTACGGATTTCGTGGTCGTGATCGACCGGAGGTACTGGGAAGTAGCCGCCCTTGACGCCTGGACGGTGCCCTTTGTTGCCCGTTTCGATGTCTGCATCAGTATTCCAGGAAGCCTGTTCGGAGAAGATTTTGAACATGGAACCGGAAATGTCGGACTTGAATTTTACTTCGTCAAACACGAAGAACTCGGGCTCTGGACCGACAAAAACTTTGTCACCAATGCCGGTGGACTTCAGATATTCTTCGGCGCGGCGGGCAATGCTGCGTGGATCACGCTCGTAACCTTGCATGGTTGAAGGTTCGATGATGTCACACACCAGAATCAGGGTGGGCTCTTCGGTGAAGGGGTCGAGCACGGCGGTGCTGTCGTCAGGCATGAGGATCATGTCGGAGGCTTCAATACCCTTCCATCCAGCGATGGACGAACCGTCAAACATCTTGCCTTCTTCGAAGAAGTCATCATTCACGTCGCGGGCGGGCATGGTAACGTGCTGCTGCTTGCCTTTGGTGTCAGTGAAGCGCAGGTCAACCCACTTCACGTCAAATTCTTTTATCAGTTTAACGGTCTTCGACATGGTTTCCTCCATAAGGAATCATTAGCCGGGTATTGGTCCCGACGTTACTAAATTCGAGCGGACAACATCCGCACTCCGCTTGCCTTACAACGGAGCAAAAGATGTGCCATTTCGGCGCATCGGCTGGAAGCTCCGCCAAGCCTAGCTTTCAGCGATCGCCGGCACATCTGCACCTTTTGGGTGCGCACTATTAAAGTGCAAACAGGTTCTTCGGTGACTCATTGTGGTGCGCTTCGCTCCAGCTTAGACGGTAAATCTATCAGGCCCCATCTCAATAAAGCGGCATCTATAATGCGCTGCTTTTAAACTTCTTGCACCCGTCGAGGCCGGAAACTCCTGTTTCGTACAAAAAACATACACTGTCACGCTAGTGTCTGTATAATGCCCCCCTCTTTTTTCAGTTAGCCGGGCTACCGCCGGGCCACCCCAGGATGTCCATAGTGATCGAGAATCTCCGCAACATCGCCATCATCGCCCACGTCGACCACGGCAAGACCACGCTGGTTGATAAGCTACTGCGCCAGTCTGGCACCCTCGAGCGGAATGAGCTCGACACAGAGCGCCTCATGGACTCCAACGACCAGGAAAAAGAACGCGGTATTACTATTCTGGCCAAGAACACAGCTATTAACTGGCACGACCACCACATCAACATCGTCGACACCCCCGGCCACGCCGATTTCGGCGGTGAAGTAGAACGCGTGATGTCCATGGTCGACTCGGTATTGCTCTTGGTTGATGCCGTAGACGGTCCAATGCCGCAGACTCGCTTCGTGACCCAGAAGGCTTTCCAGGCCGGCCTGCGCCCGATCGTAGTGGTGAATAAAGTCGATCGTCCTGGCGCACGTCCTGACTGGGTTGTTGATCAGATGTTCGATCTGTTCGACAACTTGGGTGCTACTGAAGAACAGTTGGACTTCCCGATTGTTTTCGCATCAGCAATTAACGGTATGGCCGGCCTAGAGCACGACAATCTGGCCGAAGACCTGACCCCACTGTTTCAGGCCATCGTTGATAATGTTCCCGCGCCGAACGTCGACCGTGAAGGTCCGTTCCAGATGCAGATTTCCGCGCTGGACTACAACAGCTTCCTCGGCGTGATCGGCGTTGGTCGTATTGCCCGTGGTCGTATTACCCCGAACACTCCCGTGATTGCCATCGACACCGAAGGCAAGCGTCGCAACGGTCGTATTCTCAAGTTGATGGGTCACCACGGTCTGCATCGCGTCGATGTTGAGGAAGCTGCAGCTGGCGACATCGTCTGCATCAGTGGTTTCGATCAACTGTTCATTTCCGACACCCTGTGCGATCCACTGAATGTGGAGGCTATGATCCCACTGTCCGTCGACGAGCCCACTGTGAGCATGACCTTCCAGGTCAACGATTCGCCGTTCTGCGGTCGCGAAGGTAAATACGTTACCAGCCGCAACATCAAGGAGCGTCTGGATCGGGAGCTGCTGTACAACGTGGCTCTGCGCGTAGAAGAAGGCGACAGTGCTGACAAGTTCAAGGTCTCCGGTCGTGGTGAGCTTCACCTGTCGGTACTGATCGAAACCATGCGTCGCGAAGGTTTTGAGATGGCCGTAGGCCGTCCTGAGGTCATTATCCGCGTTATCGATGGCGAGAAGCAGGAGCCTTTTGAGAACGTCACTATCGATCTGGAAGAGCAGCACCAAGGCGGCATGATGGAACAGATGGGCCTGCGCAAGGGTGATCTGACCAACATGGTTCCGGATGGCAAGGGTCGCGTTCGTTTGGAATACACCATCCCGGCTCGCGGTCTGATCGGTTTCCGCAACCAGTTCCTGACCATGACATCGGGTTCGGGCATCATCACCAGCATCTTCAGCCACTATGGGCCGTTGAAGTCGGGCGAGATGTTCGGTCGCCAGAACGGCGTATTGGTATCGGTTGCTACCGGGAAGGCGTTGACCTACTCGCTGGAAACCCTGCAGGCACGTGGCAAGCTGTTCTTGGGCCACGGTGACGAGGTCTATGAAGGCATGCTGGTCGGTATCAACAGCCGTGATAACGACATGGGTGTTAACCCCACCAAGGGCAAGAAGCTCGATAACATGCGGGCGTCCGGCAAGGACGAGACCATCGCCCTGGTACCACCGATCCGTTACACGCTGGAGCAGGCTCTGGAGTTCATCGAAGACGACGAACTGGCAGAGATCACGCCCAAGTCGATCCGTCTGCGCAAGAAGTTGCTCAGCGAGAACGAGCGCAAGCGTTCCGGTAAGTGAGTCGGTAATTAATTAGCAGTAATAAAAAACCCGCCTACTGAACTGACCCCCGAACGTTGGACATCCAATCCAATCTTCGGGGGTT
>TARA_R110001592_G_scaffold93168_3_pt1 | contig 20492 bp, 16 predicted proteins | sample TARA_R110001592 | Tara Oceans TARA_R110001592 (sample SAMEA4398387) | marine metagenome | biome: Polar Biome; feature: [SRF] surface water layer (ENVO:00010504); material: water (ENVO:00002006), including particulate matter (ENVO:01000060) such as... | depth 5 m | reverse complement strand
ACAGATAACGATAACGACGGCGTAGCAGATGCGGTTGATAATTGCCCAGCTGTTCTTAATCCTGGTCAGTTAGATCAAGACCAAGATGGTCAAGGTAATGCCTGTGATACTGATGATGATAACGACACGGTTGAAGATTCAGCTGACAACTGCCCATTGGTTTCAAATCAAGGTCAAGAAGATCAGGATCAAGATGGTAAAGGTGATGCCTGTGATGCAGACCGTGATGGCGATGGCCTAAGTAATGCTGATGAAACGGCTTTAGGTACGAACCCAGATTCAGCCGATTCAGATGAAGATGGCACAAATGATGGCCTAGACAACTGCCCAGCAAAGTCGAATGAAGATCAGTTAAATACCGATGGCGACGCTAAAGGTAATGCCTGTGATGCAGATGATGATAATGACGGCGTTCTAGATGCTGATGATGCCTTCCCAACAGATCCAGATGAATCTGCCGATTCTGATTCAGATACGGTTGGCGATAACGCAGATAACTGCCCAGTAACAGCTAACGAAGATCAAGCTGATGCTGATGGCGATGGCGTGGGCGATGTGTGTGATGACTTACCTCAGCTTGCTAAGTTCTATTTGAACGAGCGTATTGTTGATTCAGAAACTGAAACCGATGACTCAGGCGTTGAAGGTGGTGTGTGTCCTTTCGATGCGGGTGATGAAATGACGCGTGTTTCATTATGGTTACAAGACGGTGCGGCGATTAATGTTAGTTTTGGTGATGACAGCCTAAATGATGGTGGTTCAGAAGTCACTATTGATACCGCGGGTAATATCAGCGGCACGATCACTGAAAACCACGATAATGAAATGGGATCAACCGACTTAACCATTACAGTTGATGGTCAACTGGATTCAAGTACAGGTGTGATTACTGCCACTGTTGAAGAAGAGTTTATCATTAAAGACGCGAGCGATACTCAAATCGCAAGCTGTGCTTATAGCAGTACTGAAACCTTCACTCCAATGGCGCAAGCGCAAGCAAGTACTATCTTTGATGGTCAAAGCGGCACTAACGTTGGCCTAGTGTGGATGGATGCATACGAAGACAATTCTTCAGCAGATAGTACAGAAATGTCTGTGCCAAACTTCGAATTCAGCTACGGCATTATTGACGATACTGATGAAACCGAGTTTGTGTATGACTTTAGTGCAAGCACCACCGATAAGTGGCTTATCAACACCAATGTAGAGTCTAGCTTCATGCTCGGCGCAACAGGTTGGGTAAGCGTTATCGATCAGCATGTTGTTGAAGGTACGCCTGGCACAACCATGAACTTGGTCGCTAAAGATGCAAGCGCTAATATCTTGGCGAACTGGTTGATTACGCCTTTCTCTGCCAGCGTCACTAATGAACCCATGATGGGCTTAGTACCACGAGAGTGGAGTGAGGAAGGTTTGACTGCACCGGAAGAAGTCTTTGCGGGTAGCGATGTCTTAGCACTAGGTATTCATGCAGTTTCTCAATTAGATGTATACGAAGTACGTTGTCCAGATCAGCAAGATGCTGATGCGTCAATGTCGACCTTAGATTGCCAGAATGCCATGTTGATATCAGATGGCGCAGGCGATGTTACTTATGCAACAGGGCTTGGCGATATTATCTATAGCTCAGGCTCGGCTATGTCTGAAAAATGGCAGGGCGTACCAGCGGGCTATATGGAAGACGGTGAAGTTTTTGCTTACTTAACCGGAACCGATAGCTCTGGAGCAGAAGGGTCAACAGGTTCGGCAAGCTTCTATCAATATGCTTGGGACACCAATTCTTTAACTGATCTAGGGGTAACTTCTACTTGGACAATTGTTGATCCAAATAACAATGATACCGATTTGTTAATCAAATTTACCTTGCCAGAACTTGTGAGTGAACAGTTTGACGAAGGCGATAAGCCAGATGCCATGATTGTCACTATGTTAGAAGATACCTCGGATAGCCAAATGTATGTTCGCGGTGGTCATTTCAGAGCAGCAGGTCGTAACTTCTACGAAAGTGGTTTGAACAGCCCTGCGATCGAAGAAGTGAAAGATAACTTCAGCTATGTCGGTGATACCGATGGCGACGGTATTAAAGATGATGAAGATACCGATGACGACGGTGATGATGTGCCTGACGTTGACGATGCCTTCCCACTAGATGCCAATGAATCTGAAGATACAGACAGTGACGGCACCGGAAATAATGCCGATACTGACGATGACGGAGACGGTGTATCTGATGCGGATGAACTTCAAAATGGTACCAATCCTTTATTAGCCGATACCGATGAAGATGGCGTGAATGACGACACTGATAATTGCCCGACGATTGCTAACGGCGTGAATGAAGATGATCAAGCTGACAGCGATAATAATGGCATTGGCGATGTGTGTGACAGTACTGGCGGTAACGATGCAGACTTCGATGGTGTTGATGATTCAGTAGACAATTGTCCTGCGGTAGCAAATGGTGCTAATGAAGATAACCAATCTGATATCGATACTGACCAGGTTGGCGACGCTTGTGATCCTGACATCGATGGTGATGGAACAGCCAATGAGTCTGATCCTTGTCCAAACGATGAATTTGATCAATGCTCAACTTCTACAACTGATACTGATCAAGATGGTGTAAATGATGACCTAGATCCTTTCCCATACGATGATAGTGAAACGGCTGATACTGATGAAGATGGTTTAGGTGATAATCAGGATGATTTCCCGAATTTGGCCTCAGAACAGTTTGACACAGATGGTGACGGTGTGGGAGATAATGCAGACTTATGTCCGCTTGTTGATTCAGGAAGCCAAGGTGTGAATCACAATGATGCTGATTCTGATGGGCTTGGTGATGAGTGTGATATCGATATGAGTGGTGCGGCAGGCTTCTGGTTGCTTTCTGCTGATCCTGACGATACAGGTTCAACTGAGTTGAATGACGCGGGTGATACCTGTGTTGCGATTACCGAAATTGAACCATTCTATGAGCTCGTTGAGATCAAACAGGAAGGCACGCAAATCTGGATGCACGCGGACCAAGAGACCTTTGTAGGAACGATTGCCGCTAATGGCAATCTCGAGCTTGAAAATCTGCATGGTATGGAAAATATCAGTATCACTGGCAACTTCGATGGCAGCAACTTTAGTGCGCTGACGTATATCGAAACAGCTGATACCAGTGATAGCTCAGCAATCTGTACTGAAACAGGTGTTGTCGCTATGGCGGGCGCAGACGATAGCATTAATGAACAAACGATTCTGCAAGTGGCTGGTGGTCTAAGCTGGTTTGAAGCAGACAGCTATTATGATGACACTGCTCAGCAAGAGGTGAAGGAGTTCTTCTACGGTTCGATATCTGATGGCGCGCTCGAAAGCATGTTCTTCTACAATACTGAAACCGAAGCTTGGGAAACCGATGCTGGCGAAAGTAATAATTACCTGACGTCTTCAGGAGGCATACAGTCAGCAGATGATGCCTTCATTGTTGATGGTTATCTCGATACGCCAGCAACGGGCGAAACGGCGATAATCAAACCAACAGTTAGCTCCTTGGCGGTTGATTATGAGATCGCTCATGTGAACTTTGCCGAGCTAGATGTAAGTGCAAAACCTATCGCGGCTTTCTTGGGTGAAGGTTTTGCGGATGGCATTGCCGATACGGATATGTTTAGTTCCGGCGCTCGCGGTTATGTCACCACTATCGAAGCAGCTGTGACCTCTTATATGTTCCGTTGCGACTCTGACTGGGACGACTGGTTCGTCTCTAATCTAGACTGTAATAACGTCGTTAGTCAAGATTGGGTAAGTGATGACCCTGTACCGGCACAAAGCTTCGATGATGTTATTATCACACCCGCTGAGTTTGTGGCCATGTCCGGTGCGACTCAGGCCAAAGGTATTTGGACTGCGGGTGGCAATGGTTCTCAGATTGTGGGCTTCTTGATTAGTGATGACGGCACCACAACAGGCGCGAATGCGAAAGTTGAGTTTCTACGTGATTACTTCAATGGCTACCGCTTTAAGGTAGGTGAAGGAAGTTTTGCCAGCAGCACGGTGGGCTCAACGGCTATCTTGACCATTTCAGTGCCCGATGCAGTGAGACGTTTAGGCGATGATCGTGATGATGGCGGTATTTTCCTTTTCGTCGATAGCGATACCTACAATGGCTCGGTACAGAATCTGGTACGCCGTGGTGAAATCATCGAAACCGGTGTTGTTGAACATGATTTGTTGTTCAACGGTATCGCGAAAGAGGACATTCTTACAGCATTTGCATTGATGCCGCCTTTGCCAGAAGCATTCCTTACTGCATCGAGCAATGGGGTTGATTTCACTGCATCAACAACGATTACCCAGAACACTAGTTTTGGCGTCGCAGATGCGGGGATACTGCGCGAGTGGGATACCCAGAGTGGCAATGAAGTCATCGAGTATTATGTGTTTGATGCTTCGCTTAATGCGGGCCGATATGTTTACTCAGAATTAGATTCTTCGGGTACTCCTGTGGTTACGCCAGTTGATGAAGCGACCACCTGGTCGGTGAATACTGACGGTAATCTCGAAGTAACGATTAGTTCATCAGGAGACTTGCATCAGATCGCTCTGGTTGAATTCTCCGATACCTACCGTCCGCAGGTTGTGGTGCTGAACCCGAGTAATACTACGGACATTAATTACTCTGAGCGCATGGTACCATCCGGGACTTTTGAGTCTGAAGTGGTAAGCCGTTTTGATTACACCGCAAATACGGAGCTTGAAGGTAGCTATACTTTCATCAATAAGGATTCCAGTGTAACTGAAGTTGAAACCATGGTGTTTAACAGTGGTGGCAACTGGCAATGGCTGATTGATGGCGTTGAAGACGAGTCTGCATCTTGGAGTCTTGATCCCACCACTGATTATATTACGATTGATTTCGGTGGTGATGCAGATACGGTAGCACTAGAAACGCTTGATGCTGATGCTAATGATTTGGATGCTGATGGAGATACCTCTGAGTTAGTATATGGCTTTACTGGCTGGTATGAAGTAGATACCACTAGTGGTCTTGGTTCATTCTTTAGAGATGGATTTTATAAAAATTAATCGTTAAGTAATAAAAAAACCAGATCAATTTGATCTGGTTTTTTTTATCTAAGTGGAAAGAATATTGAAATTAGAAGGCAATATTCAAACGAACTATTCCTGGTATGCCTACCAAGTCACTATTGCTGAATACAAAAGGAACAATATCTAAGTTGATGCGTTCGTTGTATAACCAGCGGCCACCGACTGCAATCGTATTATCTGTATTATCAGCTGTCGTGATTAAAGCTTCAGCACCCACAGAAAACAAACCAGAATCTGTTTCAATTATGCCAACATAGGCACCCAGATCGAGTTCTACAAAGGTATCACCGTCAACACCACTACCATTTGAATGAACTAACTTTGGAGAAGCGGTAAATAATCCCGCATCGGCTTTGATAGTTGCAGCAATACCGAGGGTGAAATCTGTTCGCTCGAAACGATTATTATTGTCGCTCTCAATATTGGTATGACCAAGACCTAGAAGACCAGACCAAATCAATGGAGTTTGTTCTTTTCCATCTGAACTTTGGCGAGGGAGACTCCACTTCAGTAATACTTGGTTATTATCTGGACCTTTCAAGCCACTGTTAAAAATTATTTCTGAATTCGACAGTCCTAAGCGGATACCTCCGCCAGTATAAAGTTCTCCAGATCCAGTAAAGAGTTCCGCAGAAGCCTTACCTGAATCAGCGACCATACCATGCTCTAAAAAGAATCCGCGTGTCGGCTCATTATAGGTTTTTTTCAGCGGGGCTTGTTCTGCAAGAAGCTGGGTTGAGAGTATGCTAAGAGAGGCGACAGACAATGCAAGCAATGTTTTCTTCATAAACGTCGGGGTATGAGTCATAAATTTTCCTTATTTATTAATAAACTTTAGTCCGATACCGGCGGGTTCCATTCGGACTATTTCTAACTTTAGAATAGGGCCTTCCATATCAATGCCTTGCACTTGCCCTTCGACAATTGTGCCAATCGGAGGAACGTCAATATTTTCTGTAAGAAGAAATATGCCACCATCTGATATATCTCGCGTTTGCACGACAACTTCACCAATACTTGGGTGACAGATTTTAACCTGAACCTTCATTGGTGTGCGTTGGTCAATACGTTTGTTTTGATCAGTTGAGTTCTTGTTGTTTGAAGTCATACTCTATACATCTAAGTTTGGCGCTAATGGTAATAATACAAATGGCGCGTTAAAAGTTAGTGGGCCTAGTCTATTTGCAATTTCAAGCGTTGTCAGCCTCTTAAGAAGACAAATCACTGAAAAATTACCATTTATCATTAATGTTTAGTAGGGAAACGGCTTTTTTCTTTGGCTTGATTTCTTTAGGTTGAAAGCGCTAATTATAGATTACAAGATAGACAAATCAGGTGAATAACGTAGAATATTGCGGCTTTACATACCCTTGAAGCTATTAAAACTAAAGGGTTACAGCATTAACTTTCTATCTTTGAATTTTGCAAATGGGACCTCGTGAATGAAATCACACAGCGTTGAGAAGATTGGCGGCACTTCAATGAACAATTATGCGGCTATTCGTGACAACATTATCAAGAGACCTCGACGTAAAGATACGCTTTATCAACGTATCTTTGTTGTGTCTGCTTACGGTGGTATTACCGATGCATTATTAGAACACAAGAAAACCAGTGAGCCTGGCATTTACGCTCTTTTTGCAAATAGTATGAATAATGAAAGCTGGCGGGAAAAAATACAGTCTTTAAAAACAGATATGTTTGCAATTAATGAGCGTTTATTTGGTAAGTGTGAAACGCTTAACGAAGCTAATCTGTTTATAGGTGAGCGTTTAGATGATGCTGAGCAATGTTTGTTGGATCTCCAGCGCTTATGCCAACATGGTCATTTTGAGTTAAGTTCCCATTTAGCCACAGTTCGAGAAATGTTGGCCAGCATTGGTGAAGCGCACAGTGCTTGGAATACATCGAAGCTATTACAGCGGGACGGGTTTAATTCATGTTTTGTTGATTTGACTGCCTGGCGTTGTGATAAGCAAACTTCTCTCGATGAACGAATTTTAGATGCATTTCAAGAATTAGAGCCAAGTGAGCAAATTCCCATTGCAACAGGTTACGCTCACAGTGATGAAGGCTTAATGTCTACTTTTGATCGTGGTTACAGTGAAATGACTTTCAGTCGTGTTGCTGTACTAACGAAAGCGACAGAGGCGGTTATTCATAAAGAGTTCCATTTAAGTACCGCAGATCCACGCTTAGTAGGTGAGGAAAATGCAATTGCAATTGGTCGTACCAATTATGATGTTGCAGATCAATTGGCAAACTTGGGGATGGAAGCGATTCATCCGAAAGCAGCCAAAGGCTTACGGTGTAATAATATTACCTTGAGTGTTCGAAATACCTTCGAACCAGATCACCCAGGCACTTTAATTACAGGTGACTACGTGAGTGATTCTCCTCGTGTAGAAATTATTGCCGGTTGCAAAGGTATTTATGCTTTGGAAGTGTTTGATCAGGGCATGACGGCGAATGTTGATTTTTATGATCAGCAAATTATTTCCTTGGTTCGTCGTTTTAAAAGCCGTGTTGTCTCGAAGGATTTAAATGCCAACACGATTACCCATTATCTTTCTACTAATCTTAAAACCATCAAACGTCTTGTAAGTGAAATCAAAGCGAAGTTTCCTGAAGCTGAAATTAATCAATATAAAGTAGCGATTGTGTCTGCGATTGGAAGCAATATGAAAGTGCCAGGAATTCTGGCGCAAACAGTGGGTGCCTTAGCAGAACAAAATATTAGTGTCTTGGCGATGCATCAGACTATGCGTCAGGTTGATATGCAGTTTGTGATAAATGAAGATGACTATGAGTTGGCGGTTAAGAGTTTGCACCGATGTCTTGTTGAAATTCATAAGCATGGTCGTGCCGTAAATTGGTTGAATGAATAAGGTTCATTGAATTGCTGGCCCTAGACAGGCACAGAGAACGTTATTAATTACACATAGGGCTTAATAAGGAAAGAGTATGCATACGGATCATGGTTTTTCGGCAGCAACTCGTGTGCTGTTTATCTTTGCAGCATTTGTCGTGGTGATTGCCGGGATTCGGGCAGCTGAGTCCATAATGGTGACGTTCTTATTGTCTGGTTTTTTTGCCATTATTTGCGCGCCACCTTTTTTATTGATGCAGCGTAAAGGTCTGCCTGCCTGGCTTTCTTTAATTCTGGTTGTGCTCTTTATCAGCTTGTTTCAGTTGATATTACTATCTATTATTACCACCTCACTCAATGATTTCTCTAAAGACTTGCCGGTTTATCAAGAGCGCTTAAGAGCTTTATTAGGGGGTGTCGTTGGTCAACTTAATGCGTGGGGTGTTGATATACCTCGTGAAAAACTAATGCAGCATTTTGATCCGTCAACGATTTTCAAGTTGGCAATTGATACTTTAGGGAACTTAGGTGTCGTTTTATCTAATTCCTTACTGATTATTCTAACCGTTATTTTTATGTTATTCGAAGGTACTTCTTTACCTGCGAAACTACATAAGGCGTTTGGAGAGAAGAGCGATCATATGAATCATATCAATCGATTTATGGATAATGTAAAGCAGTATATGACGATTAAAGTAATCGTCAGTTTCGCGACTGGTTTGATGATTTATCTTTGGCTATGGGCCTTGGGCGTTGAATACCCTTTATTATGGGCTTTGATTGCCTTCCTCTTTAATTTTATACCCAATATCGGTTCTATTATCGCCGCAGTTCCTGCGATGCTTTTGGCTTTGGTTCAACTTGGGCCTTTTTATATGCTGTTTACCGGTTTAGGCTATTTGGTCGCAAACTTATTAATGGGTAATGTTATAGAACCGCGCTATATGGGGCGTGGTTTAGGCTTGTCGACACTGATTGTTTTTTTATCTTTGGTCTTTTGGGGGTGGGTTTTAGGGCCGGTGGGCATGTTGCTGTCGGTACCGTTAACCATGATGTTCAAAATTGCTTTTGAGAGCAGTGAAGATACCCATTGGATTGCTGTATTAATGGGCCCGGATGTCGAGCCCAAAGATAGCTAGATTTAGAAAGGATCTTCTTGAATAGTTGCTTCGCTAACGACGCCTTTTTGAAGGTTTAGTAAGGCTTTTTCTCTATCCTTGCTATGCCTTTCTGCTGTATCGACTTTTTCGCCATAAACCTCAAGCCATGTACGTGACCCAGGAAGCATATGCGCTAAGTCATACATGCCAGATCTCAATGCGTCCAAAAATGTCTGGTGGCCGCGTTCCTGTTCTAAAATTATCTGCTGAATTTTCAGGTTGCTACTATTTGCCACTTTATCTTTAAGAATAGTGAACTCGCTTTTTGACGTTTTCGTGATTTTTTGTAGTTCTTCAAGTATTTTTTCAAGTTCGACCACTCTTGCCTGTAAAGCAATGACTGTTTCACTATCGCCAACTGTTTTTTCTTCAGCAAACAGTGATACGACAAAGAACGTAGCTGATACTGAAACCGTAACAATTAGAAATAAAGCAATGCTTAGTAGAATAATTTTGTTGCCACCGACTTTATTTTCTAAAGCGGTTATCCGCTGTTCTTCAGAAAGTGGTTCATGTTCAACGTTGTCTTCTTTCTTAGTCATGATACTTCCAATCTCGTAGCGCGTTTGAACAAAGCATGGCGCAAGGTTAATTCATAAAATTACATGTAATTTCAGTCTAGTATAAAAAATGTGCAATGATAGGAAGGAAATTACAAAAATTGTAAAAATCTGTATTAATTATTGGTTTAGTAATCAGGGCTTAGCTTGGTTTATTCAATTAACTTGTTAACTTGTGGTACTTGGCCATTAGCTCTTCTTTCGTTTCGATATGCTCTGGATTATGTGGGATGCAGTCTACCGGACATACTTCAACACATTGAGGCTCATCATAATGACCAACGCACTCCGTACACTTACTCGGGTCTATGATGTAGATTTCATCTCCTGGAGAAATAGCTTCATTTGGGCACTCGGGCTCACAAACATCGCAATTAATACATTCATCAGTAATTAGTAATGCCATAAAAATACCTCGTAGATGGCTGTTATTGTTTAGCGTTAGCTAAATGAATTTGCTTTAGCGCTTCAACAATATTGGGGTGTACAAAAGAAGATACATCGCCCCCTAAATAAGAAATTTCTCTAATCAGCGTAGAAGATAGATAGGACAAATGTGTTTCTGGTGTCAGAAACATTGTTTCAGCCTGGGGAGCTAATTGTCGATTCATATCTGCAAGCTGAAACTCGTATTCAAAATCTGCTACAGCACGAACGCCTCTTAGAATCACATTCGCACTATGTTTATTTATAAAGTCTGCAAGTAGGCAATCAAAGCCAATGACTTCAACATTAGGTATATGAGTAAGGACTTGCTGAGCAAGTGCTACGCGTTCATCTAATTCAAATAAAGGCTTCTTTTTAGGGCTAGAGGCGACCGCAAGAATGAGCTTATCAAAGATTTTTGCAGCACGTTCGACAATATTTGTATGACCATTTGTGATCGGATCAAATGTGCCCGGATAAATAACAATATTCATCTTGTGGATAGCCCTGCATAAAATAGTTGGATGTGGCTGGCGCATGGCCAGTCAAGAGGGCTCGAATATTAACCAAATTTTAGCCGGGTTGCTAGTTGCGTTGCGAGCTTGTTGATTTGTGATCTTATTTGAGAGGGTAGATTTATCAAGTATGGGTAGTACAGGAAAGGTTGGATGTCGTTTGAATGAGCATCCAACCCTATAAGCTAATTAACGAAGGAACATGGTAAATAGTGCTTTGTGGATCAAGGTTCCGAAAGGAGGATAAGCAAATTTGGTACTATTAAAATGATTTTTGCAGAAGACAGACTTCGAATGAGAGAAGGTTAAGAAGCCTTGCTGGCCATGATAACTGCCCATGCCAGACTCGCCGATACCACCAAAGTGAAGATCCTCTTGAGCAAAGTGTGAAATGGTATCGTTGATACATACACCGCCTGCTGGTATTTGCTCGAGGACATACTCCTGTTCCTTTTTGTCTGAACCAAAGTAATAAAATGCTAAGGGTGAAGGGCGCTCATTAATATAGTTTATCGCCTCATCTAATGACTCTGTTGCAATGATGGGCAGGATTGGGCCAAATAACTCCTCTTGCATCACCAACATATCATCTGTTGCATTGAGCACTAAGTGCACAGCCATTTTGCGAGTACCAGTTTGCATGTCTTCATCAGCGTGATTACATTCAATGACGGTCGCACCTTTTGCACGAGCATCATCAAGATAAGATTGCAGACGGGCATACTGGCGGCCATCAACAATACTGGTAAAGTCATTGTTACGCTTTAAGGTCGGATACATTTGAGCGAAGAAGTGTTGGAAACGATCAACAAAGTGTTCAACTCGATTTGCCGGGCAGAGTATGTAATCTGGTGCAACACACGTTTGGCCAGCATTAAAAGCCTTACCAAAAACGATGGGTTGAACAGCTTCATCCATATCTGCTTTTTCAGAAATAATAGTCGGTGATTTACCGCCCAGCTCCAGTGTAACTGGTGTTAAATTAGCAGCTGCCGCACGCATAACATGACGACCAACAGTTGTAGAGCCTGTAAAAATCAGGTGATTCCATGGAATGCTTGAAAACTCTGTCGCGACAGCGGCATCACCATTGATAACGCAGACTAAATCTTGTGGGAAAGTATCGTGGATTAATCGCTCGATTAATGCTGACGTCGCCGGGGTAAATTCAGACATCTTAATCATAGAACGATTACCTGCGGCTAAAGCTGCAACTAATGGCCCCATGGATAAGGCAACGGTGTAATTCCAAGGAGAGATGATGCCAATAACGCCAAGGGGCTGATATTGCACAAAACCTGTCGCTGGTTGAAACAATGGAGAGATTTTCTTTTTGTCTTTCGCCATCCATTTTTTAAGGTTCTTCAATGTATAGTCAATTGAATGGATGGTGGTCATTATTTCAGCAAGTTTGGTTTCATCTTCAGAACGGTTTGAAAAGTCTTTTGAAATAGTTGTAATGATGCTTTCTTGATTATCCATTAGCGTCTTACGTAATTTCTTTAGATTAGCTGTTCTTTCCTGAAGAGATGGCATAGGATTTTTTCGAAATGCTGCTTTCTGTTCAGTGAAAACGTGCTTCATGTGTTGAATTTGTTTACTGCTTTCAGTAATTTGAATAATTTTAGCGGCCATGTTGCACTCCGGAATTGATTATGTGATTTTTATTGGAGCCTGATAATACGAGGCAAAAAAACTTGGATAAAACATTATATTTCCCCTTTTTAGAGTATATACTCTAAAAAGTCAACACTAGAGATGAGTAATGTGACTGCCAGTCACTTATTTTTTAACAAGTTTGCCTGGTCAATTTTTGCTTCGCGTTGGATTTTTCGATGAATGAATCGTTAATGCAGTATGTCAGTTAATGAGAATAAGTTGCTAACTAAATGAAAACAAAAGACAAAATAATACTAACAAGTCTTGAATTATTTAATGAGCGTGGTGAGCGCAATGTATCAACCAATCACATTGCTGCACATATGGGGATGTCTCCTGGAAATCTTTATTACCACTTCAGAAACAAAAGCGACATTATTTATGAAATTTTCAAAAATTATGAATTGATGGTCGATAGTTACTTGATTGTTCCATCAGATAGGGCGATTCATATTCATGACTTAATTGTCTATTTGGATGCAGTCTTTAATGGTCTTTGGGCTTATCGTTTTATTCATCGTGATCTTGAACACTTATTGTCTAGTGATGAGCGCCTAAGAGAGGACTATCGTCACTTTACTTTGAGATGTTTGGAGGGGATACAACGAATTATTCTAGCCATGGAAAAAAGCGAGATTTACCGCCCGATGGAAGATCAGCAACGTAAATCAAAGGCATTGAACACTTGGTTGATAGTCACTAACTGGATGACCTATTTAAAAAGCATTCATGTTAGCGTAGACGCAGAAGCCGCATTAAGTCGCAAAAGCATCCATCATGGTGTCTATTTGGTGCTTGATTACGTCATTCCTTATTTATACGAAGATAAGCGCGCCCTTGCTTTAGAACTGCAAGAAAAGTATCGCTTTGACGGAATTGCACCAAAACCAGAGCTGAGCAAAGCGAGTTAGTTACTTTAAATGCGATGCTCTGAGCTTATTCTTCTGGAATCGCAGGGGTGTCTTCCATTAATTCCTGCATTCGTTCATTGATAAGGCCTGTTAGTGCACGCCTACATTCTTTTATGCCAGTTTTTTTCAGGCTAGAAAAGAGAATGACATCGACAAGATTCCTGTGTTCCTTAAGTTCCTTTTTTACTTGTAATACTGCTTGTTTTCCAGGGCCGTAATTTAATTTATCGCTTTTGGTTAATAAAATTAATACGGGTAAGGATCTGTTTTTCGACCACTCCAGTAGCATTTTATCAAACTGGGTGAGTAATCTTCTTATATCCACAATAAGAATCAGGCATGCCAAACTTTCTCGATTGCGTAGATAGTCATCAAGATGTTTTCCCCATTCCGCTTTTAGATCTAGAGATACTTTTGCAAAGCCATAGCCAGGTAAATCGACTAAACGAACACCAGGCTCGCTTAAAGCGAAAAAGTTGATTAGCTGGGTTCTACCTGGCGTTTTACTTGTGCGGGCTAGTTTTTTATTTTCAGTGATGGAATTGATAGCAGAAGACTTACCCGCATTTGATCGGCCTGCAAATGCAATTTCAATTCCTCTGTCTGGTGGGCAGTTCGAAAGCTTCGACCCACTCTGGGTAAATTCGGCAGATTTATAAACTATATTTACCAAATTTTGTAATTTAGTTATTTCCTGCTCTTGAGAATCATCAATTGATGATTCTTCATTTTGCGTATTAGGTGTTTGGCTCATAAGATGTCTATAATTAGTTCGCTTGAATATGGCTAAGAACGAGAAAACTTGAAGGTGTATTTATGATTTAAATAACTTCAAAGCTGTCGAATTTAAGTAACTAGCTAAGTAAGGGTTTTATCACTTAAGGCTTAGTGTATAATAGCCCAATATTTTTTGCCTGATCTTTCTGAAAGTTTCCAAAGAACTTAGCTGTATAGAACGATCAAGAAGTGATTGCAAAATAACTTATTCTGAGAGAGAGCGACATAAAATGAAAGTATTGTTAAAAAGTGTTGTATTAGTTGCGGGAATAGTTCTAGCTTCAGGTGTATCTGCAGCCGGTGATGTAGAAGCAGGTAAAAATGCCTCAGCACTTTGTGCAGGTTGTCATGGTGCAGATGGCAATAGTGCAGTGCCTAATTTTCCTAAGTTGGCTGGCCAGGGTCAAAAGTATTTATTAAAACAATTAAATGATATTAAAACAGGTAAGCGGGTTGTTATTGAAATGACGGGGATGCTCGCAGTCTCTTCTGATAAGGATTTAGAAAATTTAGCAGCTTATTTTGCTTCTCAGACTTCTACTGGAGGTCAGGCTAAAAAAGACTTGGTAGAAGCCGGTGAGGTTCTTTATAGGGGTGGTAATCCAGCTACTAAAATAGCAGCGTGTACAGCTTGCCACGGCCCTTCAGGTAAGGGTATCGACTTAGCTGTATTCCCAGCTCTTTCAGGTCAGCATGCAGATTATACTGCAGCGCAATTGAAAAAGTTTCGTACTGGTGAACGCTCAAATGATGGAGATACACGCATGATGCGTTCTGTCGCAGCCTTGTTAAGTGATAAAGAGATTGAAGCAGTTGCGAGTTATATTTCTGGTTTGAACTAATTCAATAGTCAAAAACACAAAAAACCTACGTTGTTATTGAATAAATAGCAGCGTAGGTTTTTTTTGCCTGCTGTTCTTGGCAGTCATGTTCACGGGAAGATTGTTATTTTGAAATAGTTAACTCAAGACTATCAATAACAAGGTGGTCATATTGGGTTTTGGAATCTATGCCTAATACAAGACAAGGGCTTGTCATCATTTGTGCTTGCATTGAGTTTTTATCTGGCGAGGTAAATGAAATTGGAAGCGTTAATGTACTATCAATCAATAAACCTTCATTTCCTGACACTAAAAAGCCATAGCCTGAAGAGTTTTTTTGCCCTTGTGATACGAGGAAAAGTTGCTCTGTTTCAGAATGCTTCATAATAAGTTGAGCAAAAGGGTTGCTTGGATTTTCCTTATTCTTATAAGAACTGAGTTGTTTTATTAGTTCGTCTTTATCTTGTTGGTTGGATATGGCCTTAATCGTAGGCTGTTGAATACGACACTGAATAGATTCTTTGATGACAGAAAAGCCCACAGCTTGTTGGCTCGAACAGGCTGTCATGCTTAAGCAGAATGGCAGTAAAGCTCCGATAAAAGTTCGTTTAATGTTTAAGGTCTGATTAAGCATAGTCAATCCTATTATAATGCCTGTCTTAAGGAGTCGGCGTTTATTGTAGCGCTAGGCTGGTCTTCCTCTAGATTATTAATGATGTTATCGGAGTAATTGAAGTGTAAAAGACGGGCGTTGAGCTCAACATTGAAAGTGCTGTCGTCTTCTACTTGTATTACTTGGGGTTTTTCGATGTAAGGGTAGCTAGCACATGCTTCTGCAGTTGTGCAGATTTTAGAATCATTATCTATATCTGTGCTGGCATAAAGAAAGTAATTGCCTGCTTTTATGCGATCAAGCGAGAATTGTAATTGGCTGTTTAGTGAACTAGAGTCGATAGACGCTTTTGTTTGGCGAACTAGCTCAAAACTTGTTTGGTCATGTAAATAAATGTTCATTTCGGCAATTTTGCTAGTATAGGTCATGTCATAAATGGAAAGTGAAATGGGAACAATTAGGGCTGAGCTAGCTTTGTTCGTTTCAGCGTTAGTAATATTGAAGGTCAGTGATCCCTGGTAAGAGTTAGTTAAAAGGCCGTTTGGGTTTATTGAAACAAGGTAGCTGCCTAAACCGTTGTCTTGGTTTTCAGTATAGAGCACTGTCAGCCAATCAAGATTAGAGCTTACGCTGGAAACTTGGGCGTTGACGGCGCCTTCATTCAGAATTGTAATAGTTGCTTCAAGAGTGTTCAGGCTTTCTTTATCAAAACCAGAAAATGATAAGTTAGACGGTGTAGCTAGCATGGAAATCGGAAGAGTAGGTAAAGATCCGCCGGCATTGAGAGCTAGTGCCGCCTTAACTGCTTTTAATGCATCGGCAGCGCCGTGACCAAATAGGGTGTCCTTTCCTGCTGCGCCAATATCATTGGTGAGTAAGTCGCTCTTGAGAAGTGTGTCAGCTTTAGTGGCATCTAAATCAGGGTAAACGGCTTTCATTAAAGCAAACATTCCAGAAACGTGTGGCGCGGCCATCGACGTGCCTTCATATAAAGCAAAATCGGCAGTATTTGCGCCAGTTGAGTCGTCTACGAGCGTACTTAAAACACCATCATCTTCATTATCCTGATTATAGTCATTACTTAGGTCGCCGCCTGGAGCCGCAATATCAATGGTGCTTCCGAAATTAGAATAAGGGGCTAGGTTTGCATTAAAATCTAAAGCGCTCACAGAAATGACATGATTGTAGGCAGCAGGATAGCTAGGAATTGAAGAGCTTTCATTGCCAGCGGATGCTACAACAATAATTCCAAGATCATATATTTCTGAGAGTAGTGCTTCTTCTTCACTGTTTGGGCTATAACCCCCTATGCTTAGGTTGATAATGTCTGCAGCTTTTGGTGGTATTGTACCGCTGTCATTTTCAAGGCCTGCGGCAAAGCGGAGAGCTTCCATAAGATCATAACTTGTGCCCCCTAATATACCTAATGCTCTTAAGGGCATGATTTTAGCTCCCCACGAAACGCCGGCAACACCATAGTTATTATTGGTTTCTGCGCCAATGGTGCCGGCAACATGGGTGCCGTGCCAGCCCATGCCAATATCTTCAGGGTTGTCATCGATGTCTGAATTCGGATTTGTAGAGCCAGGTTCATTATCTGATGAATTGAAAGGATCAGAGACAAAGTCATAGCCACTAACAAGTTTGTTACGTAAATCTGGGTGGTTAGAAAATATACCGGAATCAATAACGGCTACAATTACATCGCCAGTGGCAGGTGTGCCGGTTGTGATGTTCCAGGCCTCTGGTAAGTTGATGGCAGGATAATGCCATTGACGAGCATACAGTGGGTCATTGGGCGTTCTTAGCGGGTAACGCCGATAGTTTAACGATGCTGATTTCACGTGAGGTAAGGCTTGCAAGGTTTTACGCTTATAAAGAGTTAGCAGCTTGTCGTAACTTTCAGGGTTAAGGCTGGCCAGTTCTTTAAGGGCCTCTGCTTGGTTTGTTGCCACTGCCGATGAATAAGTATCAGAGAACTTAGCTAGAGTTGGCTTTGTTCGGCCAGAATTATTTGTTTTCATATAAGCTAGCGCTGAGTGCGTTGTCGCCATGGCTTGTTGATCTGAAAATTGAACAATAAGTTCATTGGGTACAAAATCTAATGTAGCTTTTTGTTTGGAGGTTGGTGCAGATAAGTTTTGTTCAGGGGTGCTACTGCCAGGCAATAACCTCAGTAGGTATTTAGAAGCGCCTTTATTTGCATGGACTTTTATGTAATAAAAGTCATTTTCAGGGACGGTTATTGAGTCGAATTCCGTTAGGCTGTCTGAGTAGTCAATGATGGCGTAGTTAGTATTGTATAAATAGAGATCTATGTCTCCTGAGAATATATCATCGGATTCAATAAAATTCGAGTTGACTGTTTGTAGTTGAATTGTTTGCCCTTTATGAAGCCAAGTTTTAAAAAAATCGTATTCATCTGCTGAAGAATAAAAACGATCGTTAGTTCTTTTATGTTCACGTTCATTTTCAAATAAACGTGTTGCGACTTTGCTTGCAAATCCTTGAACGGTAGCAAAAGTTTGAATGTCTTGTGCTAATGAAAAGGACGAATTGTTAAGCGACTCTGTATTTAAATCGTTTAAATCGGAGTCAACGTTAAAATTTTTATCCAAGCTGATAGTGCCATTAATAAGGCTCGTTGCGTTGGGGTCAAATTTTTCTTCAGACACGGTGTCTTTATCGCTACCTCCACTACAGGCTGTAATTAGAGTAATAACTATAAAAAGGAGAAAGTGACCTTGTTGTACTCGCATGTAGGTGCCTTAAAGTTTAGTAAGTAGTACGGTATAAGGGCAAAACTAATACTTAGCGCTAAAATGAATTTCCCCAAAAAAGTATTTTTTTGCCATTAATATTTTTGATGCCAACGATATAGAAACAAGGGGGGATGAGCAATAATTGATCTTTTAGAATGCTAACGTGTTAGCTAAATTAAGCAAAAAAATGACTATTTTTCGAGCAGAGATTTGAGTATGTTAATTTTTATATTATTGAGTCTAACTAAATGGTCATGATCGCACTCTTGAGGGTGTAAAGTTGTAAAGTTATAGTAAGTGGCTATATCTTCAGCATGCTTCGTATTTAAGAGCTTAAAACAGTAGGTAAATATATGAAAAGAATAATTTCTAAATGGGCTTCTCTAATTGGCTTCTCGTTGTTACTTATCAGTGTACAGAGTTTTTCTCAGGAACTATGGAAAGACGGTACGCATTACAAAACACTTCCAATTCCAATAAAAACAGAAGATCCAGGAAAAATCGAAGTACTAGAAATATTCTGGTATGGCTGTCCTCATTGTTATGAGTTTAATAATGATCATTTAAAAAAATGGGAAAGTTCATTGCCTGAAGATGTTTACTTCACTATGACGCCTGCAACTTTTAAAGGGTGGGTAGAGCATGCAAAAGTGTTTTATGCCGCGAAGTTTTTAGGTCTTCAAGAAGAAATGCATCAAGAATTATTTGATACGATTCAGGCAAATCAGCAGCAATACAAAACGGTTGAAAGTTTGAAACCATTATTCCTGAAACGTGGGGTAGATTCTGGAGCATTTGATCAGCTATTTGAAACGGGCGGTTTCAGAAAAGTTTCACAAATTGATCAAGCTGTTGAACAAGCAGAGAAGAAGGTTAATAGTATTAAAATATCTGGCGTTCCGGCACTTGTAGTGAACGGTAAATATAAAGTGGGTGTTCGTGATGCAGGCAGTTTAGCGAATATGTTGAAGGTTGTAGATTTCTTACTTGAGAAAGAGCGAAAAGCCTTAGTAAAATAATTCAATTCAAGAATCTCAAGAACAATAAAACAGGGCCATCATGGCCCTGTTTTATTTTTGATAAAGTGTATGTTGTTAGTGCAATTCAACTATACTTTTCATCCAGCCTACTTTTTATAAGTACATTATGTATCAAAAATTAAAACGCCACATAAATCAGCTGATATCACCATTAAGCGCGAGCTCGCAGCAGTCTCATCCTGATGATTTGATAGATACGCCTTTTTTAGATGCTTCACCAAGTATCAGCTTGTTAACGTACAATATTCAGGTAGGCATTTCTACTTCATCATATCGGCATTATCTTACCAAGAGTTGGCAGCACGTGCTTCCGCATCGTAGAAGACAAGAAAATCTGGATAAAATTGCAGCTTTTTTAAGTGACTATGACATGGTTGCTTTGCAAGAGGTTGATGGGGGCAGTCTTCGTAGCGGTTTTGTAAATCAGGTTGAATATCTTGCTGCAGAAGGTAATTTTCCATTTTGGTATCAGCAGCTCAATAGAAATTTTGGCCCTGTCGCTAAACATAGTAATGGTTTATTAAGTCGTTATCGTCCATTTCAAGTGGATGAATATAGCCTGCCTGGGCGCATTCCAGGAAGAGGTGTGATACTGGCGCAATATGGGAAAAAGGTGGACCCACTTGTCTTGGTCATCATGCATCTTTCATTAAGTGATACGGCGCAAAGACAGCAATTAAGCTTTGTTAGAACGCTAATTGAAGGCTTTAATCATGTCGTTTTGATGGGGGATATGAATACCCATGCAGAGAAAATACTCCACGATTCGCCTTTAGAAGGTGCTGGTTTAGTCGCTCTGCCAGGTGTGTCACATACTTTTCCTAGCTGGCGGCCTGAAAAAGCACTCGATCATATTTTGATTAGTCGAGGTTTATTAGTTAAGCGGGCCGAAGTGGTGGCTTTTCCTGTATCAGATCACTTGCCAATAGCCTTAGAGTTTGCTTTGCCTGACAATTATCACCGTTGATTTTTTAATAAATGTATAAAACTAAAAAACCCGACAAAAGTCGGGTTTTTTATAGAAGCCAGTATATATAAAGATTACAGCATGGCTATGAAATTTATATATTCAGATAAAATCAATTACTTGATTTTTGCTTCTTTGTAGATTACATGCTTACGAATAGTTGGATCAAATTTTTTGATTTCCATCTTTTCAGGCATATTACGCTTGTTTTTGTCAGTAGTATAAAAATGACCGGTACCAGCGCTAGAAACTAAACGAATTTTATCACGCATATCAAATGCTCCTTAAACTTTTTCGCCGCGAGAGCGAAGT
>TARA_R110001592_G_scaffold29350_16_pt1 | contig 20501 bp, 18 predicted proteins | sample TARA_R110001592 | Tara Oceans TARA_R110001592 (sample SAMEA4398387) | marine metagenome | biome: Polar Biome; feature: [SRF] surface water layer (ENVO:00010504); material: water (ENVO:00002006), including particulate matter (ENVO:01000060) such as... | depth 5 m | reverse complement strand
AATTTGATCAGCCGCCATATTTTTGATGGCTGTGTTTTGTCGACGCGTTCTAATTTTTGCCCGTATTTTTGAAGGCAGTGTTGCAAACTCTTCTATTTTATCGGGTAAATATAAACTTAGGCGGCGGTATAGTTTAGGGAGGTCTCCAGATTTCTATTTTTGGTAATTGTAGGAATTTTTAAACTCAGTTAAGTTTTGTGATGCAGCCAAAACTTATATTCAAAAACGTGATTACACCCAATATACTTGACTTTTCCTAATGTTACTTCTAAATAATTCCACCTAAAAAATGAAATATACGCAATGTTTTTGCATTGTTTAGAGCCTCTGAGATCATAATGCTTTCTAAGATATGCAAACCTGTTTTTTCTTTGTTTTTAATGCTTACACCAAAGCAGAAGAAGGGGGGAATCATATGTGTTATTGTTATGATGATACTGGCATTTTCAGAGATTGTTGCTGCAAGCCTTATTGTTGCTATTGCTACACAAATTACTTCTCCTGACGGGAACCCTGTGTTTCTTGCTTGGTTAGCTATTGGGTGTCTGGTGGTTTTTATTCTTAAAGGAATAATAGCGCTCACAGACAGCTATGTTCAAAATAGATGGATACAAACACTTATTTTGGATTTTAAAAAGCGCTTGATCACGCGCTACACACAGATGGATTATGCACATCAGGTAACAATGAATTCAAGTAGGTCCCTATCTGTCCTATATAATGATGCTGATGTATATATGCGTATGGGGTTAACATCTGTTGGGGTTTTGCTCTCTGAAACAACAGTTTTTTTTGTTCTGATGTGTTTTTTAATGTACCTTCAGCCCGTTATTACCATTATTTTATTGGGTATGTTTTCGCTTTTCGGGCTTGTCTTTGTAAAACGCCTGATGCCCGTTTTCAAAGTTTGGGGTAAAATCGTTCAGGAAACTGTCCAAGCAGGATATGAAGCCGCCCTTCTGATTTTACAATCATATAAAGACATATTGATTTTTGGGAAAACCGACTATTTCGTTAAAAGATATATGGATCAATCTGTTTTGCGTGCCCAAGTAGCAGTTAAAGCTGCTGTCTCTCAAGTCATTCCACGTGTTAGTCTGGAAATTGTTTTTATTCTCTTTTTTGTTGGCTTGGTCCTTGCATTTTTATGGACTGGTAACGAGATTAGTAATCTGGCGACAGTCTTAAGCGCTTATCTTTATGCGGGCTTTAGGTTGCTACCAAGCCTTAATCGCATGATTATTCAGATCAATAGTATAAAAATGTCCGAAGCAAGCATAGAGCGCATAGTCAGTGAAATGCAATCTCCTTATCATAAGGGGGTTTATGTGTCTGAACCGCAATTGACGTTTGATCATAAAATTGGCATTCAAAACGTATCATTTTCATATCCCAACAAAGAAAAAACGGTATTAGATCAGATTAATCTTGAGATTAGCAAAGGCGAATTTATCGGTATTATTGGTGAAACAGGGTCAGGCAAGTCTACATTGCTGCATTTAATACTCGGCCTTTTGCTACCAAGTAACGGCGACATACTTATTGATGGTAAATACATTGCGAGTTCATGTGAGTGGCATTCAAAAATTGGATATGCCGCACAAGATTTTCATCTGATTGACGGGTCAATCGCTGATAATATAGCATTTGGTGTTTCTGTCGAAGATCGTGATATTGAGAGGGTTAAAGCGGTCATAAAGGATGCGCAGCTTGATCGTTTTGTCGATAGTCTTCCCGGTGGTCTGGAAACAACAATCGGTGAAAAAGGGGTGCTGATTTCTGGCGGAGAGCGGCAGCGTATCGCTTTAGCGCGGGCACTTTATCCTAAGCCTGAGATTTTGATGCTTGACGAAGCCACTTCTGCACTTGATTTAGATACAGAAAAGTCGATTATGGATGCTGTTATAACTCTCAAGGATAAGGATATGACAATTATTGCGGTTACCCATAGATTGGATACACTTAAAAAAGCAGATCGCGTTATCACGATCGAAAAAGGGCAGATAACCAAAGATAAAAAAGGCAAGAAAGATGCAGCCTGATTTAAAAGTATAGAAAAGGAATATTTAAATGACAGATCAATGCCGTGTATGTTCAACACAGATGGTGCCCGTAATATCCTATGGTGATATGCCCCTTGCCAATGCATTCCTGAAGCCTGAGCAATATGACAAAGAGTATTTTTTCGAATTAGCTGTGGCACATTGCCCAAACTGTAAAATGTTCCAACTTACAGAACAGCCTGATCCAGAACTGATGTTTCATGAGGAATATGCTTTTTTCTCAGGCACCTCAAAAGCGATGGCGTCTCATTTTGAAGCAAAGGCCAACCATCATATCGATAATTTCATTCCAGATATTGATAATGCTTTTGTTGTGGAACTCGGTAGTAATGACGGCATAATGCTGAAACATTATGCACAAAAAAGCATTAAACATTTGGGGATCGAGCCATCGGCCAATGTTGCGCAGGTCGCACGTGATAACGGTGTTGATACGATCGTTGAGTTTTTTGGCGAAGAAACAGCGCAAAAAGTATTGGATAGCCATGGCTCTGCCGATATTATTAGTGCTTCAAATGTTATGTGCCATATCCCGGATCTAAACTCGGTTGGTCGCGGTGTCGATATCTTACTCAAAGATACTGGTGTGTTTGAATTTGAAGATCCTTATCTAGGCGCAATGATCACAAAAACAACCTATGATCAAATTTATGATGAACACGTATATATTTTCTCTGTTACATCAGTATCAAATGCCTTTGCACCTTACGGGCTTGAAGTGTTTCATGTAGAGCCACTTGAAACACATGGCGGATCAATGCGCTATTTCTTGTGCAGAAAAGGTGCTTACGATATTCGTGATAGTGTTGTTAAACAAAGAGAAATTGAAAAAGACATAGGGCTTGGTCAAGTTGAGACCTATGAAAAATTCGCGCAAAATTGTGAAAGAAATAAGCAAGAGCTTGTTGCTTTACTAAAATCTCTTAAAGAAGAAGGGAAGCGCGTCGTAGGATATGCGGCAACGTCCAAGAGTACGACAATCCTGAATTATTGCGGTATTGGGCCTGATCTTATTGAGTGTATTTATGATACAACACCTATTAAGCAAGGGAAGTGCTCTCCTGGGACGCATATTCCAATCAAAGATTTTTCAGAGTTTTATGAAGAGTTGCCAGATTATTCGGTTTTATTTGCGTGGAATCACTCGAAGGAAATTCTTGCAAAAGAGCATGATTATGCTGATCGCGGCAAAAAATGGATTTTCTTCTGTCCTGATGTAAGGGTTGCCTAAGCTGATGGCTTTATTTGAGGAAAATATATATTTCGGAAGTCCTGTCCACCAATTCAAAGCACATCGTGATGAAATTCTAAGTGCGATAGAAGATGTCTGTGATGGGCCGTTTCACATTCTTGGGCCTAAGGTTGAGAAATTTGAACAGGGATTTGCTGCGTGGAATAATACAAAATATGCGGTGGGTGTCGGTAGCGGAACAGATGCGTTGCGCCTGACGATAGAAGCTTTCGGCATAGGAAAAGGCGATGAAGTCATAACTGTTTCGCACACGGCTTTGGCCACAGCGTCGGCTGTTTTATCTGCGGGTGCGACGCCTGTCTTGGTTGATGTTAAGCAAAGTACATGCACCTTAGACGTGGATAAATTAAAATCTGCTTTAACACCTAAAACGAAGGCCATTATGCCTGTTCATCTTTATGGGTTTCCCTGTGATATGGATGCTATTTTAGATTTTGCAAAAGAACATAGCCTTGTTGTGATTGAAGATTGTGCGCAGGCACATGGCGCCCTTTATAAGGGTAAAAAGGTTGGTTCAATTGGCGATGCCGGCTGTTTTAGTTTCTATCCTACTAAGAATCTTGGTGCCATCGGTGATGGCGGCGGCGTTATAACTGACAATAAAGAGATTGCCGATAAAGTGCGCCAACTTAGACAATATGGATGGGATGAAAACCGTGTGGGGCAAATACAAAGCGTTGTGTCACGTTTGGACCCCCTTCAGGCCTCTGTTCTTTCGGTAAAGTTAAAATATCTGGAAGCTGATGTTCAAAAACGTAGGGATATTGCTGCAGAGTATGACAGGTTGATTGACTGGCAGAATTTTGATAAGCCCGTTGCTCTTGCCGATACTGAACCTTCTTATCATCTGTACGTTATTATGAGCGATAGGCGCCAAGAGATTATAGAAAAATTCAAAGAGCAAAATGTGTTTTTAGGTATTCACTATGAGCACTCGGTTCATAAAAATCCGGGCTATCAAGATGGAATTGTGGTCCCAAAGGATGGTTTGACAACAACGGATCACTTAAGTAGTGTCGTGCTGAGTTTGCCTATATACCCTGAATTGCCTTTATCAGCAGTGCAAAAAATTACGGAGTTTTTAAATGAGTTTTGATCGTGAAAAATTTGAAGAAGATCGCTTAAATAATGCTGCTTCTTTAGAACAAGATAATGAGCTTCAGGATCTGGCCATAGATCTTATTGCAAAATCTGATAAACATGGCCATGCCTACCAATGGACTTGGCTAGACCTTCCAATTATCCAATCGACAGAGGATATTATTGCCGCGCAAGAGCTTGTCTGGAAAGTTAAGCCGGATGTTATTATCGAAACAGGCATTGCATGGGGCGGCAGTATTGTTTTCTATGCTTCTCTTTTACAGTTGATTGGTAAAGGTAAAATTGTAGGCATTGATGTGGCTCTACCACAGAAAAATATTGATAAAATCATGGCTTATCCTTTTTCAGATCGTATAGAGCTGATTCAGGGATCTTCAGTAGATCAGGCAATTGTTGATCAGGCTGCTAGTCACGTAAAATCAGGTGATACTGTGATGTTAATGCTCGATAGTAATCATACGCATGAGCATGTTCTGAAAGAGCTCGAAATGTATGAACATCTTGTCACTAAAGATTCCTTTATCATTGTATCGGATACTGTCGTTGAAGATATTCCCCCACAAGAGCATCGCCCAAGACCTTGGGGGCCAGGTGATAATCCCAAAACAGCAGTTAATGCATTTTTGGAAACGACGGATCGCTTTGTTTTGGATCCTTATTATAATGCAAAAGCTCTGGTGACCTTCGATAAGGGAGGGTACATAAAGTGCGTGAAGTAAATGGCAAAAACCTCTCAAGAAAATAGTATTTGGTCTGGTGTTTATACGTCTTTTGATGACGCGCCCGAAGTAGAACCCGTCTTTAATTCAGATATATGGGTAGAGAAACAACAGGTGCGTGTTCGTGAGATATTGTCCACTTTATCAGATGGGCACGTTATTCCTGATAACGCGATCGCAAAAGATTACCCTCTGCCAACGATGGTGTCTTTACTGTTAGAGATGTGCAAATCATTGCGTGTGATTGATTTTGGCGGTGCTATGGGGCAATCATATCTGGATTTGCTTGCAAAAATTCCGAAAGCGCGAAGCGATCTTGATTATACAGTCGTAGAAACCGAGGCGCTGGTTAAAAATGTTCCCGATGAGATGAAAGCGTTCGAAAACCTAACATTTACAGATGATGTGGATACGCTCACCGGAACGGCAGATGTGGTTCATATCGGAAGTACGCTACAATATATTGATGATTGGCCGTTATTCTTGGACCAACTCTCCGAAAAGTTTCAACCAAAACTCTTTATTCTATCGGATTTACTGGTTGGTGATGTGCCTAGCTTTGTGACGATACAAAGATATTACGACCAAACTATACGCGCGCGCTTTATCAATATTAGTGAATTTGAAGATTATTGGCGGAGCAAGGATTTTAATCTTATCTATAAAAGTTACTTCCAACCCTTAGAGGGTGATGTGTATTTTCCCAATCAAGGATTACCAGAAACACACCGTATCAATACAGCATGCCATATGGTGTTTTCCTGTAAACAGAAATAGACAAATCGTATGGGACAAAAGCCGCAAGATATTTCGATACTCATGATGTTGTACAATCATGGAGAATGGATTTCTGAAACATTAGACGCCCTTTTAGCACAAACGTATCAGGATTTTAATCTTTTGATCGTCGACGATGTGTCTTCGGATAAATCGCTTGAAATCGCAAAACGATACCAATCAAAATTCAAAAATTGTCATATAATAGAAAATAAGAAAAACAAAGGTGTTATCGAAAATTATTTTTGTTCTCTGCAGGAAATTGAACGTTTATTTCCTGACTCTGGTTTTTTTATGTGGGCGAGCCCCGATGATACATGGTCACCGGAATATCTCGAGAAAACGCGCCAAGCATTGTTAGATAACCCGCAAGCTATTGTCAGTCAGACCGGGTATGAAATGGTCTTCGTTGAAAGCAGTCATAAAACAGAGCATGTCCTGTCTACGATTAATCCGCAAACCTATGCAGATGCAAAAAAAGTATTTTTGTCACACGGCCCTGCTCATGCGAAAACCCATTATAATGGCATGATACAAGGGCTGATCAGATTTTCTGAAATGCGAACGATCTTTCCGAATGACCGGAAACTTTTATCAGCGGTTCTTTGTATCGAAATATCAATGCTTGTTGCTATGCTTTTACAAGGAGCGATGATTGCCATCCCTGATGTTTTATATCATAGAAAGAAGCTGGGAAAATTTTCTGATAAGTATCCAAACGATGAATTTTCAGTGGGAAGAGCAAGTCTTTTATTCCGTTTGAAAGCTGTATGTTTATGCCTGCCTTGGTTATTGCGTATCAATAAAAACAAAGCACTTGAAAAGTATATCCCATTGTTATGGATAAGGCTTTGGTATCACTATGTGTTTTTATTCGTGCGTCAAAAGATTAAAGCTTTGGTTACAAAAAGGTAAGAAGGGGGTCACAATGAAAATACTTGTTTTTGTTGCAAAAACAACGGGGTATGAGTGCCTGAAGTGGCTGTTGGAAAATAATCAAAATGATTCCTATGAAATTTTTGTATCCAATCCTGATAGGGATCTCATTACAAAATACCTTGAGGGCAAGGGGGTTCGGTACCATGATCTGGAGAAGTCTGATCCGGAGCAAGTGACAAAAGGCCAAAGATATGATTGGCTGATTAACATATGGAGTCCTTATATTTTTCGTAAAGGCTTGCTTGAAAGAGTGACGCATTCGATGAATTTGCACCCAAGTTATCTGCCTTATGGCCGTGGTCGCGACCCTGTGGTGTGGGCCATTCAGGATGAGGTTTTTGCTGGTGCGACCCTTCATGAACTAACGGAGGGTATCGATGAAGGGCCAATCTGGGCACAAAAAAAGGTGGATTATAGTTTTCCGGAAACAGGGCAAGATGTTTATGGACGGGTTGAAAAAGCGTGCATTGAACTTTTTTGTGATAATTGGAATCTATTGCTTGAAAATAAATTGTCTTTAGTAGCGCAAGAACGTCCCGATCTCCCTACGCGCAGACGTAAGGATTTGTTAAGCGATAGAACGTTGTCTATGGATGATCCTGAAATTGCCAAGTTTGTCCGTAAAATTCTCGCGCATGACTTTTCGGAAAATGGGTATACAGCCTTGTTAAAATCAGGCAGTAAGACTTATAGTATTGAATTAAAGCTACAAGAAATAGACAAAGAGTAATCAGCATGTCAGATTTACCACACTCAGACAATATTGAAATGGCAGGCCCTTGGGTGACCGAGGAGGATATTGCGATTGTGACGGATATGCTGCGCAATGGTTGGTATGGCAAAGATGCCTATAAGTACGTAGAAACGTTTGAGCGTGATTTTGCAACTTGGCATGGCCGTAAACACGCGCTTATGACTCCTAATTGTACAACGTCTATCCATCTATTGCTTGATGGGTTAGGGGTTACAGACGGCGATGAGGTTATTGTCCCTGAATGTACTTGGGTTGCCTCTGCTGCGCCGGTCGTTTATCAACGCGCAGTGCCTGTATTTGCCGATATTGACCCTATCAGTTGGTGCATTTGTCCTGAATCGGTAAAACGTCTGATAACACCAAAAACGAAGGCCGTGATTGCGGTCGATTTATACGGTAATATGCCTGATATGGAGGCATTACAAAAGATCTGTGATGATGCAGGCATTTATTTAATCGAGGACTCTGCCGAAGCACTTGGCTCAGTTTTAAATGGTACGCGTGCTGGGAAGTTTGGTGTTGGTTCGGTTTTTAGTTTTCACCGCACAAAAACAATTACAACAGGTGAAGGGGGCTGCCTTTTACTTGATGATGATGATTTATTTGAGCGGTGTAAATTTCTGCGGGATCACGGGCGCGCACCAGGAACGTATTTCAACACTGAAGTAACATTCAAATATATGCCTTCTAATCTGCAAGCATCACTTGCTTACGCGCAATTCCAAAGAATTGATGAACTGGTTGATCGTAAAAGATGGATTTGGAAAACGTTCGAAAAACACCTTTCCGATGTCCCCGATCTGCTGATTAATCCTGAACCTGATGGGGTTTATAACAGTGTTTGGGCGCCTGCTATTGTTTTTGGCCAAACACACAATGTCGAAAAGCAGGAGGTTTTAGATCGTTTAACTGCCCAAAATGTTCCTGCGCGTCCCTTCTTTTATCCACTTTCTTTGTTGCCGGCTTTTGCAGATTATGCAAAAAACTCGAAAGAAAATGCGCCTGTTGCTTATGATGTTTCAAACAGAGGCATTCACCTACCTTGTTCATATACATTAACCGAAGAGCAAATCGCGCATTATTCCCTATGTATTAAAAAAGCTTTGGATGGATGATGTCTACAAGTGCAACAATACATGATATTCAATATGTCGATTTTCCGGCGCATACTTCTGACGAAGCAAGCTTGTATGTTTATGAGCATAATGATCAGGTGCCCTTTGCCATTGCGCGTGTTTTTACTGTGGATGCTAAACAAGCCTGCCAACGCGGCGCGCATGCTCACAAAGAATGTCAGCAGCTTCTTGTGAGCATGAAAGGAAAGATCAAAGTAACGGTTGATGATGCCAACGAAACTGTCACAATATTACTTGATCGACCTGATAAAGGTCTTTTGATCACCCCAGGGCTATGGGCGGAGCAGGAATACGAATTAGGGAGCCTTCTTATGGTTCTTACTGATCTGCCTTACGATGAGGGCGATTATTTCAGAACTTACGTAGATTTTAAAGCATACAAAAAGGCATAATTATGAAGATCGTTTTGACTGGTGGCTTAGGGCATATAGGATCTGCTTTCTTACAGCAAGCACCAAAAATATTGCCGGACGCGCATATCGTTGTGATTGATGATTTGTCTACGCAGCGTTATTGCAGCCTATTCGATTTGCCAAAGTCCTTATCTTATGAATTTATCGAAGGTCGTATTCAAGATATTGATATGTCCAAGCATTTAAATGGTGCTGATGCACTCATTCATTTAGGTGCAACAACTGATGCGGCGGGAACGGCACATAACCCAAATTTGATTTTTGATAATAACCTTCCTGCGACTGAGTCATTAATTCAAGATTGTATAGAATATAATGTCCCCTTTATTTTCCCATCATCAACCAGTGTTTACGGGGTGCAAGAAGGTGTGGTTGATGAGGAATGTGAAGATGTAAAGCCCCAAAGCCCGTATGCTGATTGTAAAATCCAAGAAGAAGAATTGATCAGATCATATGAGGGGAAGGGACTACGTTTTTGTCTTGCGCGTTTGGGAACCATTTTCGGTACATCTAAGGGGATGAGGTTCCACACCGCCGTTAATAAATTCTGTTGGCAGGCGACCATGAAAATGCCGATTACTGTATGGTCTACCGCGATGGATCAGAAGAGACCGTATTTAGGGTTAAATGATGCGTGCCGTTTTTTCGGGTTTGTAATAGAGAACGAATTATTTGATAATCAGCTTTATAACGTAGTCACAGAAAATTATACAGTGCGGGATGTTGTTGAAACTATTCAGAAGTTTGTGCCCGATCTAAACGTTGAATTTGTAGATAACTTGATTATGAATCAACTTTCCTACAATGTTTCCAGTGAAAAAATAAAAAATAAATCTTTTGTGTTTCACGATGATTTAGAAGCCGCAATTAAAGATACGGTTTATCTTTTGCGCGCAGACTTAGTACAGTAAAAATTTGAAAGATGGTCAAAGCAATGCGGATTTTAGCAACTGGTGGTGCAGGTTTTATTGGTTCACATATGATTTGTTACTTACTCGATCAAGGCTGTGATGTCCTGAATATCGATAAACTTACATATGCAGGGTCGCTCGATAATTTGGGTGCGCATCTGAATCATGACAAACACCGCTTTGAAAAAGTGGATATTTGCGATGCTAGCGCTATCAAAAACTTGTTTAATGATTTTAAGCCTCAAAAAGTTATCCATATGGCCGCAGAAAGCCATGTTGATCGTTCAATTGACAGTCCACAAACCTTCATTGAAACAAATGTGAATGGTACACATAATATTTTAAAGGCCGCCTATGATTTTTGGGTAGGCCTTGAAGGCACGGAAAAGTCATATTTCAGGTTCGTCCATTTATCAACTGATGAGGTTTTTGGCGCATTGGGAGAAGAAGGCGCACCCTTTACAGAAGAATCACCATATAAACCCAATTCTCCGTATTCAGCATCAAAGGCATCATCTGATCTTTTGGTACGGAGCTATTATAAAACGTATGATTTTCCAGCGATTATTATTAATACATCTAATAACTATGGCCCTAGGCAATATCCAGAAAAACTAATACCGCTGATTGTGCTCAGCGCGCTAGAGGAAAACCCGCTTCCTGTCTATGGGGAGGGCAAGCAAATCAGAGACTGGCTTTATGTCGAAGATCACATTGATGGTTTATGGCGCGCTATGAATGATGGTAAAGCGGGTGAAACTTACTGCATTGGGGGCAATTGTGAAAAAAGGAATATCGATATTGTCCATACGATATGCGACATTTTAGATGCGCATTATCCAAGGGAGGGTGCTCGGTCGTATCGTGATCTCATCCAATTTGTTGCAGATCGTCCGGGACATGATTTCAGATATGCAATTGATTCCGGCAAAGCACAAAAAGAGCTGGGTTGGCACCCTAAACAATCCTTTGATCAACGTTTGGAGCAAACGGTTCATTGGTATGCTGCCCAGAAAGATAGGCTTTTGGATGTTCATAAAAGACAAAGACAAGGAAAGGTCGGCTCAGCATGAAGTGCAAGAAAGGCATTATTTTGGCCGGAGGTACTGGGAGCCGTTTATTTCCTTTAACCGTATCTGTAAATAAGCAACTCATGCCTATTTATGATAAGCCGACGATATATTACCCGCTTTCTGCCCTTATGTTGGCAGGGTTGGATGAAGTTCTGATTATAAGTTCACCGAAGGATATTGTCGGGATGCAGTCTCTTTTGGGGGATGGTTCACATTTGGGTTTGTCTATCCAGTATAAAGTGCAGGATAAGCCCTCTGGCTTACCAGAAGCATTCACGATTGGTGAAGATTTCATCAATAACGAACCTGTTGCTATGATTTTGGGAGATAATTTTTTCTACGGTCACGGGTTTTCCACTGTGATATTAGATGTGGCCTCTCATATAGAAAAAGCCCATGTATTCTTATACAGCGTCAAAGATCCCTCCGCTTATGGTGTGGCCAAACTCGATCAAACCGGTGAGAAGCTCTTAGATGTCATCGAAAAACCGTCATCTCTGATTTCACAATGGGCAGTTACAGGTTTGTATTTCTTTCCCGCAGATGTTGTTGAACGTTCCAAAAATCTTCGCCCATCAAAACGCGGTGAATTGGAAATTACAGATCTGATCAGGGAATATATTAAGGATGATTTAGTTGATTTAAGAAAATTAAATCGCGGCTATGTTTGGTTTGATGTCGGGTCTCCTGATGCATTGTTGCAAGCGTCGAATTTTGTTGAGGTTTTGCAGAACCGCCAGGATATCCTTATTTGCAGTCCGGAGGAGGTCGCATGGCGTGTCGGGCTGATAACCGTTCAAGATTATAAACATTTGATCGAGGCTATGCCAAATTCATCATATAAAAACTCTTTGAGGCAAACGTTAGAATCATGAGTGGAGCAATCATTACAGAAACACCCCTTAAAGGTCTGCTGATTATACAGCCAAAAGCTTTTGAGGATTCACGTGGTTATTTTTATGAATCTTGGCGGTCGCAAGATTACAAGAACCTTGGGATCGAAGTAGATTTTGTTCAGGATAATTGTTCATTATCACGGAAGAATGTTTTACGAGGGTTACATATTCAAAGATCACAAGGCCAAATCTTGTGGCCGTCTTATGGGCACGTGATGCAAGTTACACTAGATGTTAGGCCGGAATCAGAAACATATGGACAGCATTTTTCTATTGAGCTTAAGCATACACAGCCGACACAAATTTATATGCCACCAGGATTTGCCGGAGGGTTTTACGTATTCAGTGAAGTTGCATGTATGAATTATAAGTGTTCACAGTATTACAGCCCGATAGATGAAGGTGGCGTATTGTGGTCAGACCCTGATTTGAATATTAAATGGCCGACGAAAACACCTGATTTAAGCGATAGAGATCAAACCTTTCCGCAATTAAAAAATTTGAGTTCTTCGGCTATATAACAAGCTTTGGCCTCCGAGTGTATTACAATGTATGAAGAACATGTTGATTGTGTTGTTGTTGGTGCCGGTGTCATCGGATTGGCTGTTGCCCGCGCGTTAGCGCTGAACGGGCGGTATGTTCTTATATTAGAATCCACCAAACAAATTGGTTCAGAAACGTCGGCAAGAAACAGCGAAGTTATTCACGCTGGTATTTACTATCCTAAAGATTCACTCAAAGCGAAATTTTGCGTAGAGGGCAAAGAACTTTTATATCGCTATTTGAAAGAGCGGGGTATTGGCTATGATCAATGCGGAAAACTTATCGTTGCCACCAATAGAAATCAACTTGGTACATTGCAGGACATCAAATCAAAGGCCGAACAAAACGGCGTTCATGACCTTAGGTTTTTGCTTGAAGCAGATGCAAAAATTTTGGAAAAGGAATTGCGTTGTTTTGGGGCTTTATTGTCACCATCAACAGGGATACTCGATACGCATAGCTATATGCTTTCATTACTTGGTGATATTGAAAATAATGGTGGTGATATTGTTTATCAAACGCGCGCTTTATCGGCATCGGTTAGAGATGATCATAAAATTAGGATAAATGTTATATCTCAAGGACAAAAAATGCGTCTGGTCTCTAATACTCTTATCAATGCTTCGGGGCTTGGTGCTATATCTTTTGCAAAAAACATAGAAGGCACAGAGGCAGAAAAAATACCAAAGCAACATTTCGCCAAAGGAAATTATTTTTCTTTAACGAAGTCTAACCCTTTTAAACATCTCATCTACCCGGTTCCTGAAAAGGCGGGGTTAGGAATACATCTAACAATAGATTTAGCAGGCCGCGCACGGTTCGGGCCTGACGTAGAATGGGTAGATCATATTGATTACAAAGTTAACCCTGACAGAGCGACGCTTTTTTATCCTAAAATTCGTGAATATTGGCCGAATTTGGAAGATAATGCACTTGTGCCTGATTATTCCGGCATTAGATCTAAATCCCAATCTTCTGAGAATAGCCACCTTGGAAATGATTTTATTGTCCAAGGCCCTGAGACACATAATATTCAGGGACTCGTCAATTTATTTGGCATAGAGTCTCCGGGATTAACGGCATCTTTGGCAATCGCAGATTATGTAAGGAGCATGGTTACTTAGAATATGATTTTTGCTCGCTGCTTATGCTAATGAGGAATCAAGTATATTAGAAAACTGTGCCATGACCGCTTCTTCACTAAAGTCTTTCGGTAAAAGTGATGGTCGAAATTTCTCAGTTGGATTTGGTTTGTGCCTTTCCATGGCCTTTAGAAAAGATTTCATATCATTAACAACGGTAACAGCACCTTCAGAGGCGCACTCCATAATTTCCTCTATACCACCGGATTCACGTGTTGCAATTACTGGCGTACCGCAGGCCAATGCTTCTAATGCCGCATTGGGCAACCCTTCCCAACGTGAGGGCATTAAAAAGCAATCGGCAGCAGCATAATGTGGCCATGGGTGAGTGCTAAATCCTGATAGTTTAATTTTATTCTGTAATCCGTGCTTTTCGATTAGGTTCTCTAATGCTTGGCGTTCAGAACCTTCCCCTAAAATTGTCAGTTCCCAATCGTAAGGACTGTTGATTTGAGGTAGAATACTAATAAGCCTATCGAACCCTTTTTGACTATGTAGTCGTCCTGCAGCAATAAAATGAAGCGTATTATTGCGTTCGTTTGTTATTTTGAAAGATGTGTTTTCTTCTTTTCGAATACGAGAGAGATCTAGCGGATTACGAAGCAATGCATGATTTTTACATGCCATGCCTAAAACATCCTGAAATTCGTCAATAATCACTTGTGCTGGACTGATAACACAATCGGCATGTGGATATAGTCGTTTGTACCCCTCTTTTATTATTGTGGACTTCATTGAAGGTGTCGTCAAAAAAAAGGAAGGCGTAATGGCTTCTCTAACTATAAAACGGGTTTTTGGGAAAAAAGGCTTTAGCAGTAATGTACAGAAATTCATATGTGCCATCGTTGATACGACAATGTCTGGCTTCAGTTTTTTAAGCTTAGTATAAAGCTTTAGTAAGGACCGCGACGTCCGTTTCCCATGCAGGCTGTGAAAAGGGATATCTGGATGAATGATCTCTTTCATGGGGCCATCATCACTAATTGTGATAAATACGGGTTCATATTTTGAACGATCTAACGCATTCATAAGTGTGATCAGAACACGTTCGGCACCTCCGCCTGTGAGGGCAGGCAAAATAAAAATAACTTTGGTCATATTCTTTGTTTCTGCGCTCATTTATTGTCCTTAATTACAGGCAAAATTGTATTTGCGATGTTCTGATTGATCGGTAAGGATGCATTAACCTGAACAATACTTAGCCCCGCATACGATGCAGCTCTGACAATATCACGCATTAGATTTTGTGTTTTATCGAGATATTTTGATATTTCAGATTCAGGTAAATTATCAAAGCGACTTTTCCCGTCTTGTCTTTCTAAAACACGTCCTGATGCTTCATGAGGTGTAATATCAAAGTAGAAAATGGTTCCGTCCATATCGCGATATAGCTGTGCAATCAATGGTGTAAGATAATCAGGCCGGACTGTTTGAATGTCGGCAGAAACAAAAGCTGACCATATATTTTGCAATATAAGTTGTTCGACAAGATAAACCTCCGATTGGATCGCTTTTTTTAGGCGGAGTTTCTGAACAGGGAGTCTAAAAAGATAGCCAAGTGATACTCTTTTTTTCCAAAGCTTATAATCAAAGGCAAGCTTGATTATGAGCGCATAAATTATAGGATCTAAAATTATAGTCCAAATTGTTAGAACAGCTTTTTTTATCTTACTTATTGGTTTTTCAGGAGAGAATGCATGATCAATTGATTTTATATCTATACTTTTTATAACTTCTCTGCAAACGGTTGTTTTTCCTGCGCCAGGCAACCCAATGCACTCATAGAGATTGGTTCCAAGCACGGGCTTTTTTTGTATATGGTTCCAGATGCTATAGCGCACATCCGTCATGACGGCATCAAAAGGCTTATCTGCGTCGATATCGTATAAAGTTTTGTTTTGATCAATGGTGAGATCTTTCAACAAATTAATTTTACGTTCAATAATCTCCGCAATATCTTTATTCTCAGGTTTTCGATTAATAGCAACGTCCAAAGATGGAATAAGTCTGAAAACAACATCAGGGGTCATGGTTTCACGTAAGATCTCGAACTGCCTTTTTTCCCAGCGCGCCATATTTCGGAACAACCATTTCGGATGATTTATATTCTCCGATAAAAGAGGACCATCATTTATGCCAGATACCTGATTTTGGGGCCACCGATCGCAAACAACCAAAAAGCCGCGTTTCCTTAACTTGAGTGCTTTTTTAATTTTCTTTTTCTTATCCAGCGTACCAGTAACCGCCCATAAAGATTGTACCAAAGATGGCTTTGAAGACTTCTTTTCAGAAGATAGCGCAAGCTTATTTTCTTTCGAAGGCGGCGTATTATTCAATATTTTTTTAATTTTAAGACCTGCCGCAATGCCACTTTTCAGGCACCGGTGTAAAAAGGAAGAATGTCCATCGCCGCTCCCAAAATATAGATGGACAATATCAAGTTTACTGTCCCATTGCGAAATAAGGGTTTTTGTAACCGTTGACTTTCCCGAACCATCCGGGCCCAAGAAAGCAATGACAACGCCGCTCCCCGGAAGAACACGCCTTCTAATGATCATTTGTTGTGATAAGCTCAGTTTCTCGGCTATCCTTGTCAGAATATAAAAAACCTCATGAGACCAGATACTGTATAGTGCTAGATACGGTCCAATCCTGCGCCATTCTTGTTTTTTAGCTATGTTATTGAGAGTTTTTTTGAGGCATAGCAACTTGTTGAATTTGATGCCTTCAAGCACCATATTATGCACAAGTTCCGCACAATTTTCATTAAGCATTTCCTCGGCACATGCCTTTATTTCCTCAGGTGTGGCTCTGTCCTTCACCCATTCTAATTCTTTGTGAAAGCCCTTTCCTCCCCATATAGCACTATCTTTTGTTTTTCTAATATCGCGCCATCTAATCTTCAGGGCTTCTCTGACAATAAGTAGAACCGCCTCCATCTGTGGGGAAGCGTTATTAATTGCAGGGTTTATTTCCGATGGGACAGTTGTTTCCAGAATTTTTTTATTCCAGGGCAAAATAACACTTTTTAGATATTTTTCCCCGACCGTTAATAAGAAATGCGCATGCGCATGAAGAATTTTTCCGTTCTGCGCATCAATCGATATGAAATCTATAATCCCTGGATATGATCTGTGCTTTGCCGTAGAAAAAAGTATGAACCCGCAATCATGCATTAAATTGATCACTCTATGGCGATCACCTTCAAAAAAGAGCATGTCGACATCTGTATCTCCTTGTAATCCCGCAAGAAGATGCTCATTACTTTTCCAACTGCACCACTTGATATTATTGTCTTTGAACTGCCTGACAAGATGGAGATACGGTTCCATGAGGGTCCCATTGTTTTTAATAGCACCCAGATCAGGTTGCATAATTTTTTGCCCTTACTTTTTGCGTTAAAACAGCCGAAAACTCTGCATCAAAGACCCATTATCACGCCCGAAGTCCAGTATCTTATCGACAAGAGATATATTAAATCCCTCTTTCTCCATGACTTTTAGTAAATAATGCATGATACAGACTATCCTAATTTAAAATTATTACCATTATGACGGTATAAGCCACCTTCTATACCATGCCTGTGCCATTAATATCGACCATATTATTTCGGCAGTTTCTATTTTTCCGGCTTGAAAACGACTCCAAATTTTCATGACTTCATCGCTATCATATAAGCTCGTTTGATCAAGAGCCTGCTTACTCAAAAGATCATTAGCCCAATCATTCAGCGGCCCTCTCAACCATCGTGCGATAGGCACTGAAAACCCCTGTTTGGGACGATCAATTAAATCTTTGGGCACATAATCCTGCAACAAATCATAAAGCGGCTTTTTCCCACGGTTTTGGTCATTAAAAACTTTTTGTTTTACGGGAATGTTCATAGCCCATTCCATCAGGTCTATATCCAGCAAGGGAGATCGCACCTCTAGAGAATTGGCCATACTCGCGCGATCTACTTTCACCAGAATATCATCCGTCAGATACATCAAAATATCGGAAATCATCATCCTGTCAAAACTATTAGAAATCTCGGGTCTGATGTCCTTTCTTGAAAAGACGTCACCTGATATTCCCGCGTAACCTGTTAAACGTTCGGGCGCCTGATATACCGTCATGACTTTTTCAACCAGCTCATCGAGTGATCTGGAATTCAGGTAACGACCTATGGAATGCAGGCGTTTTCCGCTTAAATTATGCTGTTCCAAACTTTTGATCACGGAAAGAGCGGAACATACTCTATCTAAAGATTGTGCCGAGCATGACGACAGGGCACCCCCTAAAAAACGTCTTAAAAATAAAGGTTTGGACTTAATATTATCAAAAAGTGTTTGCGCCATAAAATACCGTGAATAGCCACAGAATATTTCATCACCACCATCACCACTGAGAACAACAGTGGCCTCCTGCTTAGCCATTTTGCACACATGATATGTAGGAATCTGGGAAATATCAGAAAACGGTTCATCATAAATCTCGCATAAATCGGGAATGATTGAGCGTGCTTCCTCGCTCGTCACGATATGGCTTTGATGTTCTGTGCCCAAATGCTTTGCGACGGCCTTTGCATAACCCGCTTCGTTGAAATCTTCGTCCTCGAACCCGATTGTGTATGTTCGAATAGGTTTGGGTGATTGTTCCTGCATAAGCGCGGTAATTAGGCTTGAATCTATTCCACCTGATAAAAACGACCCTATCGGTACATCTGATAACATGCGCTCTTTAACCGCCTGCCCTAAAAGAGATTTGAGAGTTTCTTGTATATTTTCGGGTTCTTGCGTGCTCTGATTGCACCTTACATCCTGTACAGACCAGTAAGGTATCATTCTATTGATGATATTCTGATTATATTGTTTATTACGTTCTTGTAGATTGAAAGTAATGCTGTGTGCGGGCTTTAATTTATAGCTGTTTTTATATATACAGTGCGGAGCGGAAATATAGCCAAATTTTATGTATTGATTAAATGCATCCCTATCAATCTCAGGTTTTTTCTTAAAAAGAGCAAAGGCCGCTTTAAGCTCAGAACAAAAATAAAGTTTATTGTCAGAAAACCCGAAATACATAGGCTTTTTACCCAAATGGTCACGTACCAAAGTTAGGTTTTTTGTTTTCTTGTCCCACAATGCAAAGGCAAACATGCCCTTGATGAGTTTTAAGGTTTCTTCCAGTCCAAGAAAAGAGATAGCTTCGAGTAGAGTCTCTGTATCCGAGTTCCCTTTAAAAGCGCTGCCCAGATTTTCTATTTTTTTCTTGAGAGTTAAGTGATTATATATTTCACCGTTATAACAAATGACATAGCGTCCGCAGTGGGATGTCATCGGCTGATGCCCCATTGAGGAAAGATCCAAAATTGCCAACCGCCTATGCCCGAAATAAACACGGTTATCTTGGTCCGACCACATACCATCGCTATCAGGGCCACGATGAGTCAACGCGTCTGTCATCTTGGTAAGAGTGCCTAAGTTGGCTTCAGAAAGCTCATTTCCAAAATCAATGAAGCCTGCAATTCCGCACATATATCAATTCCAAGTGCTATTATAATCAAATCATACGTTGTCGTGTCACAAAGTCTAACTGAGTTTAAAAATTCCCGCAATTGCCAAAATCAAGAGATATGCTAGATACGATGAATAGGCCGTTTATGCTCTCGGAATTTTTGCTCTAGAAGCGGTGTATAATGCAAGACTTAACGGTTCATGTTGCATGACTAATCTCAAATTTACACTTTTCCATCATCTCTATTTAAGAACATGATATGCCTTAATTTAAGGTAATATTTTAATGGGGTATTTGATATTCATTGACGGGCATTCATAAGCATATAATTTTCACAATTAGTCTATTTTTGTGTTTGTTTTGCGGGTGTATTGTGTCTATCATTTCTTCAATTATAAATTTAGGGGGAATAACATGCGGGTACTATTTTCAACGGCTATTTTGGCGACGATGTTTGTTTGTGCGGGCACACCACAATCGCATGCATCGGATTGGTGGAACAAAGCCAAGGAAATTCTTAATTCAGATACGGGCAATACGATTTCGAAAACGATACAATCGCCTTATAATGGTGCGACGGGCTTATCGAATAGTGATGTGAGCGCGGGCCTGCGTGAGGCTTTGAGAATCGGCACGCAAAAAGTGGTCGGTAAAATCGGCGTGAAGGATGGTTTTAACCTTGATCCGACAATTCATATCCCCTTGCCCGGTGCATTGGGAAAGGTTGATTCAGCGCTTTCAAAGATCGGTATGGGGTCATTGACCGATGATTTGGAGCTTCGGATTAACCGCGCAGCAGAGGCCGCAACGCCCAAGGCGAAAGCGCTGTTTATCACGGCGATCAGTGAAATGACGATTGAGGATGCCAAACAAATTTTGACAGGCCCCAATGATGCGGCGAGCACATATTTGCGCAAGACGATGGGGCCGGGGCTCAGTGAGGAAATGCAGCCGATTGTGCAAAATGCCTTAGCCAGCGCCGGGGCGATTCAGGCCTATGATGGTGTGATGGGGCAATATCAAAAGCTCCCCTTTATGCCGGACGTCAAATCTGATTTAAATAATTACGTTGTCGAACAGGCTATGAATGGTATTTTCTACTATGTAGCACAGGAAGAAGCGGCGATACGTGAAAACCCTGCGGCAAGAACAACGGACTTATTAAAGAAAGTATTCGCAGCGCGTTAGTACGCTGAGCCTTTTTTCGAAATGCCGTTTTGTCTGTTTGTACAGTTACAAGAAATGCGTCAAATATGCAGAGCCGTAAAAGTCACAAAACGAAG
>TARA_R110001592_G_scaffold247346_3_pt1 | contig 20504 bp, 6 predicted proteins | sample TARA_R110001592 | Tara Oceans TARA_R110001592 (sample SAMEA4398387) | marine metagenome | biome: Polar Biome; feature: [SRF] surface water layer (ENVO:00010504); material: water (ENVO:00002006), including particulate matter (ENVO:01000060) such as... | depth 5 m | reverse complement strand
GCTTTGTTTTCATATCCAAACCTTGCGATCTTACGTATACCTAAAGCCAAGTTGTAATCGTATGGCGTTGCTACCGTGACAGTGTTTAAACCATCAGTAACAGAAAACACGTCTACATCTGATATAGAATTACCACCATTAGCCGCAGCGTAAAACGTGGCAAATTTAAAATACTTTTTAAAGTCTTGTGAGCAACACTTTTTTGGCGCCGCGCAAGCAACTAGTGCTATACATATTACTATTATTAGTTTTTTCATATTACATTATTAATCGTGATTTTTTTCTTTTAGTTTTCTTTGGTGGTTCAACACCTAAACTCCACTGATTCCAACCTCCAAAATTAAATACTCTTCTCCATACTTCATTTTGTGAGTCTATGGAAGATTTTATATTTTCTACTTTTACAAGAGCCCTGTTTACAGGTATGTTGAAAAGAGCTTCTGTTGTTAAAGCTGTAGCACTTATTAAGTGAGGGTTGTCAAAGCTTAAACCCTTTTTCATTATTTCTTTTCTGTTGTATTTAAACGCATTACCAGCTTGGTCAAGCTTACTAAATTTAGAACCAATAGTAGGTGACATATTTAACAAAGCTTCTGCTACTTCATCGTAATCAGCTTTGAAAGCACCTTTATCATCTTCTCTTTTAAAAGTTTGTATAGCTTTTATAAAACCAGAAGCTACAACTCCAGTTATACCCATACCTCTTAAAAAAGAGTCTAACATAGTGTTTATAGTTTGTATTTGCTGTCTCTCTATAGTTGTTTCAGTTTTTTCATCATCATCGCCAAAAGCCATTAAAGCAAACAAACCTGACTGTAAGCCTGCAAATATAGCAGACTGTATACCACCGTAGTAAGCTATTTTACCCATTTTGTTTGATAAAGAGTTTTCGCCAAGAACACCTTTAAACCTACCTTTTGAAATATCTAAAATTTCTTTCATCATTATCCTGTTCATCTGCATAGGCGTATTGGCAAATGGTAATAACAATCTACCTTCAAAACTTACTTGTTGTTGTGATAAAAGATCTGGTCTAGAAGACTGCTGTGTTTTTTCTGCAACGGCTTGAAAATCTATCCAAGCTTTGCTGTCCGCTTCTTTAGCTGTAAAACCTTCTTTTAAGTATTTATTTATTCTATTTCTATAGTACGTAGCACCTCCAGCTGATATAGCAAAACTATCCGCCATTTTTGTAGGAAGGTAACCAGCTTTTAGTATTTGAGCAAAAGCTCTTTTAGCTGCTCCTAAAGCTCCTTTGCCTTTAACATTTGCTGCTGCTGCAAGCTCTGCCTCTGTAACATTCATTTCCAAGCCTTGTCGTCTTTGCTTAAGCATGTCAGAGTTCATTATCTTTTTAAAATCTCTCCAATATTGAGGTTGATTTAAAAAAGCTTTTGAAGCTGCTAGCGGGTTATTTTCAGCATGGTTTATAAAGTTAACAGTAGATATTAACTGCAGTGTTGCTGACCTAGTATTAAAATTCATTATTGTACCAACAGAACCATTTAAATAGTTCATAATAGTATTACCAGTTCTACCCATTTCATTTCTAGTAGATCCAGTTTCCATACGATAAAGCATACCCTCCATAGACTCTCTCCACCTTGGTCCTAACTCAGCTTCCATTTTGTTTAAGTTTTCTGTAGAAAATATTTCATTTTTTACATCTAACCAATCCTTAAGAAAAGCTTTTCTACTAACACCTCTACCTAGTGAAGATATTTCGCTAGCAATAGTCTCTCCCCACCAGTTTTCTCCTGGCTCTCTAAAACCTTGTTTTTCTTTTGTTATTTCTAATAATTTTTCTGCAAAGTTTCTTAAACCGTTGTCATTTTCTACAAACTCAACTAATTGCTTTTGTTTACCTTTAGCTAAACCAGGTATTTTGTAGTTTGATTTATTCCAAAGATAAACTCTAACCGCAGCATCTTTTGTAAAGTTTGTTCCTTCAACAGCTTTATCTAAAGACTTTATAATATCTTTGTTTGTTTTACGTAAAGCCATGTAGTCATTAACAACAGATTGTTTAGCGTTGTTTAGGTTATTAATATTTCTTTCCCAAACTTTATAGTAATTTTTTTCAAACCAATCTTTATTTTTTTGTCCTTTTTTTCCTTTACCATACAAAGGTTCTATTAAAAGCTCATGATCTGCAGCTGAATCTGGTATAAAAAACCTTCTTCTTTTCTTACTTGAACCTCTAAACTTAGCTTCTGCTTTTGAAAATCTTTTACCAGAATCTATATCTAAAGAGTGTTCCATTATATCGTTAACTTCTTTACTTAAGTTTTCACTCATCAAAGCTTGTTGTACTTTTGATTTAATATCTAATTGAGTTAAAACATCTCTAACAGCCTTTACATTAGGCATAGCGTCATCAACAAAATACATATCGTTGTAACCTTCTGCAAACTTTTTAAGCATCCACATTGCCTTTGCTTCACCAGTACTATTACCTAAGCCAGTAATGTTTTCTAAAGGTATTTCTACACCTTCACTTTTTAACCAATCGTGTATTGCTTTTTGGCTTTCTTTAGCTCTAGCTGTTAATATAAATACGTTTTCAGGACCAAACTTTTTAATTTGGTTTTTCATTTTTTGCATTAAAGGTCCTGGCTTACCGTTTGTAACTCTATTAAAATCAGTAAAATCCATTTTCCAACCTTCTTTAACAAGTTTTTCACCAACAAATGGCCATTGAGCTGATGATATTTTCTTTTTCTTTCCAGCTTTTCTAGCAAAAACATAGTTTTCACTAACACCAACTGTTTCGTCAAAATCAAACGTTGACATACCTCTAGATTTTTTCTTTCTTTTTCTACCGTTACCCATAGCTTTGTCATAAGCTTTCATGTCATCTAATATCTCTGAGTTTTGTTTTTCGCTAGAGTTTTTTCTAAGTATTTCTGGTAAAAACTTTTCCATAGAAGATCTTACACTAACAGCTAACTTTTGCTTTTCAGAAAAAGACATGTTAAAGTTTTTATCGTATATTTTACCTTTTCTATTTCCAGCAAAATTTCTTAAACCAAAACCGAAGTTAGCAGAGTGATCAGCCATGTAGTATCTAGAACCTATAGGGTCCATACCAGGTACGTGGTTTGCAGGTAAATTTTCTTGTAGTATTTTATTTACCATAGTGTCTAATCCTTTAGGGATAAACGTAGTGTGGTAATCTCTAAGAGTCAAGTCCATTGCTTGTTTTTTAGCAGGATCACCATTAGACAATATGTAGTCGTATATTCTAGCTTTAATATATTTAGCCGGTGTAGTGTGCTCTAACACATAATTAGACTCTTCGTATGTAGAACCTTTCTTATGTTTAAGTTTTCCTTTATTTTTACCATTAGTATAATACACATCTTTAGATCGTGTTTTTGTAACTGTCTCAGGAAACAACTTAAACATTTCTTTAGGAGACATGTTAGGTACTGTAGAAAACGAAGCAGCTTTTTTAATTAAACCAGGCATGCTACCAGCGTGTATTTCTACAAACTGTCTAACTTGTTTTGAACTTAAAACACCTTTTCCTCCATCATAAAGATCTTTTATAAATTCAATGCTTTCTTTTAATATATCTTTATTAGCTTCTCCAACTTTATAAAATTTATCTAATTGTTTTTCATTCCAGTTTTCCTTACCTTTATCCATCAACTTTTTAAACAACCCTGATTTGTTAGAAGTTAAATCAGAATCAGCTCTTGTTTGTCCTTCTGTTATGTTACCTTCTTTATCACGTACCACGTAATCAAAAGATTTCCAACCTTTTTTTGCTAGCTTTTTGTAAACACCATCAAGCATTTTATAAGCCGCGTCTGCACTTTCATATATAGAATATCTTAACGTTTGGTTTGGATTGTTTATATCCATGTCAGCCCTAGTTTTAAACACACCAACACCAGCTCCAGAAGAAGTTGCCGAAAGCATAAAAGTTTCGTAAGCTCCTTTGCCGTATTTTTCTATTAAAAACTCAGCAAATAATTTATCTGTTACTTGCGCTTGTTCAACACCTTTCTTGTCAAACAGTTCTGTAATCTTTTCATTAACATCAATACCAAACTCTTTTTCAATATTTTTTAGATCAATTTTAAAAGCCATTTGAGATGCCGATTTTACTCTAATAGTGGCAGCTGTTATGCTTGTAAACTCATACTCTTTAGCTAGTTGATCAGATATTTTTAATAACTGTTTAGGTGTGAAGTTATGCACTATATCAGTTAAAGTAAATTCTTCTATTAAGGTTTTTTGTAGTGCTTCTTTTTGAGTGTCATATTTAGATTTGTTTTCTTCTAACCTTGTAGAAAACCTTTTAGTTTTTACTATATCTAAAAAAGCTTTTTGATCTATGTAATCCTTACCACCTAATACCTCTGACATTAAAGCTCTATTTCTACCAGCACCCATATCAAACATTTGATTAACAGTAAGCTTGTCCCCAAGTCTTAATGTTTGTCTAGTTACTCCACCACCAAATACTTCTAAGACAATTCTACCTTTACCACCTAAAGATCTATCTTGAGATATTTTTGTTCTTTTACCATCTTTTATTCCTACAAACTCTAATATCTGAGCGTCAGTTATATTTTTATTTAAAACCATTGGTTGTTGTCCCGCTGCTGTTGACACCCTACCAGTTGCTTTACTTATTTTAAAACCAAGATCAAGTAGCTCTTGCTGTGTAGCTTCGTGGTAAAAAGCGTCTAACAATAAATTTCTGTTACCTGTAGATTTACCAACCAAATCATCTCTAACACCTTTGTCAAAAGAAACAGCACCTTCGTTTAATAGTCTTCTAAACGTATCTAACATGCTAATCTCTCTAACATCTGCTTTTCCAGTAGCTTCGTTAATTTTTTCTTGAGGCACTTTAACTTTTGCCTCCATAAAGTTTTGTATTGCAGTTAAATTTTTCTCACCAAGATCGTTTGTTCTTTTAGCTGCAGCATCTGATAATTTCACACCCATCATTTCCCTAGTAAAGTTAGGCGCTAAGTCAGGTGTTGTTGAAAGACTTGTATTTTTTAATGGGTCGTAGTTTTTTTCAATAGTGCTTTTCCACCCTTTATCTTTGTTAAAAGCCTCCTTGTTTATAGGTAGCTCAAAAATAACTTTAGTGTCACCGTACTGAGATATGTCTTTTTCAGACATAGTGTAAGTGTTTAAGTTAGCATCACCAGTTACGTCTTTGGTTTTGTCCATAGTTGTTTTAAAACCTAACTTAGAGTCTTTTAAATGATACTGCACGTGTTCTAAATATCTTTTTCTACTACCAAGTAATAAACTGTTTACATAGCTAGCTATTGTAACACCAGGATTGTCAACAGGCTTAAAATCCATCACCATTTGTCTTACACTTCTTGCCTTGTTAAACTTGTCACCTCTTTGACTTTGTCTACCAGCTCCAGAAACTATATCATCAATAATGTCATCACGCTTTAACTCATAACCATCTACTTTTTCATACTTGTTTAAAACTCTTTCTAAAGCTATAGCACCATCTGGCTTCTTTTTAAAACCTTGTTGACCACCTGTTTTTTCAAACGTGTTTGATTCTGTTTCGTTTCTAGACCATCTAGCTCTTTTACCTGTCAATGGATCTATGTAACCTCTAGGATCCCAAAGCTCTGAAATGTAAAAAGCTTTGTCAGTTTTTGATAACGTTTTGCTTTCATATATTTGAGACACTTCACGTTCAAATCGAGTTTGTTCAACTCTACCAGTTTTAATAAGCTCTTGTATTCTAGCTCTTTCAACAGCCATAGACTTTGTGTCTAATTTTTCAAACTCTGATTTAGATATTTTTTTACTATTAAAATCTGCTGCTGCTTTTTTAATTTTTTCTGTTATGCTAGAAACTTCTTTTTCAGCTGCAGTTTTATCAAAAACCTCAGATTTCATACTAGTTTCTCTAATTATAAAGTTTTCTGACTCGTATTTTTGCCTAGCTTTCATTTGTGCATCAGTAGCTTCTATGCTAATCCAGTTTTCTAAATGCTTAAAGCTTTTTCCAATACCAACACCTTTTTTTATACTACTAATATAGTTGTCTGCCCACAAAGCAACTTCTTTTTCAGTATTAAAATTTGTGTCAGCATCTAGTTTTTCTTTCATAAACTTCTTCAAAGCGTTGCTATACATATCAAAGCCATATGATTTTCTAATTTGAGCAGCTACTTGAGGATCTGCCATTGCCTCAGCTAGGTATTGAAGCTTTTCACTAATAACAACCCTATTAACATCGTATCTTCTAAGAACATTACTACCAAACATTTGCCTTCCATCTATAGTTGTTGTTTGTAAGCTCTCCATAGTTTCAAAAAGAGTTCTACCATCTTCCATTACTATTTTTTTAGATACATTGTCTATAGCTGTAACAAACTCAGCTTTTATCATTGCGTCTTTACCCGCTAACATTTCTAAACCTCCATGACCAACCTCATGAGGCGTTAAACCTGGCGTGATGTTTTTAGGATTTACATTAAAAACTATATTTTTTGTTTTAGGGTTATAAATATAACTACCTTTTATATTAGCGTCTGTAAACACAACCTCAACATCTTTTACTTCTATCTTACTGTCTTTACCAAGTTCTTTTTTAATTTTCTCACTATTTCTTTTTAAATCATTAGCAACTTTCTGTGGCCCTAACACTGGATCTAAGTAAGCTTCTGTATTGTTTATTTCATGCAAACGTCTTGTTGCTAAATCAACTATTAACTGTTCTTTTTCTACAATATCTTCAAACTTTGTTCTTCTTCTATTTGAAAGCGGGTTTTCAACACCTTTCATGTCACTTTTAAGAGTTTCCATGTAAAGATTTTTTGCTTTGTTAATTTTTCCTTGAGCTTCAATTTGCAGCTCTCTTATTTGTTTGTTAGATTTAAAATCAAACTTACTAATGTGACTAAACCTCATTGCAAAACCAGAAACTAAATTAGCAATTGTTCTTTGCTTTATAGCATCATAATCACTATAGTGTTCATGCATAAAATCACCAAAGTCTTTTTTATTCATCATGTCGTTAGCTAGTCCATTCATAATTTCACCAGCTTCAGCACCAATTGTAAAATTTATAGGACTTTTTATACCATAATCAAACATTGTTTTTCCCCAGTTAGAACCTCTTACAACTCCCCAAGGAATTATTTTACCTGCCATACCAAAACCTACACCAGTAGCAAAGCTACCTGGACCCATAACGGCCTCCATTTTAACACCTTCAATAAGACCTGTTAAAGTTGTTGAAGCTGCTTGTTTCCAAAATACTGGAGCTGCTGTTTTTAAACCTTTTCCTTTTGCCCATCTTGCAAGCTGTACTTTGTAACTGCTTCTACTTACAAAACCACCAGGTAAATCTTTTTGCTTAGGAATTTTTGTAAATACTTTTCTACCATTTTTACCAACCGAGTAATATCTTTTAGCATTTAACGCTTTATATAGTCTATCTATACCTACAGCACTTTGAACACCAGCAGCTACTTTGTTTGCAATAGCGAAGTCAACAACTAATCTTGGTAAACCACCTAAAGCTTCTCCCAATGCTTCAGAGTCTGTTACGTTATAAAGATTACTTTCTGCCGTAGTCAAAGTAACACCTTCATTCTCTAACTCTTCGTTCATAGCCGCAACTAATTTAGAGTCTGAAATATTATCACTTCCTAAACCAAAACTGTTTAATAAAGTTTCACCAAAAACCTCACCAAAACCGCTTCTACCTATAGTTGTTGATCTTTTGTTTAAAAGCTGAAGTTGTATAAGAGCTTGTTTTCTTACTTCTAAATCTGTTATAAACGTCTGCTGTGCTTGTAGTAGTGGATCTTGTAAACCTAAAGCCCCAGCTTCTTTAGCTGTTGCAGTAAAAAACATATCTGATTTTTCAGGATTTTTTCTATAGGTACTTCCTCTTGGCCCAAGTGTAGTTGGTGTTCTATCATTAAAATACTTTTCACGATCTTTAGGTGATAAAAACTTAACCTCTTCGTTAAAGTCAATTACTTTGTAATTATTTTTTTTAGTATTAAATTCTTTTAAAGCAGCAGTGTGAGCTAAATTAACTGTAAATAATTCTTGGTCTAAAGTGCTGTGGTCTAATGTTTCGTACCTAGCAACTTGTTCTTGTATTTTTTTACTTAAGTTAACTATACCTTTATTTTTCTCATCAACAACTAAAGCTCTTTGTCCAGTAGCTACATCATAATTAAAAACGTAAGGCTTGTTAGGGTGTTTTTCATCGTAAAGAGCAACAGCTGTTTTTAACAGTCTTAGGTTGTCAGTTCTTTTATCTTCAAGCTCAGGATCGTTAATATCTTTCCACAGATTAGCTATTTGTTGATTAAACTCATCTAAACCAGCTATGTTAGCATCAAAGTGCTCTTGCTTAATAGTTTTGATTGTTTTGCCTTTAGATTTTTCATAAGACTCTTCGCTAGAAGCATATTCATTAGTTAAATTTTCAGTAAAAATATCTAATGCCTGCCCAACAACACCGCTAGATATTTCATCTAGATGTTCGTTTGTAAGATTTTTAGAAGTTATTGTACCGTCATTACCTCTCATTTTAGAAAAACTAGTAACATTTACGTCTGATAAAATTTTTTCTTCTAGTTTTGCTCTAAACTTAGGGTTTTTTAATTGAAGCAAAATCTCATCTTGGTTGTATGCACTACCACCTTTATTGGTTGCGGCATTAACCATTTTGTTTACCTCCTCTGTAATATCTTTTTGTGCTTTTGCTTTAAACTCTTTTTCTTCTTTTATAAATTCTTTTGTTTGCTCTATACTTCTAGGGTTTCTTTTCATAAAACCAACAATATCAGAAGCTGTTGTTTTGTGCTTAGTAAAAGTTCTTTTACCACCACCTGGAGCTTCTATTACATAAGCTCCATTAAACATACCTGAATCCTCCACCTTGTAATCGCTACCAAGTGTTTTTTGAAGGTTTTCTAAGTCGTTTACTTTGTCTACAATTTCTGTGGTGTTATTAGATTGTTGGTTATATTTTTTACTAAAAACATTAGAACCAGTGTATAAAGTACCTAGCTCAAATTGGTTTTCAAGCGCTTTAACAGTTTCATCATCAATAGAAACATTGTTTCTGTTTTCAATGTACTCAGTTATATCAACATGTGTACCAGCAGCCTCTGATGGATCACTAGATAATTTAAATGGTCTTCCTTTTTTTTCACCTGGTAAAAAAACTGTCATTATGTTACCATCTAAAACACCTGTTTCAAACCTAACATCAGTACCAGCAAATTTTTCTTCATATAAGCTTTTTATCGTGTTTTCTCTATCGTGTTTTTTTTGCATGAAATAACCAACACCACCACCTTCCACACTTTCATCTGTTGAAGCGGCAACAAACTCATCTACACTTACGTGCTCGTATTTGTTTTGTGTTGTTTGAGATTTTTCTTCAAAAATACTTTCAAATCCGCTTGCAGATTCCGATGAAGTAGTTTCCAAGTTGGACGCCATACTTGTTTCCGACCCCGCAGTGGCATCCTCGCTTATTGCAAGATCGTTTGTCTTTCCCGAGCTGTACTCTTCTTCTGTCAAGTAGTTTCCGGCAAATTCTAGTTTAAATTTTTCTAATCTGTCAGGCTTCACGCTGTATCTTTTGTCGCCTACATAATATATTTCACCCATTATTTAAATTATTTTCTTTATTAGTATTCCTCTGTTGGAACATAAACATTCCAAGCGTCATCCCATTTTTTCCACGTAGCTGCAAATCCAGGTTTTGTTTTCCAATCAGGCCAATTTTGATTACCAGCTCCAAACACAATATCTAACATGTCTTGAGGACTTATTTGATCTGTTTCAGGCATAACACCTCCTCCTTCTTTTTCAACTTGGTAGTTCTGCGTTAGTACGCCCGTTGAAGGAGACATATCAATTCTTATGCCTGGAGCACCTTTTATGTTTTTAAGACTGTTAACCCCATTAGACTTGTTATTACTACCTACATCACGCATAAGTCTATTTTGAATATTTCCAATTTGCGCGTTTAGGTTTTTAACAGCTTGAGTGTTTGTGATTTCATTTTTCTTTTCTGTGTAAATATCAAAAGCAGGTGCGTATTTGTCTTTTATTAAAGACTCACTTAAAATACTACTTACTATTTGTCTTGAACCTTCAAAACCTATGTAATCTTTATTTTTTTCTCCAGTAACAGGATCAGTAGGTCTTGTTATGTTTTGTATCATTGTTTGTAAACTTGCATCCTTAAACCCTTGTTCAAAATCTTCTAAACTAAGTTTACCATCTTTATCCCCAGAATCATATTTAGCTATTAGCTTAGGATCTGTAATACCTGCTAAAGCCGCAACAACATTAGGTTCATCTTTAATTGCTGTTTCAAAATTAACTAAATCACCATTTGAGTTTTTAAACCTTGCTGATGTTAAAACTTTTGAAAGTTCAAATGGGTTTGATAAAACAGTATTTTTTAATCCGGCTAACAAATCAGCTCTATCAGTTGCGTCAAAAGGAAGTCCCTTAATACCTTTCCCCTGTAGCACTCCAGAAAGTGTTGATAAGGCTTTTTCAGAATTACCTTTGTCAACAGTAAATGAATTAGCCCAATCAGCGCTGTTAACTGTTCTTGGTCCTAATAATTCTCCCCCTTTATATTCCCCACCTTCTAACTCGTTTCTACTTTTAGTATTATCAGTGCTCGTATATACAAAATTATTGTTTTCATCTAAAGTAACTGAAGACTGCCAGCCTTCACCCTCTTGGTTTTGCATTATCATAGAGGAAGTTTCGTTACCATAATAATCTTTATTACCCATTAAAGTACCATTTGTTTCATAACCCGCGTACTCTAGTTTTTTAGCTTGATGAGCTTTTACCTTTGTACCAATGTTTATTATTTGAGCTTCTATTCTTTTCTTTTCTGAGTTACTTGATTTTTCCCAAGTTGCCGTAAGTTCTGCAACTCTATCTTCAACGGCTTTTTGTTCTAATTGATTACCGCTAGCACCAGTAACTAAAGTCTCTTGAGAGTATTTGTTTAAGTTTTCTTTGTTTTTTTCATCTTTCTTTTCTAACTTTTCAGCTCTTGCCGCAAACGTACCTACAGTGTTTGCAAGTGCAGCTGCATCTGCTTGATAAAACTTACTATAATCTTGTTGCACATTGGACATTGCTGCCCTGTATGCTCCTTGTATTAATGATTGATCTGCTGCCATAATTATGTGATGTATTTGTCCAGCGAGCCGGCACTTATTAAACCTGAAGAAACACCAAACATAGCTTGAGTGTTAGCAGATTGTGCCGCCATCTGATTTGCGTACCCTGCTTGTACGTTAGCGTTTGCCCCTGCGGCTTGTCCTTGTGCCATACCAAGTAGTGTTGCTTGTCTATCTCTTTCCGCTTGTTCTGTTGCAGCAGCTCCACCAGCTTTGGCCATTTGTATTCTAGCATCTTCACCCATTATCATTTGCTGTATTCTTGAGTCTTCTTGAACAGCTAGTCTTTTGTTTGCAGCCTCTTGTTGTCCTAAAGCCGCAGCCATTTGACCAGATTGTTGTAGACCAGTATTTGCAAGTGTTTGAGCTAAGCCAGCTATACCACTAGCGCCAGCTGAACTTCTTAAATCTTGTAAAACATTAGATTGACTTTGTAAAAATGATTTTCTAGCGTAATCAGCTGACTGTGTGTTTACAGTAAGATCTTCAGCTGCATTTTGCATACCTTCAAATTTATTTGATAAATTTTCATAAGGGTTGCTAAACTCCATTGCTTTATAAACTTCTTTTTGTTCGTCTAGCTTAGCTTGCATTTCTTTTTGAAACTCTAAGTTTTTTGATGATTGTGCTGCTGCTTGTCTTCTACCTTTTCTAGCAGAAAGAAAACCAAGCCCAGCTGATGCTACTGTTGCTGCTGCTAACCAAGGAAAAGGCATAATATTATTTTTTTTAGTTTTACCATATTTTATTTGTCATGTATTTATAATTACACTTTTTATCTGTTATTTACTACTTAAAGCTACTTCAGAACCTACAGAAAATAATTCAGCAGTTTTTGTAGTGTCAGTGTTTTGAAACTTTACTTCTGCATAGTAGCCTTTTAAACCAGTAGAGTTAACTTTATTGTCTTTTGAAAACAATAACATAGCTTTGTTTGTAGGTACTAAAGAATTACCACCTATAACATCGTCACCAACGTTTACGGTTATTGTATTTGCAAGAACACTAACGTTACTACCATTTAAAGAAAAAACACTAACAGGTTTTCTGTGTATATGTGTTACGTTACCTAACTTTACTATATCATCGTTATCAGCGCTTTTAAATCCTCCTGCTGCAGCGCCTAAATTAGCTTTATAAGCAATGTCACCAATGCTTAACGAGCTATTTATATCACTACCTATTGTTATATTTATTGATTGTGGCATTATTCTACGGGTATTATATTGTCTAAAAACAATGTTAAAGTTATATCGCTAGTTCCAAAATTATCAACATAGTAATCAAAGGTTATTGTTGCTGACCTACTACTACCTGTAAAAACTAAATCAACGTTATCTTCTAATGTTTGATTAACACTAAGCTGGAGTCTATTAGCAACGCCACCACTAGTTATTGCATCTACATGTGGTAAAACAGTGCTACCATCTATACCTCTACCACTTACAAAAACTGTTGATCTAGCAAGTATACCAGCTTGACTATCTACATTTACAATTTTACTGCCACTCACAGCTCCATTAACTTTTGTAGCAACGTCTGACAACACAACCTTAAACTTAGGGTTTGACCCATCTTCAGCCACAGAACCAACTCTAAACTCGTGACCAGATATATTAGAACTAGTAACACTACCACCATAAGTAAAGCTTAGCGCTTGGCCATTTGAAACACCACCGTCAGCAACATTAGCACTTAAAGTTATTGTGTTTGTTTCTTCTGCTAAATGAATAATTCTTGTACCAACCGGAACGCCTGTTCCAGACACTACTAAACCTGGAAACAAACCATCAATATAGTGAAGTACTATAACAGCTCCACTACTTACAGCTCCGTTTACGTTTTGTACTTTTGTTGATCTAAAGTCTAATTCTATTGGTTGTCTTGATATGTACAGAGCATTTTGAGATAAACTAACTGGCCATGTTACAGATGTTGGTGTAGTTAGAGATGAATTTCTTTCACCAGATATAGTTATATTACTAGGCAAAGTGTTATAGCTTGAGTTAGAACCTGCCGAAAGCAAACTAAGTACTATGTCAACTTTTTTAAACTGTTGAATAGTTCTCGTTATTAAAAACTCATTGTTTTCATTTGTTGACGGCACAGGCACTAGTAAATCATCAATTGTAGTTCCTAAAGCAAAAACCGGTACTAACTCTATCCTGTAAACGTCGTCAGCATTTACTTGTGGAAAAACAATCTGTGTGCTATACACACCGCTGTCATCTATGCTTTGGTTTAAAAGCTCTGTTACCGTAGATGTAAATTGATCTAGCACATAGTCGTAAGTGGTGTCTGCCCCAGCGGTTTTTATTATCTTTAAATTAAAAAAAGAACCTGGATCTCCAGTAACCTGCAAAGATCTAGCGCCACCCGTAGATTCTAAATAAGAATCATCAATAACTAAACTTTTAATTTCTAATAAAGTATTGTTGTTTATAAAAGCATTTATTTGAGCTGGAGTAAACAAATATTTTTCTAGCTCGTAATTAAATTTTATTAATTGATTTGATAAGTTTACAGAGTTTGTGTATTTAACAACAAAAACTTTAGATAAAATTCTTTTCTTAGAGTCTTGTGTTCTTGTTTCTGTAATTTGAAAAGCCGAAGCAGACGCTGATGTTATAACATAGTTAGGTTCTACTGGGTAGTAATATCCAGTTTTAGCAGTAAAAGTAATTGTTAGTATAGTAGCTTGAGTTGAAACCGTAGGTGTTGCGGTAAAGCTTGTTGTTGTTCTTTTTGGATCTGATATAACGCTAGAATTAACACCACTACCATTCACAATAGAAACAACATGGTTACTATCTGTGAATACTCTTGTTTTTAGTTTTAAACTTACTGTGCTCATATTAGTTTGCTGTTGTATGTGAAGTTATTATACCTAAACCTTGAACTGTAGACTCTGAAGTGTCTATGTTATGGTTAGTGGTGCTAGTCCAGTATGTAGTGTCTCCTTTTATATAATTACACCACATACCTTCTTTATCTAAAAATTCATCAACCTCTCCTGTTTGTAGATTAGTAGATATTGACGCTGCCTTCCAACCTTTAACATCAACTAAATTATAATAATCTCCATCACCCGTGTCTGAGTTTATATAACTTTGACTACCTTCATACTTTAATGTTTTAAAGTTTTTAACAACCTCTGGGTTTTCGTTAAGAATAAATGTAACGCTTGAATAATCTGCTTCAGCTGGTGTTTTTCCATAAAAACTATTTTGTGTTGTGTTACTACTATGAAGCCATACATAACTGTTATCAGTTGAAACTTCATTAGAAACAGTGTAATAGTTGTTTGAAATACTAACACCAATGTCTGGTATAAAAGATTTAAAACTAGTCCAACCTTTCACTTTCTCGCTATAAGAAACAGTGTAGTCACCATCACTTCCACCGGTTAAAGTTACGTTATACTCGTTTTTGTTTCTATCATAACTAGCAGTTACATCAGTAGCTTTTTTTAACTCATCTTTGAACCAGTCTGTCATACCATAATCTGATATTACACTTATACCGTCCATAGAAAGTCTAAGCACAGCTCCTTTTTGTTTGTCTGTAAAATAAACTCTATAGTTTTCTGTTGCAAATGATTTTGGATTAGTTGAAATACCAAACTCACCAGCAAAAGGTATTGATTGTCCTAACACTAAATTTTTAGAAAGTAAGTTTGAGTTACCGTTAGCATTAAACAGTGCATCTTTATTTGCTAGTATTTTTATAACTTTTTCTTCACAAAGAGCTATAAGATCAGAGTTTCTAGTATATAATTTTTGTATACTACCGTAAGTAGGGTTTAAGTCTTTTGTTATGTTTTCTGCAGATATAAACTGATTTAAATCATTAACATCGCTGTTTGAGTTGTATATTCCAGAAAATATCAACCCGCTTTGTCTTCTGTCTTCTAAATACTGTGCTTTTATTGTTGTAGATGCTATAGGGTCTATATCTAACACCTTAGTGTTAAAATCATCGTTTATCCTGTTAGACTCAACACCATTACCAAAAGAGTAGCAATTGTAAAAAGGTAATATATGCTCACTACCATGATCTTGAATTTTAAACCATTCACTAGCCGCATAATAAATATCTAAACCGTTTTCTTGTTTAGGTAAAGTTTCAAATATAGCCGGATTACTACTAGTTAAAACATCGTCTGCTGTTTTATCTTCTGCAACAAATTCTATTAAAACTCCTGAGTTGTGATCAAAATTGTTGGCGTGACCAGCATGACTAGCTACATGGTCTACACTAGTAACGTTGTCTTCAGCTTCAATTTCCATTATCCAAGTAAGTCTTCTGTTACTAGCTAAACCAAACCTAGCTTTTTCATGATTCCAAGATCTTGGCCCGTCAAGAGCAATATTACGACCACTGTAACCATCAGTATCAACATTTACCATTCCTCTCGCGTCTACATTGCTGTTTAAAGGATCAGGGTAAGTACCAAACTTGTAATTAGCTAAAACATATGTATCTCCACCACTTGTTGGATCTGCAGTGGTATTATCCATAGCACCTAAATCGTCCCATGTAAAAGTTTTGTAGCCAGTGCTTGAAGTACCTAACAAGTCAAGAGGATCACTTAATATAGCTGCGTTTTTTGTAAAAGCATACGGGTCTCCACCACCAATATGTGTTTCGCCAGGATAAGGAGTGTGATTAAATCTTTTTTCAGTTTTAATCTTTTTTATAACGTAAACAGTTTCGCTTGGATCATTACTAAATCTAAATTTATTTCCTTTTTTAAGCTTGTCTACAAAGAACTTTTCTTCATCATGAGCTTCATTTGCCGCGGATCCAACCGCCCACGCGTTTTCCCAATTTGCAGGAGTGTTGTAGTTTGCTGCTGGTATGTTTTTAGTGTTGCTGGTTGAGTTTATTCTACTAAAACCTAGTTCCATATAAGATTTTCCATCTTCAAAAAATGGATCAACAACACCATCAATATCTGTTTCAAATCCATCAGCAATAAATATTCCTCTACCGTACCTACAGTTTGTTTCAAACCCTGCTCCACCGCTATTAATACCATTACCAATATTTGAGTTGCTCCAAGCTTCAAAAAGCTCTCCAGCTGGTCCAAAGTCAAGATTAGCAATATCAGTTCCTCTGTAATAATCGTGACCTTTAGAGTGGTCAAAAACACCGTGGTCAACCCAATAACCATTTGAAGGAAATTGCACTTCAGGCATCACGCCAACATAACCAACATTGTCAATAAAAAACTCAGCTCTTTGCTCTGAGCTACCACCACCCAAGGTCCAGCCAGAATATAGTGTGAACTTAAGTAATCTATCCCACTTTAACCTTGCACCCTCACTACCTCTTAAAACCCAAGGATATTCATTTCCAATACTAGAGTATGTTATTGCTCCTGAAAAAGGTGAAAAAGCTGATGTTAATGCTTGTGGAGCAAATGTTACTATATCTTTGTTAACATGTTCTGTTCCTAAAGTAGAGTCTGAAGAGCGGTATGTACCGTTTAGCTCGTGAAAAGATGGGGATGCGTTAAGGTTTTCTAAAGCAAAATATGTTGTTAGGTTTTCGGTACCTAGTTGCACGCCTTGATTACCAACACCTGTAGCTGCGTCTGACAAATACCAAGATCTTGAACTAGCTGTTATTATTTTTACAGAGCTAGTTGCTCCTGCTAATAAAAATCTAGATATAAATTCATCACTTCTTATTTTAACAAAAAACTTTCCAACAAACTCTGATAAATTAGTTTTTTCATCTGACTTTGCAATTGCAACTTTAATGTCAGGGTACATATTTCCAGGAAAAATAGTAACACCACCTGCTGTTACGTTTGAACCTGTTTCATTAACTATATAAGAAGCATCTTGAGTTGTTATACCAGAACCTAAAGTTAAAAAGCTAAAATCAGTACCATTAATATCTATTGTAGAAATATTGTTAATATCATACCAACCAGATAAAAAAGAGTCGCTATAAAACTGTATTTGATAGTTTTTGTTAATTAAGTCTAAATCATTTTGTAAGTTTAAACCAGCTTCATCTACAAAAGTACTAGAGTTTACTGCTATTAAAGTAGTTTCAGCAAGAGGTCTTCTTTGTCCTAAGCCAAAAACACCATTTAAATTTGTTTGTGATGTTAAAGAACCTGTTACTGTTGCTAAGGAAAGTCTTTCTATTTTTATGTATTCTGGAGCTTCATTTTCAATAGAAATAATTTTATAACTAGCCGGCGCTAAAACAGCCGTGTCACTGTTGTGTTCTTTTTTTAAACTAATATAAGATTCTTCACTAACTTTGTTTCTTTCTGAAGAAGGAAAAGAAAGCCAAACTTGATTGTCTTCTGCTTGATAACCTCTGTCTACAGCTATGTTATAATACTCAGAAGAAGTATCTTTAATAAAATATTTAAATTTACCTGCAAATGACGGCGCGTTGTTATAAAGCTTAGAAACTATTGCTGTTTCAAGAAGAGACTCATCTTTTCCAACTCTAAAAGAAGCTGTGGTATCTGTTAACACTGGTGTTTGTCTACCAAAATCATCACTATATACAATACCTAGTTGATAATTTCTATCTGATTTTACAGACTCTTTATTACTAGGGTAAACTTCTTTTACTGAAAAATGACTTACTTCACCAACAAAACCTCCTGGCACACCTTTATTTCCACCTCTACCGTTTCTTGCTTGAAAAAAGAAAGTTTTTCCGTTTGTAGCAAAATTGTCAAAAGCACTTGGGTTTAAAGGATCATTAGAACCAACATCTTTGTTAGTGTTTACAATTACAGAGTAATGTCCATTATCATAGTATCTACCAGCATAAGAACTTCCGTCAGGACTTCCAATAAACGTAATTTGTGCACCTGTAGAACTGTCTATAATCTCATTATGTAGTAAGTAAGGACCTTGAAGTTCTCCTTTTGAATAGTTTGTTATTCTAAACTCAATTTTGTAAGATGTGTTTTTCTTTATACCAGTAAGAGTTTGCCATATTTTTTTAAACTCAGTAAGCTCGTATTGTGTTCCAAGATAATCATAATTTTGAAAGCCACCACCTAAATACCAAAATTCGTAATAATCAATAAGTTGCCAGCCAATTTTGTTGTTAGCAACATCAACATCATCGTCCCAATTCCACCCTTGAGCAGAAGTACCATTATTAACATTTAAAGGTAGTACATAAGGATTTAAAAGCAGTTCATTGCTGTAAAGTGCTTTTCCTTGTGACCAAACAGAAAACTTAGGTTTTATATAAGTACCAAAACCATCTAAACCATATATTAAATTGTAGTTTTGTAAGTAATTTCCATAAACTAATCTATTACCTACTATTTCTTGAGACTTAGCTCTTCTTGGTACATTGTCAAAAGGTCTTAATATTTGATTTGAAGGCAATGCTCCGTAAATATTTTCAGACTCAATAACGTATTTACCAGAGCTATTATTACTACCAGTAGCAAAGTTCCAAGCATTAACACCATTTCTTAACTGATCAGTTTCAGATATAGTATCTACGCTGTAAACTATAGGAGAGTCAGACTCTTTACATAATATATCTATTTCAACAACATCACTAGGCATGTCATTTTCTACAAAGTTTTTTAATTTTAGTGATTTTAGTTTGTTTGTCATACCTATGTTATAGGCATCAAGTGTGTCGTAAGAAAAATCATTTGGTAAAAAAGCCGCGTTTGAAAATGGTGAAAAATTAGAATACTCACCATCAACATATTTCCATCTAACCCCAAATCTAACAAACTTGTTTTCAAATAAAGGTTTTTCTGAGTCAACTAATAAAACTTTATAAACTTTAAACACATTTGCAAAAGCAGTTGGAAATGTTATGACTTGACCAATCATAGCGCTACCGTTTATACTTATAACTTTAATTTTTGCGTCAAAATCATTTAAACTAACACTACCCACGCCTAATAATAAAATGTCTCCAGGTCTATAGTCGGGATCTCCATCAGCATTTGAGTTTATAGATAAATTAACTCTACCGTTTATAACCTCTGTTGTTTTAAATCTTTTAGGTATATTACAGCTTAAATTACCAGTCCTTCTAGTACCACTCATTTCTAAGTCTGGAGCTTTGTTAGGAGATTTTTTTATAACAGTAACATTTTCTTCTTTTAAAAACCCATAATTTGTATTACCACCTACACCGTCGCTTATCAAAAGATTTGTTGTTTTAAGACCACCTGAATGTGTGCCTAACAAACATCTTTTAATGTTTATTTTTTTTGGCTCTGAAAAGTTATCAGTGAAAAATAAAAAATCATCTAAAACGTTTATACCTGTTATATCTTTGTTGTTATCAAACCTTAAAAATCTATTTGGATATTGAAGAGTGTTTACATCAACATTACCATGTATGTTTGGGTAATGTACAGAAAACTGTATAAACAAATCAGCAGATGGTGTTCCTTGAAACGCATAGTTGTAAGCAGCTATAGATATTGGATCACTAGCGAAAGATATTACGTTACCTTGAACACTTTGAACATATCTAGGAATACCACCACCACCACCGCTTATGAATAACCACATACCTACTTCAATACCTGCAGAGCTTTGTAAAGTTACTTTTGTATAGTCGTCACCAACAGTAGTAAAAGAAACACCGCCGTAACTACCGCTAGATTCAATTGGGTGTTGTTGTAAATAAGAATCTACAACAATAGGTACTAAAGTATGTATGTTTGTGTTTGAGTGGCTTAGTCTCCATATAGAGTCTCTATACGTTATTATTCCGCCAGCCGGGGTAGGGTTTATGTCTCTGCTGTGAGGAGTAGAGTTAGTTAAAAAGAAATATGCACAGTTGTTAGACTCGTCTCTATATACACCAGTACATTTTTCATCTGAACCTAAAGAAATAGCGCTACTAATAGGAAGTTTTGAATTACCTTTTATACTTTGAATGGTACCAACCTCAGAACCTTCTGAAGTTGCAACCTCAATATTCATTGCATCTCTATACTCACCTTTTGGCACTAACCTTTCGTCAAAGTCTTTGTTCATTTTACCTTGAGAAAAAGTGTTTTTAATCTCTGGCATATGTTAGTGTTTTATTTGTTTAGACTTACCTCTAAGAACTTGAGTTAACTCTTCTAATTTTAAATTTGATAATCTAAGTTTTGCTGTTCTCACTGCAGCGAATTTTTGTTGCTTAAATCTTTTAACTATATACTCAGGAACTCCAAACCTAGTGTTTACAACTGCGTATGCTATACACTTGTACATTGCTTCTTCAGCAAATTTATGTACCTGCATTTCATTGTCAGTTCCTAAGCTATCGCTTATATACTTTAAGGTTACA
>TARA_R110001592_G_scaffold138396_3_pt1 | contig 20552 bp, 24 predicted proteins | sample TARA_R110001592 | Tara Oceans TARA_R110001592 (sample SAMEA4398387) | marine metagenome | biome: Polar Biome; feature: [SRF] surface water layer (ENVO:00010504); material: water (ENVO:00002006), including particulate matter (ENVO:01000060) such as... | depth 5 m | reverse complement strand
TATTTGAAAATTGGCGAAAGTTTGAAAACAACAGCAAAGATGCTGTTGATGTTTTTTGGAAAATTCACGAACAAAAACAATCACAAAAAAAGCAGCTTATTAAAGAGGTGTCTGCAATTGAGTTTGATATCGGTCCAGAAGGAGCCCGCGGCTCTATTCAGCCAGTTGGTCCATGGTCTGCTTTGGTGGCTGTCTCTGCTACAACAGCATATGCGGCACTAAATATAGCAGCATTAAATGCTGGAACTGCAACAGGGATTGCATTTTTTCTTTCAACTAGCGCTATACCTTTAATGTTAGCAGGTGGCTTCGCTTGGTTGGCTCTTAAAACAAAACTTAAGATGCCATCTTGGATGAAAAATGTGTTTAATAAATTTAGCAAAAAAGAAGATCCGCTCAAAGTTGCACAAAATAGTATTCGCGACAGCATTAGTCAAATTGTAGCCCAGACTGATATGAGCGAAAAACAAGCAGAAACACTGATGAAGATTGTAAATGATGCAGTCAATGAAGATGAACAGTGTCGTGAAATTACATCGCGGTTACTTAAAGCAATAGAAGCTGACGATGGAGACAACACTGCTGCACTTGCAGCGGAATTGGATGAGGCAGTAACTCATGTATACGAATCTTTAATGCAACAACTTAAAGATATGTCTCAAGGACAAGAAGATAACTAAGTATGAATGGATTAGCAACATGAAAAAACTATTTGAAAATTGGCGAAAGCATTTAAACGAAGCAGCATACGAACCCGGTCGTGCAGTCGGCAATCTTACTATATACGAGCAACCTGAACTGATAAATTTGATATGCGGTGAAGGTTACGACCCAGAAGAACACGGCAAATGCTTTGCAGTAGAAGAATACGAAAAGGTATTTTTGGGTGAAGAGAGAGCCAAAACAGTATTCAACATAAAACTAGATGACGGTATGTTGTCTTATTATGCTCCAGATGGCGAATATAATAAAAGGCCAGCACGAACACAGACCGATCAGCTTGGCGTCTACGATGACACCAAAAACGATGATGTGTTTCTTGCTGCAATTAATTTGTGGGATGAACACTTCCGCGCTGGCGGCGGCTCGGACGAATACTAAGTATGAATGGATTAGCAACTTAAAAGGAATAATATAATGAATTTATTAAAAAGACTATGGACCGGCCTGGTGAAAAAAACAGCTACAGCAGAAATTGAACCCACTCCCGTCGAAGTCGAGGAAGAAACAGATCCTGAAGCAGTTGCAGATATTTTCACAAAACTTTGTGAAGATGCTGGTATAGCTAGGAAGTGGATTGTACGATATGATATGGCCGCTGTTTTTGTAGATTGGTATGATGGCCCAGCAGATGTAGAGAGTATTAGAGGCTGTATAGCACAGTTCAAGAAAGAAACTCCAAGCTTAGCTTCTAAACTGGCAAAACTTAACTAAAAGAGAGGCAATGATGATGGCGAAAGCACAAGCATTTATGGATTCATGGTTATCAAAACTGACTTCACGTAAATTAATGGTATGGCTAACCGCTACAGGGCTCACTCTTGCTGGGCATGTGACTAGTGAAGATTGGGTAATCATCTCAGCGATCTATATTGGGGGCCAAACCGTTATTGACGGCATAGCTAAATTAAGAGGTTATAATGGTTAAGGGACAAATATTACAATTTGCGCTCAAAAACTGGAAGGCAATACTGATCGTGTTGCTTTCTGTCGTTATAACAATGAAAAGCAAATATGACTATCACTTAATGCAACAGGCATATGAGATACAATCGGACTCCCATAAAGCACAGATTGATGGGTTGAAAGAAATTCACAAGCAAGAGATTCGTAAGAAGCAGAAATTAATGGAAGAGCACATGGAGTCCATAGCCGCCATTGAAGAAGAATACGAAGATGCCCTTGAAATGATCGATCAATTAAGAGAAGATAAAAAAGGCGAATATAAAAATAAGTTCAACCAAGATAGAGAACAACTGATTATAGACATAGAAAATAGGTTTGGTATCCAGTATGCTCCTTAAATTTCTTTTAATGCTTAGTCTCACGGCCAATGCTACGGAGCCAGCAAAGTTTACCGTTTTAGAGTACAAGACACCGGCCCCGTTTGCTGGCGTGCTTTTCGATGAGAAAGCTATGGCAAAGATGTTAGCTGACTTTGACGTATATAAATATTCATGCGATATCAAGACTGACTACCAGCTTAAAATTCAGAAGGAAGAGTATGAGTTTAAACTAGAAAATCTAGGAATAGAACATAAAGCCTTAACAGATGAGTACGATTTGTTTATAATACAAAAAGATATGGAAATTAAAGCTTTGTCTAATTCACTAAAAAAAACTTCACCCCGTCACAAATGGTTGTATTTTGCTGGTGGGATCCTCATTGGTACTGCAGCCTCCTATGGCGCGTATAGGGCAATAAATGAGTAAAAATTATGATCAAATTGCTGCTATAGAAAAAGCAATTGCTGAAAAGTACGGCGAAGAAGCAATTCAAAATCCAAAGGCAAATTGGGACGAGAACAAAGAAAAAGAGTATCTTGAGCAGATGAAAGCTCTATACCAAAAAACGAAACGCAATGAAGAGTCTAACGAGAAAATAGATATAAATGGTATAAAGGTATCAAAAAAACTACTTAATAGAGAATCTATTCAATCTTGTCCTGTTTGTGGAGAATTCCCCAAAAAATCTATGGACAATGTCTGTATAGCAAAATTTGAATGTTGCGAGAAATGCTATTACAAATATGTGCAGCAGCGCGAAGATAGATGGTTAAAAGGATGGCGCCCAAATGAAAATAACAAAGAATGATATAAGAAAAGCGATTCTAGAATCTCTTGAAGAGCAGGGCCCTCTAGATGTAAAAAAAGATCGTAAGAGCGCCGGCGTTGGAAAAGCAACTCAGCAAACTCGCACTGCTACTAAAGATACCGCCGGCGAGATTAGTCCGCAAGAGCGCAACATCGCGACTAAAGTATATGAGTATATTCTACAGCTTGCTGCCGAAGAAGGCATGGATTTAAATACTAAAAGAAATGTTATTCAAATTGTTTTTGATTTGCTTGACAAAAGAATGCATCCCGGAGGCGCCAGCGCAGAAGCTGAGCCTCAAGCGCAGCAAACAGCCACAACAGAGGGTTGTGGCTCATCTATGCCTTCAGTACAGTCATCCCCACAAATGAGCAGTGGCTATGACCAAGATGAATCACAGATGGCCAAATCTCAATTATATAGGACAGCTGAATATGCATCAGAATTGGAACAAATGATTCAAGACGGAGAAGAATTAGACGCTTGGGTGCAAGCTAAAATCACTAAAGCATCTGATTACCTTTCTTCGGTTAAACACTATTTACAGTACAAGAAAACGAAAGGAGACCAGTAATGGCAACAGTTTACGAAATTATACAAGGCTTATCACAGGCCGCAGCTAATGGCTATGATGGTGCATTAGACGAAAACGGAGAAGCCGTAAAGGTTGGGCTTCAACGTGAAGAAGGCCGGCCAATGATCGACAAAAGGGTCATGGATGGATTTAATATTAACTTTAATGGCAACATGATGTGTCTCGGGTATCATTCAGAAGTACAACTACGTGAAGTATATGCTAACGGCTTTGAACAAGAAGTAGAGCAAAGAATTGCTGATGTCGTAAAGTTTTTAAAGAAAGAATATAAAAAAATTACTGGCTCCGGAGTTACTCTTACAAAGCAGGGCGAGATAGATGTCCGGGTTGAAAATTCTTCAAGAGTTAGAAGCTGGGTAACAGCCTCAATGTATTACAAGGTTGGTGGCTTATCTGAAGACATGACTCACAATGTGCCCTCTGAAGACCGATTAGACGACAGTTTTAGAAAGTTCCTTGACCAAGGCGGCTGGAACGGCAAAGGTGGTAAACGCCCAGAAAACGATACCAGAAAAAAGGAATCGTAAAGTGCAGATTACCGAATCACGACTTAAACAAATTATTCTAGAAGAATATGTTAAAGAAGAGGGCGTTGTTGGTGAAGCAATGTCTCAAGAAAAAGCTGACGAGTTCATCGCCTGGATTAATAAGAAAGGGCCAAAACCAGAATGGTTAGAGCGAGATTACGGCCCGGGCAGCTACAAACGCGGAAAACAAACACCCGCATATGATTCCAACGTCGACCGGTCTGCAGAGACAATGCCTCTTTCTGCGGATGATATGCCTCAGTACAATGACGTGCCTGACGAAGAAGGGGCGTATGATGTGGAGGCTGAAGCCCCAGCTGGTTTTTCAGACACTCAAGAAATGAATGTACGTGAGCAAGTTATTGAGCTTGTCCAAGATATGCCCGGTGAAGAAATAATGGATTTACTCACTAGCGTTCTTGAACAGTTGGCTCCAGAATTTGTTAAGCCACCCCGTCGTAAAATAGGATTTGAAATTGAAGAAATTAAAGACATGATCAAAGAAGCATTTGACGATTACCAAGATTTTGAAGCAGCTTACGATGTAATGAAAGGCGAAGGTCCACCAAGGACCAAAACTCCGCCCGAATCGGCCCCTAGCGATTACGAAAACTTAATGACAGCATATCACGCTCTTGAGGATGCAGTCAAACACCACCCAGATCTACAAAGCGCTCTTGATAATGTCGCTAATATTTTAGATGGTTTAGACACAGGAGATTCTCTCGGCCGGGCCAGCGAAAACTTAAAAAATGTATGAGTTTCAAATTAACAAAGAAAGAAATATTAAAAGAAGTAGTTAAGTGCGGTAAAGAACCCTCTTACTTTTTAAAAACGTATGCCCGTATATCTCACCCGATGCACGGGCTAATTCTTTTTAATACTTTTGATTATCAAGATGATCTACTGGACGATTTCAATGATTATCGATTTAATGTAATCAACAAAGGCCGCCAGCTCGGTATCTCAACGTTGACTGCTGGCTATATTGTATGGATGATGCTGTTTCATCGTGATAAGTCCATTCTTGTTATGGCCACCAAGTTTGAGACCGCTGGAAACCTTGTCCGCAAAGTCAAAAGTATAATGAAAAATCTACCAGATTGGATTAGAATTGCCTCTATCACTACTGATAACCGCACTTCATTTGAGCTTTCCAATGGTTCAACGATCAAAGCTGCATCAACCTCTGGTGATGCTGGTCGTTCTGAAGCATTGTCCCTTTTGGTGCTTGATGAGGCTGCACACATTGATGGGCTTGAAGACTTGTGGACTGGTTTGTACCCGACACTATCAACCGGTGGGCGATGCATCGCTATTTCTACGCCTAATGGTGTGGGTAACTGGTTTCATAAAACTTGCGTGGGCGCCGAGACCAAAGAGAATAATTTCAAGTTAACAACGTTAATGTGGGACGTCCATCCCGAGCGCGATGAAGAGTGGTTCAAAAAAGAGACCCGCAATATGTCACGCCGACAAATTGCCCAAGAGCTTGAATGTAATTTTAATACTTCAGGTGAGACTGTAATTGGCCCAGATGCTTTAGAATGGATCAGTAGCAATATCACCGAGCCAAAATATCGCACTGCTTTTGATCGTAATTTTTGGATTTGGGAAGAACACGAACCATCGTGTAACTATTTGCTGACTGCAGACGTTGCCCGCGGCGATGGTGCTGACTATTCTACTTTCCATATTATAAAATTAGAAACATTACAAGTCGTTGGAGAATACCAAGGCAAACCAACCCCCGATTTATATGCTAATATGTTAAATCAGATCGGCCGAGAATTTGGTAACGCCATGGTAGTGATTGAAAATAATAGTATTGGGTATGCTGTTTTAGATAAATTAATTGATTACGCATATCCAAATATATATTATTCTGTAAAATCTACTCACGAATATATTGAACAGCACATGGCTGAACACAGAAGCTCTGCTGTGCCGGGGTTCACCACATCGTCGAAAACTCGTCCACTGGTTGTTGCTAAATTAGAAGAGTTTATAAGAAACAAACTAATTACTACATATTCGTCTCGTCTGGCAAATGAATTGAGAACATTTATTTGGACAAACGGAAAACCCCAAGCATTAAAAGGATACAATGATGATTTAGTTATGGCGCTTGCGATTGCATGCTGGGTCAGAGACACAGCACTGCAGACAAATCAAAGAGATTTGAACTACAAGAAGGCTTTCGTAGATGCTATAATAACTTCAAGAACCAGTTTCGACACAAAAATAAAAGGACAAATTGGTTATAAAGAAGATGGTGTAATGGATAAAATGTCCGATGCCGAAAATCTTTACAAACAATATCAATGGATAATAAAGTGAGAAAATAAATGGCCCCAAGAAACCCAAGAAAAGGAAAAAACCCAGTTAACACGGAATCGTCTTTGTTCAAATCATTGACGCGTCTGTTCTCTGGTCCTATTGTAAGCTATCGTTCCCAGTCCGGACGCAAGATTCGTAGACAACATCTAGATAAATTTTCTTCTAGATTCAAATCTGCCTCCGGCCAGCAATTCAAAAAACAAACATACAACCCTCTGGACACAATAGCAGCAAATGCTATTGGAAATCAGCAAAGGGCTGAGAGATATATTGATTTTGATCAAATGGAATACATGCCCGAGATTGCTTCATCGCTTGATATTTATGCTGATGAAATGACAACCTTTTCGGCACTCAGACCAATGTTAAATATTAAATGTTCTAATGAAGAAATTAAAGCAGTGCTTGACTTACTTTACCATAACGTTTTAAACATAGAGTATAACCTCTTTGGCTGGTGCCGCACAATGTGCAAATATGGAGACTTTATGCTTTATCTCGATATCGACGATAAGCTTGGAATTCAGTCTACCATACCCCTACCATTACAAGATGTAGAGAGGCTTGAGGGTCTGGACGCCACGAACCCAAATTACGTTCAATACCAATGGAATTCAGCAGGGATGACCTTCGAGAACTGGCAAGTTGCGCACTTCCGCATTCTTGGTAACGATAAATACTCTCCGTATGGTACCTCGGTATTAGAGCCCGCACGCCGCATATGGCGGCAGCTTACTTTAATGGAAGACGCGATGATGGCTTATCGTGTTGTGCGCTCATCTGAACGTCGTGTCTTTAAAATCGATGTTGGAGCAATTCCCCCTCAAGATGTAGAGGGATACATGCAGAAAATTGTTTCTCAGCTTAAGCGCCACTCAGTTGTTAACAAAGACACAGGCCGAGTAGACTTGCGATATAATCCCCTCTCTATTGAGGAAGACTACTATATTCCGGTCCGCGCAGGATCCGCTACTGATATTCAAAACATCGCCGGTGGAACTAATACCACTGAAATCGATGATGTTAAATATCTTCGAGACAAATTGTTTTCAGCTTTAAAAGTTCCTCAATCTTATTTATCTATGGGGGAGGGTGCTACTGAAGATAAAACAACACTGGCCCAAAAAGATATTCGTTTTGCCCGGACAGTACAAAGATTGCAAAGAACCGTAATCCATGAGCTTGAAAAGGTTGGTATTATCCACTTATATACATTGGGCTTCCGCGGAGATGATCTGATCAACTTCAAACTGTCGTTAAACAATCCCTCGAAGATTGCGGAACTTCAAGAAATTGAGCATTGGAAATCTAAATTTGATATTGCTGGCTCAGCAACAGAAGGGTTTTTCTCTCGACGATGGGTTTCGGAGCACATCTTTAATATGTCTCATGAGGACTTTATCCGATGCCAACGCGAAATGTTTTATGATCGCAAGCAAGATGCCTCGCTTCAGGCAGTCGCAGAAGCTTCCGCAGCTGCAGCCGCCGGCGGCGGCCTAGACCTAGGTGGTGGCGCAGACTCCCCCGAAGACGGTTTAGACTTGGGCGCTGATGCCGCACCCGCAGCACCCGGCGGTGATGCTGGGGGTCTTGACCTTGGTGGCGATGCAGCTGCACCAGAAGCCGGCGGCAGCGAAGACGATTCGTCCTTGCTGGCGGCACCTCCCGGCACTAGGGATGCGCCTAGGCTCACACCCGGATCCAGAGGAAAAGTTTATTACCCACAGAAGAGTGATTCACGTCCTGCAGGCGCGCGATCAAGAAATTATGCTAGTATCGCGACCCCGGAAACCAACACCTATCGAACTAATAATTTAGGTGCATCAGAGCTTAGATCACTGTCAAGAGGCATTTATGAACAAGAAGCACCTATTTATTCATTGAATGAGCAACAAGAAGAACAAAAGTTACTACAAGTTAGTAACTCAATTACAAATTTATTAGAAGATTTAGAGAAGAACAAAAATTTAATCGTGGAGCAAAAAGATGAAGGCTAAGCACAATAAAAAAAGAAACACTGCATTTGTATACGAAGCGTTAGTAAACGAGGCAACTATTTGTGTCTTAAAAAACGATTACGAAAGAAGCAAAAAAGTAGTTGACTTGATACGAAAGCACTTTGTTAGTGACTCAAACTTGAAAAAAGATCTAGAATGTTATCGGTCTTTATATGAGAACCAAGGTATTGAAACCGAATTAAGTGAAAAGATACTTAAAGAAGCAACGATATCTAAAAGAATGATCAACCCAGACGGTCTTTTTGGCGAACAGAGCAAGATGATAAGTGACGTAAACAAAAACCTGTCATCGTCTATATTTAACAATTTTGTCCCGAACTATAAAACTTTAGCCACTATTAGCAAAATGTTTAATACTGCTTCACCAAAAGAAAAAATAATGCTAGAATCAAAAATAGTTGAAAATATGTGTGCCCCCGTTGAAACAGACTATGCACACCCGGAAGTTGATGATGTTGTCTATCGGACTTTTGTAAACAAGTTTAATGAAAAGTATGATGATTCTTTACTGAAGGAGCAAAAAGATTTGCTTTCTTATTATATCTCTTCATTCACAGACAATTCATTAGAATTTAAAATGTTTTTAAATGAAGAGATTTCCCGGTTAAAATTAAAGTTAACGGAAGCAAAGACTCAAGAACAGATACGTGCGGATGCCTCTATGGTAGATAAAACACAAGGGATCATCGACCGCCTTGATAGTTATTCAAAAGAAACGGTTGGTGAGAAAGTTATTATGACTGTGTTGAAAACACAACAGTTAGTAAAGGAAATCTACGAAGATGTCGGTTAAGATTAATCTCATACCATCGGATGAACCAATACAGATTAAGGTTGGGGTTGCCGCCAGAAAGCCTATCCCATCCATTACACTAGAACTCAACATTAGGAAAAGTCTGAGCGGAGATTTAATGATCTATGATCACGCTGACATCGACATTGTGATGTCCTCAAGAACAAACAAGATCACAGCATTTCCAAAAGAAACAATGAACGACTTGGTATACGGCGCTCAAAATAGACTATTTACGCATCTTCGTAAAAAAGGTATAGTTGTATCTGAATCCATACAAGCCGCGGCATACTATGGCGCTCTAGAAGCCTCCATGGAAACTCCATATGATGATAAGCTCAACGCAGCTAAATTCGCTTTAATGAATATTAGCAAGTTTATTGAAGAAGAACGTCCTTACTTTGAAAGTATGGAAGCAGTAGAAACCGCAACAGACTCAGAATTTGTCGAACCGGACAAAGCAGACTCTACAGAATTGGGAGAGGTCCCACAACAAGCCCAACAAGGTTCAATTCGCCCGGGCTATGTTAGAGACCCATACACTTATTCCTACATGTATACAATTTAAGGAACACCCAATGTCTGAAATGAAAGTTATAATGGAGAACTGGAATAAGTTTCATAAGTGCAAACCTATAACTGAAGCCTATTTGAGAAATTGTCGAGAGCAATTCGCCAACGCGGGCCAATTTGCTGATGCTTATAGGGCAGCCATGGCCGTCGCCTCCAAAGACAAGAACGCGAAAGAATTACTAGATAAATTACAAACTGGCGCCGAATGGGCCACAGCTTTTGGTGGAGTTTTAGTAGCTGCCGGTGTGGCCACCGCTGGTGTATCGGCTGCTTTAGGCGGCTCGATTGCCGCTTTCGCTGGATTAGGAAACTTAATCATCGGCGCTATCAGATCGGGAAGAAACAAAAAGTTTGACAAAAGGGTTATGGACACTATCTTTAATGCTTTATGTATAGATCCCGCCGTGTTAGATGTTACAGACGACGAGTTAGAAGAAGTAATATTAGCAACGGTAGAGCCATTTAACGATATGGAAACGTTTTTAAGTGGCCTCAAACCCACCGCGCCCGTACCAGATCTGAACTCCATGTTTATACAAGCAATTAACGATAAGTTGAGAGACACGGACCAATCAGAATTAACGGATAAGAGCTAACAATGGAATTATTGACTTTTGTATTATGTGCTTATGGGCTTACACAAATTTTGGTGTATAGCGACCTTCCGCTTTTAAAGAGATGGCGACCAGCTAAAGACTCGGCCGGAGGATATGGTAAAGTATTTCACTGTCCAATGTGTATGGGTTTTCACGTTGGGTGGTTTTTAATGCTGCTTTCACCGTTTACCGAACTATTTAGCTATGACGTCACAGTGGCCAACTTTTTCCTTCTTGGATGGTTATCGTCAGGCACATCGTACGTAATAAACATGATTTTTGGAGACAATGGAGTAAAACATGAGTACAAACACACAAACAAACACACCTGCCACTTGGACAAGCAAGTGGATGTTGCAACCGGTTAGACACTGCTGCAAAGGATCTTAGCTATGGGTAAGAAACTACTTAGAGAATTTTATGAGCTTTGTGAAGGTGGCGTTTGCCAAGACCTTCTAACCGAAGACGAAAAGAGGTTTGTTGCAGAGGGCGGCTGTATACTGACCGGCAAATTGCAAGAGGCCGACGTTGTAAACGGTAATCGCAGGATGTACCCGTACAATGTTTTGATGCGCGAAGTCACGAACTACCAAAAACTTGTAGAAGAAAAGCGCGCTCTTGGAGAACTTGACCACCCAGACGACTCTGTAATCAATCTAAGAAATGCTTCTCACATGGTTACAAAAATATGGATGCAAGATAAAACTGTTATGGGCAAGGTAAAAGTGCTTGACACCCCTTCTGGCCAAATCCTAAAGTCTTTGGTACATTCTGATGTTAAGCTGGGTATATCCAGCCGCGGCATGGGCTCTGTTTCAGAATCAAACGATACAACCGTTGTCCAAGAAGATTTTCAATTAATATGCTTTGACTTTGTTTCCGAGCCTTCAACCCCGAACGCTTTCATGATGAAGGAAGCTAAAGACTACAACAACCAAGTATTCACCAAAGCCGACCGTATTAACAGATTGTTAAACGAGGTTTTGGATTGTGAGTAGTTACAAGGTTATATATGAAGGCTGGCAACGTCACTTAAGCGAAGCTCCTAGCTATGATTTTAATCCGGGCCAGACCGCAGCAGACACCAAAGCTGACCCTTTAAATAAGATTCCCGCAAACTTGGCTAGAACTGTGAAAGATCATGCCGCGTTCTTTGCGCAAGAAATGCTTAATGATGGATCCACGATGCGGTTGATATCGTTTGTAAAATCAGTGCGCGGCGTCGGTACGTTTGGTAAAGGTGACGATCAGATGTACTATGTATTTGAGAAGTCAGATGGTACCCCATTTAACCCCATGGACGAAGACGTTGATACCAAAGATGCATTGGGCTATTATGCTCCCCATCAGTCGGTACCCAACCCAACAGAAATTGATAAAGCTTTAGGAGACGCATTTGAAAAGATGGTGCTAATGAGCGCTGAAAAATTGATAGGGCAAGAGTTAACCTTATCGTGGCTTACCAATAAGTTTCCAAATCATTTTCACAGTCTTAAGAATGATCTTGACTTCCTTAAACCCTACGACACAGATGGGGATCAAACTCTTAGTGATGATGAGCTAAATCAAATCTCTCTTGATGATATTCCTGCTCTTAACAACTTGCCAGATTTGTCGGATTTTGATCCTGAACCAAGCCCAGAGCCGGTTAAAGCCGAGCCAGAAGCAGACCCGGACAGAAGAAAACTTTCGCCTGACGAGGTAGCGGCAAGAAAAGCTCAAGCCGATGCTTCAAAGGCTGCTTCCGATGAGCCGGATGACCAAGACAAGATCATTGCCGGCATCAATAGCAAGAGATATCCAGACTCTTTGCGCAACATGCTTGAGCCTTTGAAGTCATTTTTGTCGAAAGATGAAAGGGGGCGTTTACAACTTCTAATGTTAAAAGCAGCAGAAGAAGATGATGTTGTGTTGGAAGCTATCGGAGACCCAGATAGGGAACCTCGCACGTTCTCGCCAAATACAACGAGAGATTTAAATGACCTTGTTGCGTCCTTTAATCTGGATTCAAAAGATCAACAAACATTAGAAAAGACTTTAAACAAGTGGGCAAAACTTAACACGGTCAAGTTTAGTGCTCCACCAAAAGACTCAGACACAGATATTGAATTGCCTCCAGAAGCTTCAGCGCCTGTAGATGGTGACTCACAGCCGGCTGCAGGTGATGACCCGCAACCCGAAGATGAAGAAGGCAGTGTCCTTGACAAAGTGATGGCCACTGTGAAACAAAAAGCACAAGATTTGGGTGACAAAATTCCTACGCTGGACCAAACTGAGGTTGCTCTCGATGCAGTTAGCTTGCTGGGTGTTACAGGTTATGGTGAAGTTCTTGCTACTCCGGCCACAATTGCGGCGTTGATGATTAATATAGCGACAAGAGACTGGGACGATGCTCTGATAGATATTGTCTCGCTCTTACCAGTAGCCGGCAAAGCCTTCAGACTAAGCGCCAAGGGCGCCAAAGCAGCTAAAGCTGTAAAAACAATTAACCGAGCCGCCAAGATAGCTGATGTGGTCAAAAAAGGCAAAGCCGCCGGGAATGTTGCGAAAAATCTTGGAACCGTGCTCGGCTCAAAACTTGATAAAAAAGAACTGCAAAGTGTTTTTAAAATTCAAAACTTTCTATCCAAACTTGAAGAAGCAGGCATATTTGGAGACGCCCCCAATGAAATGTTAGCAGTATTCGCTGATATGAAAATGTCCGCGAACACAGCGCAATCCAAAAAAGCTCCCCCGAAACCCGGGGAGTTTAGGCCGCTTTATCAAGACGACGACGATTTATCAGAATCACTTGACCGATTACAAACTTTAGCAGGAATTAATAAGAGGATATTATGAAAAAAGCTGACTTAAAAAAACTAATTAAACCTTTGGTGAAAGAATGTATTCACGAAGTCCTAATAGAAGAGGGCGTATTGTCTAACGTTGTTTCAGAAGTCGCCAGAGGTATGCAAACACAAGGTAACGTTGTTGTTGAGAACAAAAAACAAGAAGAGCGCCTATTTAATGAAGACTTACATATGAAGCGAAGTCAAGAAGAAGGTCGTTTGAAGCTCCAAGAGCATAGAAAGAAGTTACTAGAAGCCGTGAGCACTGACGCTTACAACGGAGTTGACTTATTTGAAGGGACAACTCCGGCCCCAACGCAAAAAGAGACACATGCAGGCTCAGTTGATCTGGGAGATCCTGGTAACTCCGGAGTCGATATCACATCTCTTCTTGGCGGCGCTTCTCAAGTCTGGAAACAAATGAGCAGGAAATAAAATGGGTAGTAATGTAGTAGTTAACTCGAAAGAGTGTCGTGGTAACCACGAAAGAATGATTAAGCGCTTTATCAAGAAATGCAAGAAAGAAAGAATTATTGAACAGTATAAAGAAAAACAAAGATACAAAAAACCTTCTGAATTAAAGCGCGAAAAAAGAGCAAGAGCCGAACGAGAGAGAAAAAGACAGGAACTTAAAACAAAGAGACTGTTAGAAAAACGTAGTAGAAGAAAAGATTAGAGACTATTTACTACGAATGATATAAATTTTGGAGAATTAACATGTCAAATTGGTCAGACCCTTCGTGGGAGATGCGAGTAGGAATCAACCATGTTCCTGCTTTTCAAACAAGCGGCCGCCCTTTTGCATCGGGAGGAATTGATGCAGTTGATCAAGGCCCAATTGTAGTAAACTTTCCTTACGTTACAAGGTGGATTGAAGTTATAAATAATGGCTCCGGCTCAGCTAAGGTAGGTTTTGGTCCGCATGCTTTTACAGATGCTAATAACAACTTCTTTGTTATACCTAGTGGCTCCACTTCTGGACGCCTTGAAATTAAGGTTAGTCGCATTTATCTCAGTGGTAGCGATCACACTGCATCCGCAGGTGCCGAAAATCGTAACATGGGATTATCAGTCGTCGCGGGCCTTACAAGCGTCCATTCAGATAAGGTTAACTTCCCGACAGGCTCTAGAGACCAGTGGCATTTGGACACTAACGCAATTAGCTGGTCAGGTTCGTACAACGGGATAGGCTAGAATATGTCAAGATTTGGATGGGCATATGTAAACTGCGAAGAGTCAGGCAGTCACACTCAATCTAAAGGTGTGTCTGGCTCAGTCATGTTTATGACCGATCCGGAAAACCAGTTTATCTCTGGTTCAGATTACTTGATGTACAAATATGATAGCACTGTTCCGCGCACAGGTGACGCACCGGTCAGCAGCCTTATTCTAACTGGGACACTGTATGTGTCTGGCGCCATTTCAGCTAGCCACTTTCATTACGAAGACATAACTAGAATCGATGCTAGTGGTTCAACAAGGTTTGGTAACACTGCAGATGATACCCATCAACGAACTGGTAGCCTATATGTGGGCGCCCCAGAGGATACTCTTCTTGAAATCAATGTAAACGCAAGTCAATCAATAAACTTTGGCTCCATGAGGTACGCTTATAAGACAGTTTCAGGTGGGGTAGGTGTTGTAGCTTATGCTTCAGCAGCCATCGGCGATTATATTATAGGAGTTAAAGGACAATGCCCGGTAGAGATTAGAATCCCGCCGGCATCAGCTTCGATTAATTCACAAGATAACCTTGCTTACGCCATGACCGGAAACATCTTAGTTATTAAAGATGAATACACTGGTGAACGCGAAGAGGCCGGCACAATTCCGGCAGCTATTTTTCTATCTGGTACCGATGGCGAGACCATCGATGGAGAGCCATATTATCAAATGACAGGTACAATGACAGCAGTATCTCTCTATTCTAATGGTTCTAACTGGTTTGTCTTCTAATTATAATTGTATAGTTATATTAGAGGGCTGATATAAATGGGATACAATATCTTATCGGGGAATGTTTTACTTCCCGGTCAATTACTAGCAGATGGGCAAGTTTCATCTAGTGCTTTTGTCGGCGATGGTAAAGAACTAGAACATGTCTTAAAGATCACCTCGAACCCAGATCGGTATAACTTAACAACAATCGGCACGGATTCGTATAAGCTCACTGGCGAGTCTGACTTAACATTTAACAGCAATGTTTTAACAGTAACTGGCGAAGTCTCCGCTAGCGTTGGGATATCATCCTCATTTTTTATTGGTGATGGTCGGTTTTTAACAAACGTCCCGGGCAGCGGCGGAGGCGGAGGCACCGGCGGAGGTATATTCACAGAGCTAGCCGCCGATACCGCTTTCACCACAAGTAGTATAGCAATCGGAGGTAATACTGCCCCTGACCATGCTATAGCATTAAGCGGCGCAATGTCTGCTAGCTTGAATGTCTCTGCTTCAGGTTTTGTTGGTGGACGTTTACATATATCAGGCGCTGTTGTACTTCACCACAAAACTTCAGCCGCCACCATAACCGCATCAGTGGACGATTATTACATTGGAATGGATTCTACTGCCGCTGCAGTTGAACTAAGATTACCAGATGCGGCAGTGCTAACAGATGGCCACACCTACATCGTAAAGGATGAGGGAGGTAACGCAGGAACCAATAACATAACAATTTTGGCCTCTGGATCACAAACTATTGATGGCGAAAATTCATTAGTATTAGAGTCTGCTTATGCTTCTTTCTCACTTTATTGCAATGGCGTCAACAGGTACTATGTTTACTAGCTATTCATAGCCCTATTTATATGCGATGGGCGACTTGTGTTTATGATTTAGGTCATATCTATGGCTGCTTATCATTTTATAAAAACTAAATTATATGGAGGGTTTTATAAATGGCTTATAAATTTCAATTTGGAACTACCAAATTAAGCGGTTCAACAACTTTTGAAGAATCGTTAATTGGTGAATCCACAATTTCAGGCTCGGGGAGAATTTCTGGTAAAGAACTTATTCTTGATGCCGCGGGTGTTATTGGTACCAGCGCTGACGCTGACCTTATGACGCTTACTGCTGATAAAGTCGCCGTTGCTGGCGAGTTATCTGCTTCATTGGCTCTTGCTGGCGGCAATATATTGCTTGATGCAACCGGTAAAATTGGTACATCAGATGATGTTGACCTTATTCAACTTGCTGCTAACTCAGTTAGTGTTGCGGGTGCGCTTTCAGCTTCTGGTCAAGTTGATCTTCCGGGTGCTGTGCGCTTTGGTACTGAAAACCAATTAACTGTTTCAGGCGTTGGTCTTCTTTCCGGTTCTGCTACTGCTACTTTAGCAAACGCAACATTAGACCGCATTACTGTCGGTGACGCTGACATTAACGGCGGTGCGATTGATGGTGTGACCATCGGCGCTAACGCTGCTGGTGCTGGTACCTTTACCAACATTTCTGGTTCTGGTACATTACACGCCGGCGGAGTGGTTACTTTCGGTGAGAGAGAGCTTACAGTTTCGGCTGCTGGTGTCCTGTCGTCTTCTGCAACTGCTACTTTAGCAAATGCTACTTTAGATCAAATCACTGTCGGTTCTGCTGACATTAACGGTGGTGCGATTGATGGTGTAACCATCGGCGCTAACGCTGCTGGTGCCGGTACCTTTACCAACATTTCAGGCTCTGGTACCTTGCATGCCGGCGGAGTGGTTACTTTCGGCGAGAGAGCGCTTACAGTTTCGGCTGCTGGTGTCCTGTCATCGTCTGCAACTGCAACCTTAGCAAACGCAACATTGGATCGTATTACTGCTCCAGTGCTTCTTGGTGATATGAGTGGTTCTGGTGGTCTTGACTTAATGGGCAGCGTATCGTTCGGTAACGCACGATTGGTTGTTCAAGACACTCAAGTACTTATAACCGGTCCTGTGCATGTCTCTGGTGCTGCTTTCGTTAACGAAAGTATTACTACCGCTAACGTTGCTGCTAACAAGTCACGTCTTGCTTTCTTCGATATTGATTCGGGTGAAATGAAGACATCAGACTTCAAAGTCTATGCTGATGTATTGGCTGGTACAGGTATTACTGCTACTGCTGGTGTTCTTTCTGTTGATACCACCGGTGGTGATAGTATGTCTGCCACTCACATTCCTTTAGCTGATTATGGTAACTTCACACTCGCGACAGGCGTTAACTTCATGGTGAACAATGCAACTGGTTCTTGTCTCCTCACACTTCCATCCGGCTCTGCTGGAGATGTTGTTATTGTTAAGAGTGCTGGTGGTGTTACTTCCACTAACTTTGTTAAGATTAGTTCATCTATCGCTTCAGGAGATCAAATTGATGGATTCTCTGAAGCACGTATCGAATCTGAATTCGGTGCTGTTTCATTGATCTATACTAACTCTGACGCCAAGTGGTCTATCTACTAGGCCGATATTGTTTTATACAATTTCTTTTCTGGATGCCCCTCCTTATGGGGGGCATCCTTTTTTTCGTACTATTTAGTGTGAGGAAGGTACCGAAAACATGGCATACAATATTATCAAAGGAAGAGTGGAATTCTCGAAATCAGCGACGGGCTCAATTGAGAGCATGGTGGATGACTGGCGAAATCAGACGATTGGCGGAGTTAAAACATTTAGCAGCACGGTGTCTGCTAGTGCGTTTTGGGATACCACTGCCGAGGGCGAAGTTAAAGCACTAAAATCTTTGATCGCCGGCGATGGTGCCGACCGAGTTATAACTTCCGATGGTGATGGAACACTGACTGCTGAATCAAATGTCACTATTACCACAGCTGCTAGCGCAACTAGTTTAGGCGTAACTGGCCATATAACAGGCTCTACTTTTTCTGGCTCAGCACATGGGTTAACCGGGATTATACTAAATCCAGATCATCTTGCCGCAATAAATTATGATGGTTTAGCAAATAGATTATCAGCATCAAATATCGTACTTGGAGTTGGAGTAGCCGGCACTACAGAATTACAAGTTACTGGTGGTCAAGGTATCACTGTTGATACTGAGGGCGTCCGTGTTCTGACGGCTTCAAACGGTGGGTTAGCTTTTACGGGCTTAACTTTACAAGTAGATGCCTCCAAGACCACGAACAAGGGTGGCGGCCCATCAAACAACGATGAGTTCATCATAGCAGATTCCGGCGATAGCGATTCCATTAAGAATTTAACATACAGTCAAATCAAAACGGCGATCACTGATAGCATTTCTACTCCAGCAATTACATCCTACACCAACAACGGAAATAACAGAATCATAACTTCGGTCAACTCGACAACAGTAAATGCTGAGTCAACCTTAACCTACGATGGGAACACGTTAGCTGTCTCTGGCACTGCAAATAGCACTCTACCTTCTCTCAGCATCAGCGGCGCCGCTGATATGCCACTGTTATATGTAGACGGTGCGAATCAGAGAATAGGCGTTAATAACGATAACCCCGGGACAACAATACAAATCACAGAAATTGGTTCCGCGCCAGTGCTGGGTCTCCATAGATCAGCATCAGTATATTACACTGACGGTGACGACCTCGGCGATGTTGCCTTTGCGGGTTCAGTCTTGGGTGGGACAGTTTCGCTTACATCTAGAATCAGAGCAGAGGCAGATGGTTCTGTATGGACTCCAATAAATTCTCCATCACGTTTATCATTCTGGACGACCAACACAGGCTCTAATACAGCTACCCAGAAGATGGTAATAAACAACTCTGGTAATGTTGGTATTGGGGTAGCGGTCCCATCTGCTAAGCTAGAGATCGCTGGTACCCTAACCGCAAACGGCAAGGTCTCTGGTTCTGCTCACGCTCACTTTGATACACTATCACTTGGCGAAGATGTGGGTTCATCCGCGGACAAAGCAGCATTCCAGATGCAAGCACTGAATGACAATCTGGTGTTAATGGTCAAATCTTTGTCCAATGAAACAATTTTAGCAGCTACGGGTTCCAACGGAGGCCAAGTGGCCGTGGGCGGAGGATACCTAGCAGGCAAATTTAATGTCAGCGGCTCAGATGATGATAAACTAATAACTGCAAAAAGTAATACTCTCAATCCTGCTTTCTATGTAAGTGGTAGTGGTGATATGTTTGTTGGCCGTAGCGCTTATTTGAGTGGCTCGGTCAGACACAATTATGTTCAAAAATCTGTTGTAGACGGAATGCCTATATCAGGAACTATGGACAGGGTGGTAATTTATAATCTCTCCTCGCCGGGTAACGCCCACTTACCAGAGTTGACCGATGCCTTGAACGGCCTGACCCTTACTGTTAAAAGTGTAGGTTCTTCAGCAGTTACAGTAACAGGCTCAACAAATACAGAGCAATTCCTTGATGGGCAGGCAAACAAAGTCCTCCAGCAAGGGGACGCTATAACTTTAATGGGGTATAACGGCGTGTCTGGATATGAATGGGCAATAATAAATTATTACGACGCGTCTTGATAAAATCATTAAAAATGGTTTTTGTGTATAATGCACACTATTTACAGTGAAATACTGTTTTATAGGAGTTAATACATGTCATCTTTACTTGAGCAAGCATTCGTCGATGCTAAGGCACTTAAGGAGGCAGCCTTGAAAAATGCCGAGGCTACAATCGTTGATAAATACTCAACCGAGGTCAAAGAAACCTTAAACAAAATTCTTGAGCAAGATGAGTTAGGCCTTGGTGCACCCGCCGGCGGCATAGGCCCCATGGGCGCCCCCGCAGCACCTGCTGCTGGTGGTGACGCTGCCGAAGATGTACCCTTGGGCGCAGCAGAAGGTGAAGAACTTTGTGCTTGTGACGACGAAGATGAAAAAACCAAGATTAAAATTAACTTTGACGAATTGGCCGAGACACTCCAGAGATTAGAAGAAGAGTTAGACGAAGATACCCTCGAAGAGGACGAAGAAATTGAACTCACCGAGGATGATAGTGACGATGAGGCGGACAAAGGCGCCGAGGTTGATTATTCAGCCGGCGTAACTGACGAGGAAGGAGATCCGGCCGGCGCAGAAGCAGCCACACTCCAAGCCAACACTGAAGCGGAGAAAGAGTTAGATGAAGAATTCGACATGGACTCTCTTGTTGATGCTATTATGGAAAAGATTTCACTTGATGAAGCTGACGATGAACCTAAGACACCTGAAGAAAAAGAAACGGCCGCAAAAACTTCTCCAAAAGATAAATTAAACAAGGGCGATTTCTTGCCTGATGATGCGCAAGATGAATTAGACGAGAGCCATTGTGCTGGTAATAGAAAAGAAGAAGACGACGACGACATGCAAGAAGAATTAGATGCAGACGCTCTCGTTGATGCCGTCATGGAAAGACTTACTGTAGACATGGGTGCTGACCTTTCAGGTTGGGCCGGCCGAAGAGCCGAGGATAAGAAGTTCGCAATGGAAAAAGAACTCGCATCCCGTAGATCTACAGGATTAGAACAAGATACTCACTTGGGTCGTGGAATGGCCGAT